>ERZ860076.600-NODE-600-length-22093-cov-6.175288_pt1 | contig 22093 bp, 17 predicted proteins | sample MGYA00509982_ERZ860076 | MGnify/ENA primary metagenome ERZ860076 (study PRJEB30046, sample SAMN00715193) | human gut metagenome | study: EMG produced TPA metagenomics assembly of the A metagenome-wide association study of gut microbiota in type 2... | reverse complement strand
CGATCTATTGTTAAAATCGGTCACACCCTCACGGGTGTGTGAGTTGAAATTCTATATAGCCCAACGTATTATCAGCGTGAACTTTAGTCACACCCTCACGGGTGTGTGAGTTGAAATCAGAATGGAAATGATCTCGTTGGCGATGAGCCAAGTCACACCCTCACGGGTGTGTGAGTTGAAATGTTATAACGTCCAGGTCGTCCGCTTCCTTCCTCAGGTCACACCCTCACGGGTGTGTGAGTTGAAATCTTCTTGTCCTCAGCCATCTGTAAAACACGGCTGGTCACACCCTCACGGGTGTGTGAGTTGAAATTATCGCCGTTGTGTCCGCCTCTATGCAGCTGCGTCACACCCTCACGGGTGTGTGAGTTGAAATTACCGAAGTAAGCGTCGATAGCAAATGTCCAGTGAGTCACACCCTCACGGGTGTGTGAGTTGAAATCATAATGCACTTAATAAAATGCACGGCAGCTATAGTCACACCCTCACGGGTGTGTGAGTTGAAATTGCATGATGATGATTCTGTTAAGCTTTTTTGTTAGTCACACCCTCACGGGTGTGTGAGTTGAAATGTACCTCTTTGGATAATAGTTTCATCTTCGGAGCCAAGTCACACCCTCACGGGTGTGTGAGTTGAAATCTTAGCGGGCTTTGCCTCTTCCTCGTCCTCATCATGTCACACCCTCACGGGTGTGTGAGTTGAAATTCTGCATGGTTTATCATCGCATTCCAAACAATCGTCACACCCTCACGGGTGTGTGAGTTGAAATTCAATATCATGGTTCCAAAAAAATTCAACATTCAGTCACACCCTCACGGGTGTGTGAGTTGAAATTTTTGTCGTTTGCTGGTAATAGGTGGTTATCTGTGCGTCACACCCTCACGGGTGTGTGAGTTGAAATTTCAGTTTGGTGATAGTTTCCGCAAACGGACTTGTCACACCCTCACGGGTGTGTGAGTTGAAATCAAAGCTTCTCCATTCTTTAACTGAATAGCATAGTCACACCCTCACGGGTGTGTGAGTTGAAATTGTAAATCTTTCTCAGTCATTCCAATATATTCAAAGTCACACCCTCACGGGTGTGTGAGTTGAAATGTAAACATTTTTGATATTCTAAAAATGCTCCAGGTCACACCCTCACGGGTGTGTGAGTTGAAATCGAACCTCTGATTATGTATATTCCCATTTCCTCTAGTCACACCCTCACGGGTGTGTGAGTTGAAATCTTAAACTCAAATTTATATTTTAAGCTCAAATCGTCACACCCTCACGGGTGTGTGAGTTGAAATGTTATCATGGCTCCTTACTTTGACGATATGTTTACGTCACACCCTCACGGGTGTGTGAGTTGAAATGGTCTGCAAATTTACCAACCACCTTTGTCTTTTTGGTCACACCCTCACGGGTGTGTGAGTTGAAATGCCTGTTTCGTCCGAATATGCAAAGTCCCAAAGAAGTCACACCCTCACGGGTGTGTGAGTTGAAATATCTTGTCCAGTAAGCCCCTTATAGCAACGATAAAGTCACACCCTCACGGGTGTGTGAGTTGAAATGAAGGAGATTGGCTGTTTATTGACTGTCGAGAACGTCACACCCTCACGGGTGTGTGAGTTGAAATAATGAATATGCGGCTGATACCATTTGCAGCAGAAGTCACACCCTCACGGGTGTGTGAGTTGAAATGTCTAACGGACATACTAAGGGCTTCCGCTATTGTCACACCCTCACGGGTGTGTGAGTTGAAATATTATATAAATCGGTTATTATCAATGCCGTTGTTGTCACACCCTCACGGGTGTGTGAGTTGAAATCCTTAACGATATCCCCCTCGAAGATTTTCACGCCGTGTCACACCCTCACGGGTGTGTGAGTTGAAATCCAGATGGTGAGTTTGATCGGGTTGCAGATTACGTCACACCCTCACGGGTGTGTGAGTTGAAATTGCAATTAATGTACCTAACGATATGTGTACTAGTCACACCCTCACGGGTGTGTGAGTTGAAATCCATCAAAAGATAAGTTTAAGCGAAAGACAATTCGGTCACACCCTCACGGGTGTGTGAGTTGAAATTGAGGTCACTTTTGAGGGTGAAAGCAATAAAATGTCACACCCTCACGGGTGTGTGAGTTGAAATTACTATATCGACATTGATCGCTTTTTTACCCAGCAGTCACACCCTCACGGGTGTGTGAGTTGAAATATTTTAGCGCAGATAAACAGCGGTTCCGGCGGCAAGTCACACCCTCACGGGTGTGTGAGTTGAAATTCGAATATAGCAACAGACCAGAGAGGACAGCCAAGTCACACCCTCACGGGTGTGTGAGTTGAAATCTGTTGACTGTCTGGAGCTGATAATTGCTCAAGGTCACACCCTCACGGGTGTGTGAGTTGAAATATGTGATTACTGATGATAAAGATGATGAAGTGTCGTCACACCCTCACGGGTGTGTGAGTTGAAATATCGGGGATAAGGGCAGGAAGCTTTTTAATATGTCACACCCTCACGGGTGTGTGAGTTGAAATAATGATGTCGGGAATGGCACTGACAAGAGCAGTGTGTCACACCCTCACGGGTGTGTGAGTTGAAATGACGAATATCTGGAGAACCGAAAGGATAAGCACTAGTCACACCCTCACGGGTGTGTGAGTTGAAATTCATTATCACAACGAACCTCAAAAATTCGGAGAGTCACACCCTCACGGGTGTGTGAGTTGAAATTTCCGTTTTGGATTTAATGTTTTTCGCCAGTTTCGTCACACCCTCACGGGTGTGTGAGTTGAAATCCTGAAAATGTCAAGGAGTGATTTAAATTTGAAAACGTCACACCCTCACGGGTGTGTGAGTTGAAATTCTGTAAATCCGATTTGCTATCCTTTACTGACTGTAAGTCACACCCTCACGGGTGTGTGAGTTGAAATGACATCAAAAGCTGATACATTCAAAACAACAGGGTCACACCCTCACGGGTGTGTGAGTTGAAATTTTTATCTCTTTTTCAAAAATCAATTCGGAAATGTCACACCCTCACGGGTGTGTGAGTTGAAATAACTACAACATGATAAACAAAATTGCAGAATATGTCACACCCTCACGGGTGTGTGAGTTGAAATTTATTACCCCTTTTTATATGGCCTACCACAAGTAGTCACACCCTCACGGGTGTGTGAGTTGAAATTCTCATTTCCTGAATAGGTGTTCCCTTCAATTTGGTCACACCCTCACGGGTGTGTGAGTTGAAATGCACCGGTATCTTGTTTTACCACCACATACGGTGTCACACCCTCACGGGTGTGTGAGTTGAAATATCACTACCATATGTAATGGAACCACCCTGAAGTCACACCCTCACGGGTGTGTGAGTTGAAATTTCCCTCAAATGTTAAACCTAAGCCAGATAACCAATGTCACACCCTCACGGGTGTGTGAGTTGAAATCCGAATGGCTTAAAAAATCTATGAAAGGAAAAAGTCACACCCTCACGGGTGTGTGAGTTGAAATTTTTTCTGCCTTGTCGGCGTTCATCAGCTCAACTGTCACACCCTCACGGGTGTGTGAGTTGAAATATTAAAATCTGAAAGCATATCATAAATGGCGGGTCACACCCTCACGGGTGTGTGAGTTGAAATTCCTGACGATTCTGCTCCTGCCGATACTCAGCAAGTCACACCCTCACGGGTGTGTGAGTTGAAATGGAAACAGGGTCTAAAGACCAACAACACAAACCGTCACACCCTCACGGGTGTGTGAGTTGAAATTGAATGACTATTATATTCAAAGCTTGTTTCTCCAAGTCACACCCTCACGGGTGTGTGAGTTGAAATCTGCCCAAAGTTGGTTGGTATTTATATAATTTTCCGTCACACCCTCACGGGTGTGTGAGTTGAAATATCGGTGCATACTGCCGCAAGGATATTGACAGCGTCACACCCTCACGGGTGTGTGAGTTGAAATTTATAATACACTGAGCTAAATAACCTGCAACACGTCACACCCTCACGGGTGTGTGAGTTGAAATTCTTAATCCTATTCAGGAGTTTATATTCAATAAGTCACACCCTCACGGGTGTGTGAGTTGAAATATCTTCCTCACCGATAACGGGTTCGTCGGTAACTCGTCACACCCTCACGGGTGTGTGAGTTGAAATGAAAAATGTATCGAACCATTGAGAGAATTTCATATCGTCACACCCTCACGGGTGTGTGAGTTGAAATGTAAGTATCATTCCACCGCCTGCTGACGTTAAAAAGTCACACCCTCACGGGTGTGTGAGTTGAAATGTTTTATTGATACATCTTTATGCTTTCTTAATGTCACACCCTCACGGGTGTGTGAGTTGAAATGTCAAGCTTACCAAATCCAGACGGGATAGACGTGGTCACACCCTCACGGGTGTGTGAGTTGAAATGTGGAGAATACACTCTCCCGTTTCAGGGTCTGGGTCGTCACACCCTCACGGGTGTGTGAGTTGAAATTTCACCCAGATGATACCGCAGACGCATATTAAGTCACACCCTCACGGGTGTGTGAGTTGAAATTTGCTCGGTGGTACAAAGCCAAGATTTATTGAGTCACACCCTCACGGGTGTGTGAGTTGAAATCATCGTATAACGCTGTGGTGCCACGTTTGCAGTATGTCACACCCTCACGGGTGTGTGAGTTGAAATCGACAGATAATTGATGCAGTCGGTAAATTCCGCGTCACACCCTCACGGGTGTGTGAGTTGAAATGTCAATCACTGTACCGTTAATTTTTATCGAAAACGTCACACCCTCACGGGTGTGTGAGTTGAAATCATCATTAAACAAATATTTATCTCCATTGAGTCACACCCTCACGGGTGTGTGAGTTGAAATGCTGTAATAGTCAGGGTTAAATCATTTATTCCCTGTCACACCCTCACGGGTGTGTGAGTTGAAATGCCGAAGCGTCGGAAGCTGCAAAGGGCGAGGTCGTCACACCCTCACGGGTGTGTGAGTTGAAATATCAAAATACACCCACATAGCAAACTTAACCATATCGTCACACCCTCACGGGAGTGTGAGTTGAAATTTTTGAAGATTATGCCTTTTGACCTTATCTGCCGTGTCACACCCTCACGGGTGTGTGAGTTGAAATATCGAGTTTAAATTCTATTTTGCCGAAACACAGGTCACACCCTCACGGGTGTGTGAGTTGAAATATCTTGACCTGTGGAGGGAAAGAGAGGCATTCGTCACACCCTCACGGGTGTGTGAGTTGAAATATGTAATGGGTTTGATCCCGTTATTGTTAGTGAGTCACACCCTCACGGGTGTGTGAGTTGAAATACTTCTTTGGGGTCGATGACACCCTTATCTCATTGTCACACCCTCACGGGTGTGTGAGTTGAAATAACTCCGTCACCCTGACCATTAAGGTTGCCGGAGTCACACCCTCACGGGTGTGTGAGTTGAAATTATGATGGTATTTATAACTTCCCGCCCAAACATGTCACACCCTCACGGGTGTGTGAGTTGAAATCCCTAAACGTACAGTTCCACGTCACGACCTTAAATAGTCACACCCTCACGGGTGTGTGAGTTGAAATTCCAAGAACGGCGCTGCACCTACTGCATACACGTCACACCCTCACGGGTGTGTGAGTTGAAATATTTGTAACTATCTTAATTTATTGACTGATAAAGTCACACCCTCACGGGTGTGTGAGTTGAAATCCTCTGCTATGTCAGATGTTGAAGCATACCGCCGTGTCACACCCTCACGGGTGTGTGAGTTGAAATATCATCAAAAAGGCTGCAAATTCTTGATCGGAGTCACACCCTCACGGGTGTGTGAGTTGAAATACTAACATCTCTTTTTGAGTTTTAAGTTCAGCGGTCACATCCTCACGGGTGTGTGAGTTGAAATGCGAAGATGAAAACAAAGATTGCAGTTATTGACGAGTCACACCCTCACGGGTGTGTGAGTTGAAATGCAATTTATCTCTGCGAAAATATCCGCGGCGTAGTCACACCCTCACGGGTGTGTGAGTTGAAATCTCATTGAGGGTAGTTGCATGCCTATTCTTGATGTCACACCCTCACGGGTGTGTGAGTTGAAATGAAAACGTATTGCCTGAAACGGTTGAAGCGGTAGGTCACACCCTCACGGGTGTGTGAGTTGAAATATTTAATGTAATATATTTTTGCAGGCAATTATCCGTCACACCCTCACGGGTGTGTGAGTTGAAATGTCAAAGCCCTTGAAGTAAACGACAGTAATGGAAAAGTCACACCCTCACGGGTGTGTGAGTTGAAATCAATATCGTCACTTTTATCTCCTCCCAAATATACGTCACACCCTCACGGGTGTGTGAGTTGAAATATTAAAAGCAAATATGCCGAATTTGCTATCCGCAAAGTCACACCCTCACGGGTGTGTGAGTTGAAATCTCCAAAATGGATAACAACAACAATAGCGTTAGCGTCACACCCTCACGGGTGTGTGAGTTGAAATAGAATCAGTATGCAAGGGACAGAGAAGCAAAGGGTCACACCCTCACGGGTGTGTGAGTTGAAATCTGCTAATTTCCAAAAAATATCAGAAGCAGCCCGTCACACCCTCACGGGTGTGTGAGTTGAAACTGTATTTCTGAACTTAACCTTATCCATAGGAACCAGTCACACCCTCACGGGTGTGTGAGTTGAAACTAAAGGAAATATTCCAGGAATTTCTGGTAATGTTGTCACACCCTCACGGGTGTGTGAGTTGAAATACGAACGCCAACGATAGGGATAATCGCCGTAAGCGTCACACCCTCACGGGTGTGTGAGTTGAAATTTCAACTGACTGCAATTTGCGTTCAAGCTCCTTGTCACACCCTCATGGGTGTGTGAGTTGAAATGCCCTGTTAAACTGAACAGTGGCTGCCATTCTCTGGTCACACCCTCACGGGTGTGTGAGTTGAAATCTTGCTGTTGACATCTCAGCTTCCCAAGATGTATAGTCACACCCTCACGGGTATGTACTGAAAATTATGACAATTTCCAGATAGCTGATTTGCACCCATTACGCCCAAAATACAAAGCTAAAGCCAATCACAATCATATCATAATAAATAAAAACAGCGCAGAAACTTTCGCTTCTGCGCCGAACATTATTCCCTAAAAATATTAAGCAAAGCCGAAAACAGCAGATAATAAATACAGTCTGAAAGAACCGTGCAGATAACACCCGCAGCTATCATTTTAGCTGTGCCGAACAGCGGCTCTTTGATGTGACTTACCTGCGGAGCCTTGCTCTTGGCGAACAACAGGGCAGTCGCCGCAATATGCGCCGCAATGCCGATAATCAGCAGCCAAACAGCGTCGTATCTGAAAATAGAATACAGAAAAATGCAGCCTGCCATAAACACAATGTTGATGATAAGATGTATGCCTGCGGAAATGTCACGCCTTGTTATTTTGCTGCAAAGAAGATTCGATGGAAAGGTTATGACCGCCGCCAAGACCGCCAGCAGCAGATTGCTTCCTACAAGTGATGCAAAGAAAAGCGAGTAGAATTCCATTGGAAAGATATTCCACAGTATCAGCCACAGCACTACAGCGGCTGCGGAGCATATTGCGGCGATTTTTTTGCGCTTAGGCGTGAAAAATGGCTCTCGGATTGTTTTGGCTTTTTCGGACATGGCTTTATGTGCGGTCAGACAGACTGACCCACGCTCCTTTCGAATAAAATAGACAACTTTTCATGCGTTTCCCATAAATATGTATTACAATGATTATACGATTTTCACGCTCTTTTGTCAAGCAGATAAAATGGCCCTGTACCGTATGAGAACCGTTCCTGCCTTGACATTCGCAGATAAAAGTGGTAAGATATATCCATATTATATATGTATGAAAGGGTGTTCATATGGATTTTTCAAAGCTGAATTTCGGCGTGGACGGCGACAGCATCACAGCAGGGGAGCAGTGGTCGTATCACGTATATAAAGAGCTGGGAATGGCTTCCCATCACAATGTTGCCGTAGGCAGCTCCGTTTGGTACAAGCGCACTATCGCGTACAGCGGCGGAAGCGTTACCACTCAGGATTATACTTCTCCCGATTTTGCTGGCATCAGCGACGGCTGGGAGGAAACTGACGACCCTGTTGAGCTTCAGAAGAGAGCCAACAACTGCGCTGTCGTTCATACCCAGCGCTTCATTGAAGAGGTAAAGAGCGGAAAGGCTCCCGTGCCCGATGTGTTCGCTTTTGCAATGGGCACAAATGACGCTGAGGACTGCCTCGGCTGCCCCGATAAGGCTCTGGAGGGCAAGACCCTTGAAGGCAATGAAAGCGTTGACCTTTTCACCGAGGCAGGCGCAGCAAGATGGTGCATACAGCGCATTATGGAGGAGTTCCCACTCTGCCGTGTGTTCGTGCTCACACCTATCCAGACCGCAACACCCGAGCATAACAAAAAGATCGAAAAGACTATCGAGGTGCTTCGCAAGGTAGCGGGCGGAATGAGCGCACAGGTCATCGACTGCTTCCACAACAGCGGTATCTGCGAGAAGTTCGAGGTGATCGGCGGCACAGGAAAATATCTCCGTGACGGACTTCACCCCGATGTTCCCGGTCAGACCCTCGAGGGAATGTATGCCGCCAAGGAGATACGCAACAATATGTTCAACTGATGTGAATGTCAGGGGTTTGTTCTGATGTTGTAGAACTCTCTTTCACGCATGGCGTAAATGGCGTTTCTGCGGCGTTCTCTGCGCTTCTGTGCAGCTTTTTCCTCAGCCTTTGCGGAAGCTCTTGCAAGTCCTGCGGAGAAGATGAGCACGCCCATGAAAGCACCGTAAAGCGCAATAAAATATGTCATTGCAGTGGGGTCGCTGGCGGCTGACAGTCTGGTGAACCTTATTGTCACAAGTGCGTCGGCGGCAACGCAGAGGGCTGCGGCAGCGGGATATTCTCTGATTATTGACATTATTTTTTTCATATTATCATATCCTCTCTTTGATTTGAATAAGCTTTTCTGCTGTTCATCATATTTACATTATAGCACACGATCTGGTCGGAAAATCGGACAGCAAATCAGACATTTTGACATCGGATATATAGAATGTACTATGAAAACGATTGAGAAAGTTAGCTTTGCTGTTCAAATGTTAAAAATATGATAAATCGCAAAAATCCTATTGGCAATACCGAAAAAATGTGGTATAATGAATTGAATGTGAAAATTCAGGCGGGCATTCAGCCACGCCGTTTTCAGACAAAATAAATTATGAGGTGATCACAATGAACGAAATGGAACTTTACTCACTCTGGTGCGAAAAGGCTGTTGATGACCCTGACCTTCAGACTGAACTTAAGTCTATCGCAGGTGACAGCGACGCTATCAAGGACAGATTTTACCGTGATCTGGAATTCGGTACAGGCGGTCTCCGTGGTGTTATCGGTGCAGGTTCATACAGAATGAACGTTTATACAGTAAGAAGAGCAACTCAGGGTCTTGCAGACTATGTTAACAAGGCTTTCACATCTCCCTCTGTTGCAATTTCCTACGACAGCCGTATCAAGTCCGGCGTTTTCGCTAAGGAAGCAGCATCAGTTCTGGCTGCAAACGGCATCAAGGTACATATCTATACCGAGCTTATGCCCACTCCCATGCTTTCCTACGCAGTAAGAAACCTGAAGTGCAGCGCAGGTATCATGATCACAGCTTCCCATAACCCTGCCAAGTACAACGGCTACAAGGTTTACGGTTCCGACGGCTGCCAGCTCACACTTGACGCAGCTGAGATCGTGCTCAAGAATATCGAAAGCGTTCCCATGTTTGACGGCGCAAAGACCATCTCCTATGATGACGGCGTTGCAGACGGCAGAATAAACTACATTCCTCAGTCCGTTATCGACAGCTATCTTGACGAGGTATCCAAGCAGGGTATCCACACCAATCTGGTTAAGTCCAGCGGACTCAAGGTAGTTTACACTCCTCTTAACGGCACAGGAAACAAGCCTGTAAGAGCTATCCTCAAGAAGATAGGCGTTGAGGACGTTACCGTAGTTCCCGAGCAGGAATATCCCGACGGAAACTTCCCCACCTGCCCCTTCCCCAACCCCGAGATTAAGGAAGCACTTGCAAAGGGTCTGGAGCTTTGCAACGTTGTAAAGCCTGACCTTCTCCTCGCTACCGACCCCGACTGCGACAGAGTTGGTATCGCAGTTCCTTCCGACAACGGCTATGAGCTGTTCACCGGTAACGAAGTAGGCGCAATGCTTCTCGAATACATCTGCTCCGAGAGAACAAAGATGGGCACAATGCCTGCCGATCCCGTTGCAGTAAAGACCATCGTTACAACCGATATCGCAGCTAAGATTGCTAAGGAATACGGCGTTAAGCTTATCGAAGTTCTTACAGGCTTCAAGTTCATCGGCGAGCAGATCGGCTTCCTGGAGGATAAGGGTCAGGAAGACAGATACATCTTCGGCTTCGAGGAGAGCTACGGCTACCTGGCAGGCTCCTATGTAAGAGACAAGGACGCTGTTGTTGCTTCCATGCTCATCTGCGAAATGGCTGCATTCTACCGCACCAAGGGCATTTCCCTCATTCAGGCAAGAGAGAATATGTACAAGAAGTATGGAGTATATGTTCACAGCCAGTCCTCTTTCGTTTGCGAGGGTGTGACCGGTATGGAGAGAATGAAGGAGATCATGTCCGACCTCAGAACCAACACTCCCAAGACTATCGGCGGTCTTACCGTAACACGCTTCGAGGATTACCTTGCAAGCACCTCTGTTGATACCGCAACAGGCGCAAAGACAATGCTTACACTTCCCAAGTCCGATGTGCTCACATTCAAGCTCACCGACGGCGCAAGCGTTATCATTCGTCCCTCCGGCACAGAGCCTAAGATCAAGGCTTACTACACCACCACAGGCACTACCAAGGCAGAAGCTGCTGCTCTTGAAAAGACCATTTCCGATGATTTTGCAAAGATCCTCGGTTTCTGATCGACACAATAACTGACAGATATACAAACACCGCCGGCAGGCAATGCCGGCGGTGTTATTTTTGATGTTCGGAGATGATCTGTTGAATAAAGATCCGGCAAAAAGAGCAGTTATCTATGTTATGGGACTGTTTATAATGACATTGGGAGTATCCATATCCGTAAAATCCAATCTTGGCGTTTCCCCCGTAAGCTCAATACATATCCTTTGCGGTCTGCATGATATTTATTGGCAGCCTGGGAAGCGTAGGCGCAGGAACCATAATCGCCGCAGTGCTTGTGGGACTTGAACTGAAGCTTATAACAAAGCTTTTCGGCAGATACCGTGACAAGCTTCTGCCGCAGAGCTGATAATACATATGCGCAAACAAAAAGCTCCCCCGAGAAATTTTCTCGGGGGAGCTTTGGATTATTATGTCATCAGCTGTCCTTTTCAGGTGCGATAGTCGTAAGCGAAAGCTTCTCGCCGTCGCTGTCAACCTTGATAGTAGTAAAGGGGTCAAGGTCGTTTGCGATCATAGTGCGGGCGATAAGAGTTTCAAGCTTGCTCTGGATATATCTCTTAAGGGGACGTGCGCCGTAAATTGGGTCATAGCCCTCCTTAGCGATAAATTCCTTAGCTTCGTCAGTGACTTCAAGCTCAAGCTGCTTGTCCTCCAGACGCTTTCTCAGACCGTCCAGCATAAGGTCGATGATAGGATATATCTCCTTCTTGGAAAGGGGCTTGTAGAATACTATCTCGTCCAGACGGTTCAGGAACTCGGGACGGAAGTGAGTTTTCAGAAGCTTATCAACCTGAGCTCTTGCCTCGGGAGTTATCTCGTTGTTCTCGTCAATACCTTCAAGGATATACTCGGAGCCAAGGTTGGAGGTCAGTATGATTATGGTGTTCTTGAAATCTACCGTTCTGCCCTGAGAGTCGGTGATACGGCCGTCATCAAGTACCTGGAGCAGAATGTTGAATACATCGGGGTGAGCCTTCTCGACCTCATCGAAGAGGACTACGGAGTAAGGCTTGCGGCGAACAGCCTCAGTCAGCTGACCGCCCTCCTCATAACCAACATATCCCGGAGGCGCTCCGATAAGACGGCTCACGGAGTGCTTCTCCATGTACTCGGTCATGTCGATACGGACAATGTTCTTTTCATCGTCAAACAGTGCCTGTGCCAGAGCCTTTGCAAGCTCGGTCTTACCAACACCTGTAGGACCCATGAAGAGGAAGGAACCGATAGGACGGTTGGGGTCCTGTATTCCCGCTCTTGAACGGAGTATTGCCTCGCTGACCTTTTGAACAGCCTCGTCCTGACCGATAACTCTCTTGTGGAGAACCTCGTCCAGATGCAGCAGCTTCTCACGCTCGCCCTCCATAAGCTTGGATACGGGTATGCCTGTCCATCTGCCAACGATCTTGGCGATCTCTTCATCTGTTACCTTGTCACGGAGCAGAGTATGCTTCTCATAGTCATCAGCAGCAGCCTCAGCCTCTTCCAGCTCTTTTTTCAGAGCAGGGAGCTTGCCGTACTTCAGCTCGGCAGCCTTGTTAAGGTCGTAGCTGCGCTCAGCTTTGGCAATGTCGGCGTTGGTGTGCTCAATGTCCTCACGGAGCTTCTGGAGACGGGAGATAGAGTTTTTCTCGTTTTCCCAGCGTGTTTTCATGGAGTTAAACTCGTCACGCAGCTCGGAAAGCTCTTTTCTTACCTCTGCCAGCTTCTCCTGAGATATCTTGTCCTCTTCCTTTTTGAGGGCAGTCTCGGCGATCTCCTTCTGCATGATCTTTCTTGCGATATCATCAAGCTCGGTAGGCATGGAGTTCATTTCCGTGCGGATGGTAGCGCAGGCTTCATCAACAAGGTCGATAGCCTTATCGGGGAGAAATCTGTCGGTAATGTAACGGTTTGAAAGAACAGCGGCGGTGATAAGTGCGCTGTCCTGAATTTTTACGCCGTGGAACACCTCGTAACGCTCTTTAAGTCCACGGAGGATAGAAATGGTATCCTCAACGGTAGGCTCATCAACACGCACGGGCTGGAAACGTCTTTCAAGCGCAGGATCCTTTTCGATGTACTGACGGTACTCGTTAAGAGTGGTCGCACCGATGCAGTGAAGCTCGCCTCTTGCAAGCATAGGCTTTAAGAGGTTGCCTGCGTCCATAGCGCCGTCGGTCTTGCCGGCGCCGACAATGGTGTGCAGCTCATCAATGAAGAGGATTATCTTGCCTTCGGACTTTTTAACTTCGTTCAGAACGGCTTTCAGACGCTCCTCAAATTCGCCCCTGAACTTAGCGCCCGAAATAAGAGCACCCATATCAAGGGAGAAGAGCTTTCTGTCCTTTAAGTTGTCGGGAACATCTCCACGGACGATACGCTGTGCCAGACCCTCTGCAATGGCAGTTTTACCGACACCGGGTTCACCGATAAGAACGGGGTTGTTCTTGGACTTACGGGACAGGATACGGATAGTGTTTCTTATCTCGCTGTCACGGCCGATAACAGGGTCAAGCTTGTTCTGACGGGCAAGCTCCACAAGGTCCTGACCGTACTTTTTAAGCACATCATAGGTGTCCTCGGGAGTATCGGTGGTAACACGCTGGTTGCCTCTTACCTCCTGAAGAGCCTTCAGGAAGCTGTCCTTGTCAATGGCAAAGTCTTTGAATATCTGTTTGATGTCCTTGTCAGCGTTGTCAAAGTAGGAGAGCATAACGTGCTCTACGGATACAAATTCATCGCCCATGTTCTTGGCAATGGCTTCGGAGGCATTGAGCAGTCTGTCAAGGGACTGGGAGATATAAACGGTGTTCATATCACGTCCGCTGCCCGTTACCTTGGGTATATTTGCCATAACACGCTCAAGGCTGCCTGCAATAACGGTTGCGTCCTTGCCCAGCTTTGTCATCAGCTGAGGGATAAGACCGTTTTCCTGAGTCATCAGCGCATAAAGCAGATGAGGCTGGTCAACGTTGGTGTTCTGGTACTCAATAGCGGTATCCTGTGCAGCCTGAATGGCTTCTATAGTCTTTTTGGTAAGTTTCTGCATATTCATAAAATTCATCTTCCTTTCAGACGGTGAGTTATATTTTCAAGTGGGGGAGTGCTTCGGTCAGCTACCTGTTGCGGCTCATGACCTCATAAAGAATATTCATATGTGACCGCTCCTTTGTACGGATATTTTGCGGGAAATTTGTATTTTAACGCCGAAAATTTCGGCACCAAAATGCTTGACAATCAAATGAAAATGTGCTATAGTTTATTTTGTAGCTTTTTTGATGAAAGGATGTGTCGTGATGCCCGCCGATAAAAACGGATTTAAAACTATTGCCGAAAACCGAAAGGCAAGGCACGATTACTTTGTCATCGAAAGCTATGAAGCCGGTATCGAGCTTGTGGGAACTGAGGTCAAGGCCATCCGTCAGGGCGGCGTTAATCTCAAGGACTCATGGTGTACTATTGAAGACGGCGAGCTGTGGGTGAAGGGAATGCACATATCTCCCTACGAACACGGCAACATTTTCAATCGTGACCCCATGCGTGTCAGAAGGCTGCTGCTCCATAAGAAGGAGATCAACAAGCTTTTCGGTACTATCAAGCAGGAGGGGCTTACTCTCATTCCTATCTCTCTTTACTTCAAGGGTTCAAGGGTCAAGATGCAGGTCGGTCTTTGCAAGGGCAAGAAGCTTCACGATAAGCGTGATGCAATGGCTGCCGAGGCTGCCAAGCGTGATATTGACAGAGCCATCAAGGAGAGAAACAGGTAAAACGTCCGCTTCATAACCTGGGGATGTAAAGGTTTCGACGGGGATCATGAAGCATGATAAGCGAGCAGAGGACTGTGCTGATCTCTATAACCCGCACACGTTTTAAAATTAGACGACAACGATAATTTTGCTTTAGCAGCTGCGTAAGCGCTGCTCGTCTGCCCGGAAAGTACCGTGGTTCCGGCTCAGGCGTCGATTAACGGTGAACGTCATTCGGGAGTGCCTGCGCCCGTCTGATGTATCGCAGGCTACTGAGTTCAGCTGTGTGTCTGTTCACGGCTGAACGAGGGAATGTAAATAACAGACTACGCTCGTAGAAAGTCGTGTGGATCGGTTTTCGGACACGGGTTCGATTCCCGTCATCTCCACCAGATATCCGTCTGTAAGGATTTCCTTGCAGGCGGTTTTTCTTTTTTCTGACTTTTTACAAGTATCAGTATAACTGCTTATTGTGACAATGCAATGTTGAAATTGTGACAAATAAGTAAATTTTAGCACTCAGCATATGGGAGTGCTAATTTTCTCAGCTCTCCCGTTTATGAGTTTATTTTACCATATTATATGTGCAGATGTCTATAGATTTCGGAAGTTTTAATTTGATTTTAATGGAAATAATAATGAGCTGTTGCAGCATACACACTGCAGCAGCTCATTATTGATGATTCTTCCATAAAGCTATGGAACTTGTAAAAGGTGAGGTAATAAAAGAGTCTGACAGTCACGACGAAACTCTTATCGGTACGACTTACAGATTAAGAGGAAGTGTTTATAAGGCTTGTATGAAAGTGTTTAAAACGTATAAAGGAAATTAGGTTGTCATTAGATACCGTTAATACACGTAAATACATTGATAAAATTGTTTCAAAGTTCTTGACAGAGATATAAATATGTAGTATAATAACAATGTGGACGTTAAAGAACAACTCCTCCTTGTTACTTTACAAAGGCGTCTATTAGCTTGAACCAATAAAATGTCCAATAAATAATGTAAAGAACGAGGAAATCCCTATCGTGCCAGCGATAGGGATTTGTTTTTACATACACAACAGAAATCTTGTTCAGACTCGAAGGGAATTTATATATCTATCTGATTTTGTACAACCTGCTTTGTATTAGTTATTTGAAGAAAACAACTAAGAAGATTATTACGAACATACATCGCTCACTTAATTTTACGTACTTTATGTACGGTTTCACTTTTTCATAAAGACCAAAGTGCTCAATTAAGATGATGATGATGCCAATTAAGGCGGATATTAAAGTGTAAATTTGGGACATAGAATCAACTCCTGTTGATAATCGGTCGAATCTCAACAAGACTTTCGATGTTATTATAGAATATATTTGAGAAAAAATCAATAGCAGTTTCTAAAAAATGTAAAATTTGTTCTTTTTGACAACTGCAGTTTGTCTATTGTGTATAAATATAGTGCTTGTTCAACAATCAATGTTGTTAATTGAGTTTTGCCTTCAATTTAGAACCATGTTAAAAATATTATTTAGCTTTTATAATATAGTGAATAACTATGATTATAAAAATCAAGTCATACATCTATTTCAAGCATGAAAATTTCTCTGTTAAGTCCATTAAGGCGGTGATATGATGATTACAGAATAACTCCTTACTAATAATAGGCAAATACTTTATATGCCTAAATGTAAAAATAATTGCAAAAAAAATTGAATAAATCCTCATAGGGTTTATTGTTGATTTGATTACCACTTATACCCGCAGTTTTTGCACTGGAACTGCTTGCCTATCTTATCACTGGCAAGCCCGACAATTCCTATAGACACGGCACGGTTTAATGTTGATATCTTTTCAACATGTGTCGAGCCACAAGTAGGACATTTGGGCTTGGGATTGGAAGCGAGCTGAGGATAGTAAGTTTCATATGGTTCTCTTTCAGCTCGCCTTTTTGCCCGCATTTCTTCTTGTTCCTTCTGTTTTTTTTGTTCTTTTTCTTCCTTTTCTTTTTCGTAATTAGCCTTCCATTCCCTGTCTTTAAGCATTCTTTCTCGGACCGCCGGAGAAAAATCGGGATTATTTACTACAACGTTATTAAAAAAATCATCACATGCCTGTTTGAACTCTTCTTTTATTCTCCATTTAAAATCAAACTTATCTATGTCTTTGTAATTTCCATCCTTATAAAGTTGTTCTAACGATTTATTATACATGTCATATTCGAAGTCCATATAAATAATTTTAGGATTAGGGTTTAAATAAAAAAAGGGCTGAGATACTTTTCCATTGGGCTTAAGCTTATAATCGCAGCACTCATAGCAAAACGTTTCTTCTTTAACAAAATTCCCAGGGCGATATAACAATTCGCCGCAACGAGCACAAAATGGATATTTGAACATATTATCAACTCCTTTAAGAGCATTATACCATTATTTCTATTTTATGTCAAGAGATTATATTATTTCCTCATAATAATATATTAAGATAACAGATTGATTCTAACTTTAGCAAATAAAAAGAAAATAGAAAAAAAGTGGGACAAGCTTGGGGCAATCATTGATGGAATATTAAATCCTAAAAGCACATTGAAAGACAAAAATATCTGTTGATGATGTTATTGGAGGTAAAAACTATTTGAGATATTTATTAAGTAAAAGACGTTTGTGAAGTAATATAAAATAAATGTCAATATAAAAAAGATATCTGTTATAAATGTAGCCACCCATTAACATTTTCACCATTTCCCCTCATCCGCATAATATAAAAAAGCGGAAAATCACAGGAGCAGCGGCCCTGTGATACTCCGCCGAATACATTACCGAAAGGAGAGGGAAGATGAACGAAAACGACAAATGCAGTACAGACGGACTGACCATACCCCGGGGACGTTTTCCTCAGGATACACCTCTTGCCATGGCATATGTGCCCTATCAGGAGTGGGAGGACACTTATGCCGAGAATGTAGCTCTGGCAAAGGGCACCATATTCCCGTCGCTTGATATGCCTTTTCTTGGAAAGGAGGGTGCAGCACAGTATGGAAAATAAACGCCGTCAGCTTATGTATGCCATTCAGATGTATGATTTTTATCTGTATGAGCTGCAGCTTTATCTTGACACTCACCCGACCTGCCGAAACGGGCTTTATGCGTTCAGACGATACAAAGAGCTGCGTGAAAAGGCAGTGCAGTCCTATAATGAGCTGTTCGGTCCTCTGACACCGCTCCAGTCAGGCTGTGAGAATGTCTTTGAGTGGGCAAAGGGACCGTGGCCGTGGGAAAAGGAGGCTAACTGATATGTGGATATATGAAAAAAAGCTCCAGTATCCCGTTAACATCAAAAATCCGAATCCTGCTCTGGCTAAAATGATAATTTCACAGCTTGGCGGTCCCGACGGTGAGCTTGCCGCCTCTCTCAGATATCTGAACCAGAGATATACAGCTCCGTATGCGCAGGTAAAGGGAATCCTGACAGACGTGGGCACGGAAGAACTTGCCCATGTAGAAATGATATCAGCCATAGTATATCAGCTCACGAAAAACCTTACTCCCGAGCAGATAAAGGCAGGCGGACTGGACGCATACTATGTTGACCATACGCTGGGCATCTATCCGTCATCGGCAGCAGGCGTTCCGTTCACCGCAGCGTACTTCCAGTCAAAGGGAGATATTCTCACCGACCTCCATGAAAACATGGCTGCAGAACAGAAAGCGAGAACCACATACGATAATATCCTGCGTTTTGCAGATGATCCCGATGTCCGTGACCCCATAAAGTTCCTGAGACAGCGTGAGATCGTACATTTCCAGAGGTTTGGTGAAGCTCTTCGCATAAGTCAGGATAACCTCAACTCCAGAAACTTCTACGCATTCAACCCTGAATTTGATGTCCGCTGAGAAGCGGACGAAAAAAACGTCGGATACACATTTGTGTGTCCGACGTTTTGCATTATCAAACTATAAGCAGTATCGCAGCCATTACAGCATATGTGGAAAGAAAGTACAGAACGATAAATGTAACCAGCAGCGCCGCTGAGGTTCCGCCTGCGCTTTTGAGAGCTTCCGATACGTTTATGCCGCTTGCTGCTGCGCTTTTCTTTATCTTGCTTCCCTTGGAGATAACGTTTTTGTAGTAGAAGTAATTTGAAAGCGTTGCAAAGATGAATATGACTACCCAGCTCACCAGCGAAGATATGTTGTACAGCATATTGAAGCTTCCGCCGGTGACACTGAACTCGGCAACCTTGGTAAGCGCCGCTTCAAACGAGGGATACATATTAACAAGTGCGTCCTTGAAGCCGTATTCCGTGAGCATTATCTTCATGCCCATAAGCGATGAGGGAATGGATATGATGGACTTTATCAGCAGCACCAGAAACGCCAGCAAAGGCATCTTTCTGTAAGCAAAGTAAAATTCGGGGAATAGCATTGCGGGGATATTGAAGCTCAGCTTGAATTTTGTGGCTTTCATCACCCTGAACTTGGGAAGATAGAACCTTGTGTTGCTGCCTATAAAATCCGCAATGTCCTTGGTGGTCATGTCCTCGTCGTACTTTTCATCGGGACTGAATCCGCAGAGAGGATCGCTGTAGTTGAGCATATACGGATACATGGTCTCCATAGCGTTCTGCTCGGCGTTGTTGAAAAAGGTATCGCCGTTTGAAAAGCTTTCCTGTTCTTCACCGTCCGCTTTGTCTTTCTGTGAAAGGTAATAGGGAGTGGGAGTGCCGCACTTGTCACAGAAAAGCTGGTCATTTCGCAGAGTATTGCCACAGACTGAGCATTTAAGCCCCTCCGCCTGCTCTTTTTCCTCAATCTCAGCTTTCCAGCTCATGTGCTTGCTGTGCAGCTCGTCATTTATACATCTGCCCTCTTTTTTGTAGCAGTCCCTGTGATAGGGAGTGCCGCATTCGGGGCATACCACGATATCGTCATCATCGGTAAATTTTTTACCGCAGGACTTGCATTCATATCCTGTATAGTTAAACAAACTATACTCCTCCGATCTGCCATTGGCTGGGTTTGTTCCTTATAGTATATCACATTTTTTTCCAAAAAACAAGACGATTTCATACTTTCATCTTTTTAACACAAAGATATCATTTTTTGTGAGAAAAAATTACACATTGACGGTATATTATAAAATATGGAGAATTGTAATAAGTATTCTTCGGAAAGAATGATGAAATATGAAGTCGGGAAAAATCGTAAAAAAGGCGATACAGCTTGCGCCCGTGCTTATGATAGCCCTTATGGCTGTGATATATTTTACCGCTCTTAAAGACCTTACGTTCGAGCAGATACTGAACTATACGCCCGAAGCACCTCTGGCAGCGGCAGCGGTCATACTGCTCATGTATGCGCTGAAATCGCTGTCCTATTTCTTCCCCATGCTGCTCATTGCCGCAGCGGCTGGAGCGGTGCTTCCCATATATGCAGCCATACCCGTTAACCTTGCGGGAATAGTCATAATGGCTTCAATTCCCTATGCTGTGGGAAAATATGCCGAGGGAGAAGTGGTGGACAAGCTTGCCGCAAAGCACGAGAAAATAAGCATCGTCCGTGAATACAGCACCAAGCACCAGCGGTTCGGAGCATTTTTCCTCCGTATCGTCAGCTGCCTGCCATATGATGTCGTAAGCCTTGTTATGGGAAGCCTGCGCTTTGATTACAAGGACTACATCATCGGCTCGCTTCTGGGCACAGCTCCGGGAATAATACTTACTACTTTTATGGGCTCAGCCATAACCGAGCCGCTTTCGCCCGAGTTCATCATCTGTGCTGTCATTGAGGTCATCATTGCCGTTTCGTCTGCGGTGGCTTACAGGATACACAGGAAAAAGCAGGACAAGGGAACTTAATGGTCGGAAGCGGGAGAAAATGCGGAGCTTTCGCCGTTTAAATAGCTGTATGCCTCTTTAAGAAAGACTTCACGCTGCTCTGCCAGAAGCTCTGAATGTTCGTTTTCCTCGATATATGCCGTTACCTGACTGAGAGCCTCGGCAACAGTTTCGGGATCGGTGTCGCTAAAGAACTTGAACAGGCTCATATAGCAGTATCTCTGCTTGCCCTCGCATATGCGCTTTGCTATATCCATGCAGAGCTGTATGATGTCCTCGTCATTTTCAATAAGACCGCACACCCGCAGTCCCGCAAAATCCACTTGATTTGCAGCTATTACCGCTGACTTTTTGAAATAGTCGGAGCATATCTTCATTGCCTGCTCGTTTTCGGGATTTATCATGCCGAAAAGCTGTGCGGAGAACTTGCGGCAGAACAGAGGAATGAAGAACGGGTCGCTTACGGTGAAGCTTTCTGTATCTGAAAGGGTCTTGTATGCAAGGAACTCGTACCACCTTATATCCAGATCGTCGATATCAATGGTAAAGTGTACCTTTTCATTGTCGGGAGCGAAAAAGGCGGTGGGGGAGCCTTGGGCATACTTGCCGTCCGCATAGTCCAGACCGTCCAGCACCCACATCAGCTTGGGATAATCCACAGGGTCTTTCATAAGATAGCTGAACTTGTCATACGCCGCATAGTTATCCTTGATGAAATAGGCGAAAAATCCTGCCGAGGCAAACACATCGGGATAATCTTCATACAGGCGCTTTACCTTGTCGGTGACGGTCTCGCTGTCCTTGTCGAGCATTATGGCATAGCTCATGGTGAGGATAAGCGTGTCGGTGAGAAAGCTGAAAAACGAGCTTTCCGCATCAATATCACGTTCAAGGAGATACCTTGCATAAAGAAAATCGGGCTGGCTCTTTTCGGATATTATATCGTCCGAAGCCCAGCCTATGCCCATATCGGTTATGAGCTTATATTTTGAAGCAAGCCTGCCGTATGCGGCAAAAAGCTTGTCCGATTCTTTGAACAAACAGGTGTGGAGCAGGAAATATGCCTCGTTTACTGCATCGGAGGGATTCATACCGCTGATCAGCCTTTCCAGAAGGTCGTTCAGGCGGTTTGCAAGATAATCGGAAAACTCATTGCTGCGGCACATCATAATGTAAGGCAGGTAGCTTTCGTCACGTATTTTCTCTCTCCAGAATTCATCTGCTGCGGCAGTCTTGAACTTGCACAGCTCCTTGAGCAGCTTTTTGCGCTTGCTGCCGAAAGAAAGCTTTACGTCCGTTACATACTGCGAGCAGAGGTTTTCATCCTCATAATAACTGACCATTCCCGTTGCCTCCGTAATATTTGTTTGTATAATTATATAATAATTTGCCGCCTGCGTCAACCGTTTCACGGCAATATATGGAAAAATTGATAAAAACCGAAAAAACACTTTAAAATAATTCGGTTATGTGATATAATGTAAGATAACGTGTTTGTGCCCAAGCATATCCCTTATAAGACCTGCAAATAAAAGTCAAGTCCCCAAAAGCTGAATTTACAGATAATTCAC
>ERZ860076.599-NODE-599-length-22132-cov-7.924854_pt1 | contig 22132 bp, 25 predicted proteins | sample MGYA00509982_ERZ860076 | MGnify/ENA primary metagenome ERZ860076 (study PRJEB30046, sample SAMN00715193) | human gut metagenome | study: EMG produced TPA metagenomics assembly of the A metagenome-wide association study of gut microbiota in type 2... | reverse complement strand
CAAAAGGATATTTTGTAAGTACAGTAGGAAAGAACAAAAAAATGATAGCAGAATATATAAGAAACCAATTAAAAGAAGACATGATATCAGATCAGATGACGATAAAAGAATATATAGACCCTTTTAAAGGGTAGCGAGTAATAATACGCGGTTGTCGGATTTTAAGTACCTCTTGAGAAGTGGCTCGCGTTAGTCCCTTATAGGGCTCAAAGAAAAGCCACGTGCTTTATACGTGGATTTTTATTGCTTACTAAATTTGCAAGACCAATTGATTTTGGCTTTGAGTTCATCACTCATATTGATTTTCTTCTTAATTATTTTAGTCATATCACATTACACCTTTATTTGCAATAACGCACAAAAAAATCAACTATTACTAGTTGACTTAAATCTAATGTCACATTGGTGCGACGATTTTATCTTATGGAGCGATTAAGCAACAGCTTACGAACCATAACGCTCTCTTTCTAAAAATATTATATATAAATTCTTATTAAATTTCAATAGGAGTATGGAAATGCTCCCATATTTATTGTATAATTTATACATATGAAGTCTTGAATATATAAATGATTGGAGGAACCTAATGAGTAATGAATTAATGAATAATGATAATGAAGTAAATAACATATTTGACGATATAAAAAAATTAGTTATTAATAGTAGAAATAAAGTATATCAAACTGTAAATACTGAAATGCTTAATTTATATTGGAATATAGGAAAAGCAATTATGGAGATACAACAAGGTGATGAAAGAGCTAGTTATGGTGATGCTGTACTTGATAAATTATCTCAAAAATTAACTAGTGAATTTGGTAAAGGATTTTCTTCAAGAAATTTAAGAACTATGAGAAAATTTTATCTAATGTATCCAATTTGGAAGACAGTGTCTGCCAAATTGAGTTGGTCACATTATTTAGAATTAATTAAAATAGAAGAAGAATCAAAAAGAAACTTTTATTTAAATGAATGTATAAACTCTAAATGGAGTGTGAGAGAACTTCAAAGACAAAGAGATTCTTTATTATATGAAAGATTAACGCTATCTGCTGATAAAGAGAAAATATTAGAACTATCTGAAAAAGGACAAATATTAAAGACAAGTAAAGATTTGGTAAAAGACCCTTTTGTATTAGAATTTTTAGATATAAAAGAAAATACAGATTATTTAGAATCTGATTTAGAGAAGAACATTATAGAACATTTAAAAGAGTTTTTATTAGAGTTAGGGAAAGGGTTTAGTTATGTTGGAAATCAAGTAAGATTAACATTAGAAGAGGACCATTTTTATCCAGATTTGGTTTTTTATAATAGACTTTTAAGATGTTTCGTGATTATTGATTTAAAAATTGGGAAAGTAACACATCAAGATATTGGACAAATGCAAATGTATGTTAATTATTATGATAGAGAAATTAAACAAGAAGATGAAAATTCAACTGTTGGAATATTGTTATCAACTAATAAAAATGAAACAGTTGTAAAATATACTCTTCCTGAAGATAATAAAACAATATTTTCTTCTGAATATAAATTGCATATGCCAACAGAACAAGAATTAATTACTGCTGTTGAGGAAGAAAAGAAGAATTTTGAATTGAATGAAAAAAATTAATGAAAGGAAAATTTAAATATGAAAATTAAATCATATAATCCAGCTAACAATGAATTGCTTGGAGAAATAGAACAAACAAATTTAAATGAAATTAAGGATATTGTTATTAAAAGTAAAAAGGCTTTTGATATATGGGGTTATATGACCCTTAAAGAAAGAATTTTATATATAGAAAAATTATATGACATTATTAAAAGTAAAAAGCAAGAATTTGCTGAATTGATAACAAATGAAATGGGAATGCCAATATCTGAATCATTATACGATATTGATAGTGGCTTAGAACATATAGAATGGTATATTAATAACTCAGAGAAAATTATAGGAAATAAAATAACTTATGAAGATGATAAAGAAATAGATAAAATTATATTTGAGCCTAAAGGAGTCGTTGCAGTTATTATTGCCTGGAACTTTCCTTTCTCAAGCTTTGTATGGCAAGCTGTTACAAATTTAATTGTAGGAAATACTGTTATTATCAAACACTCTGAACTGGTACCATTATGTAGTCAATTTATTTACAATATGGTAAGTAGTGTCTTACCCGAAAATGTATATAATGTAGTGTATGGTGCGGGTGAAGTAGGAAAAAGTTTAGTAGAACAAGATATGGATTTAATTTGTTTCACTGGTAGTACAAAAACTGGTCAAAGTTTATATAAATTGGCAGGAGAAAAATTTATTGAAGCAGTAATGGAGTGTGGAGGTTCTGCTCCTGGAATAATATTTGAAGATGCAGATATTGATGATATTATTGAAGCCATGTACATAAATAAGTTTGCTAATTCTGGGCAAATATGTGATGGTCAAAAAAGATTAATTGTTCATACTAGCAAAATGGAAGAAGTTTGTGATAAATTTAAAAAATGCATTGAAAGTAAGCATATAGGAAATCCTCTAAATGAACAAACAGAAATAGGACCATTAGTTTCTAAAGAACAATTGGAAAAATTAGAGAATCAAGTAGCAGATGCTGTTGAAAAAGGAGCTAAAGTAATTTGCGGAGGACGAAGATTAGAGGATACAAATGGAAATTATTATTTACCAACAATTTTAACTAATATTACTAAGGATATGAAAGTATATACTGAAGAAGTATTTGGACCTGTTATTCCAATAATAACATTTAATACAATTGAAGAAGCAATAATGATTGCTAATGATACTCAATATGGTTTAGGCGGATATATTTATACAAAAGATAGAAAAAAATTTGATATAGTTGTAAAAAAATTAAAGACAGGAATGATTGCTTGGAATAATTTATATTATTTAAGACCTTGTAATCCATTTGGTGGTTATAAAAAATCTGGTATAGGTAGAAATAATAGTGAGTTTGGACTTAAAGAATTATGTAATATTAAAGTTGTTACTTATGAAAAATAAAAATAGTAATAAAGGGTCTGGGAATTCCCATAGATGAATTTGTATGGGAGTACAAATTCAGTGCTGGCTAGACATAGATTTTATTCCCATATTCAAAAGAAACAAAAAAGAGGATTAAATTATTTTGATAATTTTTTCCTCTTTTTTAAAGATTATTTATATAAAAACATATTCATTTAAGACAATTTCTTCTGCTGTATTTTTATAGTTGTTCATTAATTTTGTCAATTCTGATGGATTTAATTTTTTGTTTTTTTTTAATAGTCTTTCATCATTTTTAATATAATTTTTCATTAGTTCTTTATAATAATTCTCACAAGATCTACTTACTAAAAGAAGATGATGGGTTAATTTATTTGTCATCAATAATGTTTCATAAAGTGCTTGCTTGTTTTGTGCAATAAAGTGTAACCTTAATGTTCCGTATCTTCCAAGCATTCCATAATTTTCGCTTTTTTCTAAATATAAATTTGGTAATAAATAATCTTCTTTTCTTGTATAAGGAACTTTCATTTTTATCATTTATTAAATTTCGAGAAATATTAAAATACTTCTTATATGTTTCCTTACAAATATGTAAAATATATAGTCTAAAATTAAAACTTTTTGAAAAATTGTGAGATTTCTTTAATATAAAATGGCTTATTTGATATTTCATTAACTTTGTATTCTAGTATCGTAAGAGTAGTAGGATATGTAATTTTGTATTCAGTAGGTAGTATTACTTGTAAGTTGGTGTGCAAGATAGTTTTAAATTATCCTAATTTAACCATATATTTAAAGTCTTTTAAGATGCCAGTTAAATCTTTATTAGGTTTTAGTTTTTCAATTACTTTAAATTCAAGCATGAAAAAAGTTCCCATTTCTGTGATAGGAGAACTTTTAAAGTTTTATATAAAAATAAAAACTTACGAACTTTTAAGTCCGTAAGTTTATTTCAAATGGAGCCTTAACTATACACGTATGCGAAATTAAGACTATAAGATTTGATTAAATCTCTCTGATAAATTCATTATATCATTTCTCTAAATATTTTCAAGTGAGTATGGAAAAAAATTGTAATATAATGTATAATTTTTATAGATTAAAACTTTATTTTATATTGGAGGTTGTTATATGAGAATTGGAATAGATATTGATAATGTAATAGCAGATTTAGATAAAACATTTTTAGAAGAATTTGAAAAAGAAGATAAAAATAAAAGAAATAAAGGAATTATAAATGAAAAAGCTAAACACATTACTGAAGGAATGTTTGATTGGAGCTCAGAAGAAATAGAAGATTTTATCTGCAATAATATGGATAGAATGGCTGAAAAATTCGATTTAATAGAAGATGCTAAGGAATATATTAATAAATTATATGAAGAGAACGAGATATTTTTAATAACACATAGATCAAATTATTTTTTTAAAAATCATGAATTAGTAACTATAAATTGGTTAAATGAAAAAGGTATAAAATATGATAAATTAGTATTTACAAAAAGCAGAGATAAAAGTCCAGAGTGTATTGAAAATAGTATTGATATTATGTTTGATGATGAAGCGGATAAATGTAAATATATATTAAACGCAGGAATAGAATGTTTTTTAATGAAAACAAGATATAATGAAAATTATAGTTTAAATATTCCAATAGTAAATGGATGGAAAGAAATATATAGTTTAATCTGTGAAAAAAATAAATATAATGTAATTTTGGATACAGATACATATAATGAAGCAGATGACCAATTCGCATTATCTTACTTACTAAAAAGCAAAGAAATATTCAACATTGATGCTATAACAATAGCACCTTTTAGACATGAAAAATGGCAAGGAACAGTTTCTGATTCTATAGATGCCAGTTACAATGAAGCATGTAAAGTATTTGATTTATTAGGTCTAAAAGATAAATCTATTATATATAAAGGTTCCCGTGATTATTTAAAAAATGGATATAATGAAAGAAATTCAGCAGTTAATAAAATAATTGAAATTGCTAACAAAAATAAAAAAACATATATATTAGCAATAGGGTGTTTAACAAATATATCATTAGCATTAAAATCTAACCCAGATATTGTTGATAAGATAGAAATTGTATGGTTAGGAAGTAACTTTTTATTTGGTACTAATAAAGATTTCAATTTTGATCAAGATGTAGAAGCGGTAAAAGTAGTTTTTGAATCAAAAGTTAAACTTACTGTTATGCCTTGTTCTCCTATAACATCGAATCTAATGACATCAATATACGAATTAGAAAGTGAATTAAAAGGCAAGAACGAATTATGCGATTATTTATGCTATAGATTTTATAATAGAGCCTATGGTCCTACTAAAAGATGGCCACTATGGGATATTAGTGTAATAGCATATATGATAAATAAAAATTGGTTTAATACAATGGAAGTTAGTTGTCCACTTATAAATACTGATAATACTTTTAAACTAACCGAAAACAGGCATAGCATTAAATTTGTTAATTATTTAAATGCAAACGAAATATTTAAGCATTTGTTTAATAAATTAACAGATAATAATTAAATGATAAAGACAACGTTGAGATGATATTGTCTTTATCGTTTTTATAATTTTCCCTATTTTTTTGAAGACTATTATATAAAAATAAAAACTTACGAACTTTTAAGTCCGTAAGCTGATTTCAAATGGAGCGGGTGATGAGAATCGAACTCACACAGCCAGCTTGGAAGGCTGGAATTCTACCATTGAACTACACCCGCATTTATCTTACTCATACATTATATTAAATTATTAATTGTTTGTCAATACTTTTGTAAAAAAATTATAAAATTTTTAGATCTAAAACATTATATGAAAGAAATACATTATAATAAATTATATTTATGATATAGTAAAATATACCTTTTTATTAAAATAATATAGAAATTTAATAGAGGATAATTAGTACAATAATGTATTGATTATGCTCTAATTTTGTGATATATTATAGTTATGGAAATACAGGTTATGAATAGTAAATTTGATAAATATTATTCTGCATTTTTAGATATAGAGAGTGCAGTTAAAATAAATAATATATGGTATATTCGGAACAAATAATAGAGATATAGAACTTAATAAAGAATTTTTTTATCCAGTAATTTTAACAAAGTATAATGGGAAAATTTATTTGTCTGTTTCTAAAAAATACTATGATGTTATATTAAAGAATATAAAAAATATTGATTTTACACTACTTAGTAATAATGAAATTATTTCTATATTTCAAAGTATATTTTCAAATATATTAGAAAATTTTGAAGTAAAAGAAATGTACAGGATGTGTAAAGATACAAAATTAAATATATCAAATAATAATGCAGTTATTCTAAATAATTATACAAAACAGTATTTTATTAATACAGGAAAAAAAGCAAATGATATAAATTTTAAAGAGAAAAAGTGGAGTCAACTTAAATATATATTAGATAGTGAAATGATATATATTGTTCCAATTGATAATAAAATTGCATCAATGGCATTTACATCTGATATTTATAATATAGGAGCTAATATTGTTGTAAGTACGAATAAAGAAGATAGGAAAAAAGGATATGGAAAGAGTGCTGTAGCAGCTCTTACAAATTCAATACTTGAAAATCAATTATTACCAATATATTTTGTAAATGTGAATAATGAAGCTTCTATAAATCTTGCAAAATCATTACAATACGAAAAAATGGCTTTGGAAATGGTAGTATGTACAAAAATATAATATAAATGAACTGAATTTTAAAAATATATAATTTTATTCAGTTCATATTTTTGCTATAATTTTAACGTGTAAATTATATTTAGTATATAGTAAAATATACCTTTTTATGTTAAAATAATATAGAAATTGTGTATAATGTGGATAATTTTTTGTATTGTTATTAAAACAGGAGGAAGGTATATGTATAGTATAGAAAAAATAAAAACAGATTTAAAAGATAGAGTATCAGAATATAGGTATGAACATAGTTTAATGGTTGCAGATGAGGCAAAAAAATTAGCAAAAAAATATAATTTAGATGAAGATAAAGCTTACGTGACAGGGCTTGTTCATGATATTGCGAAAGAATTTACACATGAAGAGAATGCTTTCTGGGTAAAAAAATATAACTTATCTAAAGATTTATTGTTAGAATCAAATCACAAAATAATTCATGCAGATGTTGGAGCTGTTTATGTAAAAGAAAAATATGGCTTTGATGATGAAATTTGCATGGCAGTACGTTATCATACAATAGGGAACCCTAATATGAGTACATTTGATAAGATAATATATATAGCAGATAAGATTGGCAGAAAAGATAAAGATGAATTTATTATGAATTTAAAAAAGATAGCTTATGAAGATATAGATAAGGCAGTTTATGTTTTCCTATTACATCAAAAAGAAAAATTTGATAAAAAGAATAAATCATTAAGTAATAGTACATTAGAGCTCTTAAATTTGTTACAAGATAAATATTCAAAATAAAATTTTTTTAATGCTTATTTAATAAAATAAAGATATATTATATATGGTAATGTCATGCTTTCAATAGCAAGAGTAAATATATAACTTAAAAATTCAGTTTAGAATAATATAAAAAATATTTTAAAATATTGGGATATAGATAATTATAAAATTATATTTAAGGTAAAAAAAGAGCAGGTTGAATTTGTTTTTAAAGAATACCAACTTCTTGAATATTTTATATCTAGTTTAAATCAAAATTTATCTAAAATCAAATATATGGCAAACTTTTGAAAATAGAAATATCCTTGAAAATTACCTAACAATAATAATATAGTATTATATGAGCAATATTTTATTTTTAAGATATTGTTATATTATCTTAAGTTTTTTTGTATATAATTTAAAAGGATCCGATATTTTGTCTAAAAAATTATAACAGGAATATAGTGAGAAATATTGATAATTTTACCTATTTAGTATATTATATATAAGAATTATATAAATGAAAGGAACTAGTCAAATAATATATTAATATTTCTATATAATTGATTAGATGAGAGTTGTATATGTATATAAATGAATTAAAAATTAAATTGTTAAAAATTAGAAACGGAATATTACTATTTATTGGAATAGCTGGTTTGATAATTTTTGGATTATCTATAGTAGCTACATTGCTTGAATTTAATTATTATGATTACAATTATGTAATTACATTATTATTCCTAATATTAATTAGTATTTTAGCTATATGCTTTTCAATTGTATCAAGAAAAACAATAGATAGTATATATTTTCTTTCAAGATATTTTGAAGGAAGTTTAGATGATATTGTAAAATTTTCTCATATAGCTGAATCGTGTAATATAAAAGAAGAAAAAGTAAAATCTATGGTAAAAAGATTTATAAGGAAAAAGCTCATGAAAAATTATACTGTGGATGAAGAAAGAAGCCAAATAAAGTTATCTAGTAAAATGTATCAATGTGAGTGCAAAAATTGTGGAGCTATTGTAGATAAAAAAGAATATTTTACAGGAACTTGTTCATATTGTGGAAGTTCTGATTTATTTGCAAAGGTTATAACAGAAAATAGATGTTATAACATAGTAAATGAAACAGAAGGGAACATTTTAATAAAAGGTTCCAAGAAAAATAAATATTTAAGCAAGAATATTTTACTAAAAAGAATAGGAATTATAACTTTGATATTTATTGATATTGTAATATGTTTAACTAGTATTATAATTTTACCTTTTACTTTAGTTGATTATTCTGCAGCGGCATTTGGCTTTTTCCTTAGTATGTTTATAGCATTTGGATTATTATCCTTTTTAAGGTTTTCAAACTTTAAATATATAGAACCCGCCATGTATTATTCAAAAATATTTAATGATATAGGAAAGCCATTTGTTGATGTAGATAAAGTCCCAAAATTTAAATTCAATAGGCAGGAAACAAGTGTTGTAAGATTTATAAGAAGAAAAACTATGTTAGACACTAAAACCAATATTATTGGCGGAATAAAAAAAGGGTACCTAGTTAATTGTACTGTAGAATTTCATGATGGAAGACCACAAGTAGTACTTGCTAAAAAGATTGTAAAGGATACATGTCCAAATTGTGGAGCACCAATTGTGGGTGCTGTTGATGAAGTGTATAAATGTAGCTATTGTGGTAATAAAATATTTGATGTTATTGAAAAAAAATAAAATAAATGATATAATTCCATTATTATATATAATGTAAGGGGGAATAATAATGACATATATATATCTTTTAGCTGGATTAATTCCTGTTGCTATTTTGGCAGGTATAATTTATATTTGGTCTAAAAAAGAAAATGAGAAAATTGAAAAAGTTGCTTCACAATTAACAGAAGAACAAAAAAATAACTTGGTGGATAATCAAGTAGAAAATTTCAATGAAAAGAAAATTACTTGGACTCAACGTGGAATGATAAGTGAAGTAAAAGAAAGTGGAAGCAAAGTTAAGGTTAGAGTGTTGTATTATAATACAGTAGTACAAAACAATACTTTAAATCAAATTTGTGCTACAGACCTTAAGGCAGACAAATCTGAATTTGAAAAACATGGATTAAAAGTTGGATCATTTGTAAAAATATTTATAGATATGAACAAGTTTGAATCAAGCATTGTGTTTGAATAAAAATAAATTTTAAAAGTATTTTTGGGAGTTATGTTTTTTTTGACATGGCTCTGTTTTTTTATAACTTAGAAGTTTGACATTAATATTTAGATAATTTTTTTATTATATTTTTGGTATTAAATTAAAATCTAATTTATATATAGAAAAAAACATATTATTATGATATAATAGTAAAAGTTTTAATACCGTTTTTATTGGGGTCAATAATATCAATTAAAAGCTTTGAAACAACAATTATAATATTGATATTATCATTTATACAAATACTTTTATCTTTCAAGATGAAATTTAAAATGAAAAATAATAATGAAAATAAAAAATTAGATATAATTAAAGAAGTTAATCACATAAAAAACAATAAAAAGTTGCAAAGATTTTATATGATGAAATTTTTTAAAGGAATGGCATACGAAGGAGCATTAGACACAGCAGTAACTTTATTGATTATAATGTCGTTTGATTCTGATTTTAGTTTGGGAGTTATAACATCAATAATATCATTATTGGCTATGTTAAGTTCTTATGTATATAAAAAATTTAAAAATCAAGAGAAGATGAAGTTATTAATTATAGTATCATATGTAATAATTCTCATAAGTTCAATTGTTTTAGTATTTATAACAAATCGATATACAATAGTTGGTTATAATTTAATATTTGCTTTTTTCTTACAATTTATTATGGTTTCAGAAGAGGTACAAACGCTAAAATTTACTAATAGTGATGTTATCAATGATTCAAATAGAGTTGAAACTTATGTGCTTTTAGAGATGTTTTTAAATATTGGAAGAATAATAAGTTATATTTTACTTTTTGTAGTAGGAATTTATAATAATTTATATTTACTTGAAATTCTAATTATATTTTTAGTAATATCAATTGGTGTAGAAACGATTAATTTAATTAAATTTAATAAAGAATAGGAGACAAATATATTATGAATATTGGAATAGATATAGATGGGGTTTTGACAAATGATGATGATTATATTTTAGATTTTACTAGTAAATATTGCTATGAACACGATTTAAAAGGATTTGATAATGCTAATTTGTATGAATACAGAAAATTAAATTGGGATGAAAATACAATTAATGATTATAGAAAAGAATATTTTTTAAACTATATAAAAAACGAACCAGCAAGAAAGTTTGCGAGTGAAGTTATAAAAAAACTAAGATATGAAGAAAATAAAATATTTATCATTTCCGCACGATATAAAACAGCTGAATATGGTAAAATAAATAATGAAAACGTAAGAGAATGCACTTTAGATTGGTTAAGAAAAAATAAAATAGAATATGATAAAATTATATTTACAAAACCACCTAAAGTAAATGAAATTCTAGAAAATAAAATTGATATAATGATTGAAGATTCGCCAACTACAATTAATGAGCTAGTAAAAGTAGTTAAAGTTTTATACTATGATACAAGATATAATAGAAGCATTGAACATGAAAATATTACTAGAGTATATAGTTGGTATGATATTTATATGAAAATAAATGAAATGAAAGAATTTTAGGAGTAACAGATGAAAGAATACTTTTACAAAAAAGAATACAAATATATGTATTTAAGCATATTTTTTTACAACTTTGCAAATGCATTAATCGAAACTTTTGGAACAGTTATGCTTTATAAAGCAGGTTTGCCAATATATTTAATTTTATTAATATATGGTATAAGATTTCTTATTACAGGATTTATAACACCATTATTTGTAACAATATCAAATAAGATTGGTATTGCAAAATGTATATTAATTTCAAATATCTTTAGTATTATAAATTCATATTTTATGCTAAATAGTGAAAGTTTATTTGCTAATATTATAATTTTTGTAATAGCAATGGGATTAATGGGTCTTTCAAATCCATCATCTGATTCATTAGCTAGTAAATATGTAATAAATAAACATAGAGGTAAATTTAATAGTTTATATTTTATAAGTAAAATATTAGGAATAGTTTTTGCTAGTCTTCTAGTAGCCTGGGGAGTAATAAGTAATAATACAATAGTTTTATTTAGCGTAATCGTTATTTTCTTTATATTACAATATATTATGATTTTGCAAATTGATTATAAACCACAAAAGAAATCTAGTACCTTTAATGCTAGCATTAAATATTTGTTACATAGCAAGAGTAAATATAAGATTATATATGCATTAAGAACTAATCATATAATAGAAAGATTATTTGCTCCATTGTACTTATATATAGTATTACAAGATTTTAAAACATTTTCATTAGTAGTTGTTGTATCGTTAGTATTCCAAATTACTACAGTTACATTAATTGGAAAATATGCTGACAAAAATATTAAAAAATCAAATAATTTGGTATCTATAATAAGAATTTTTATAACAACAATTTATTTATTTGCAAAAAATAAAATGATAATTTCTATTAATAAAACAGTTGGTGATAATTTAGAAAAGGTTTATGAAACATCAATACAAACTTCAATACAGAATATTATAAAAGAATCAAAAGAAGACCATGACTTATTATCAGCAGTTGGACAAATGAGTTTGTGTTTTACGGAAGTTATAGTATTGGCTATTTTATCTATTATTTCAAAATTTATTGGTGAAAATATATTTTATTTAATATTTATATTATCAATCATCTCTACTATTGCAATAAATCTTGAAATAACAAAAGAGACGCAAGATTAAATATCTCATTTTACTAATAGGGGGTATGGGAATCTTCCCTCATAGTAGAATTTATGCGGGAGTACAGATTCAGTGCTTGCCAGACAAAAACTTTATTCAAAAATCAAGAAAAATATAAAAAGAGGATTAAATTATTTTGATAATTTTTTCCTCTTTCTTCGATAAAATAAAAACTCACGAACTTTTGAGTCCGTAAGTTAATTTCAAATGGAGCCTTAACTTTTTTTATATTCGAAAAACTATACTCCCAAGATTGATTAAATCAACTACAAATTAATTATAGCAGATATTATGATAATTTCAAGTGGAAATATAGCTATTTTCTATAAATTTTGATATAATTTAATAGATTGAATTATAGTCCAATTGGAGGTGAAATCAAAATGCGAATAGGTATTGATATAGATGGAGTGTTAACTGACATTGAACAATGGCAATTAGATGTGGGAGGAAAATTTTTTTCGAAATTTAATAAAAGTGTTTTAAATAAAGATGGTTATGAAATAACAAAAATATTCAATGTTTCAGATGAGTTAGATAGTCAATTTTGGAATGAATACTTATATGAATATGTAACAAAAGAACCATCAAGAAAATATGCAAGTGAAGTCATTAAAAAATTAAAAGATGATGGTAATGAAATCTATATAGTAACGGCAAGATATTTAACTGATAGAAACAATGAAGATGGAGAGAAAATGAGAAAAATAGTAGTTAATTGGCTTGCAGAACAAAAGATTGATTATGATGAAATAATTTTTAGCCCAGAAGATAAAAAGGAAAATTGTAAAAAATATAATATAGATATTATGATAGAGGATAAAGTAGATAATATCAATAAAATATCAAGTATAATACCTGTAATATGTTTTCACGCAGGATATAACAATGAGTGCAAAGGCAAAAATATTTATAGAGTTTATAATTGGTATGATATATATAATTTAATAAACTGTGGTAAGATATGTAAAACAAAGTAGTTTTAATTGATTATGAAGAAAAATATGCAGATATAATAAATGAAATTGAAGAACAACAATGGGGAAAATGGTGTGCAGGAGATATTCGTGATAAAATAGGAGAATATACTCATATAAAATTAGCAAAAATAGAAAATGATATAGTAGGTATAGGATACGGTAAAAGAGTAGGAGATGCTTTTTATATTCAAGTTATTGTAATAAAATTGCAATATCAACATAATCATATTGGGTCAATGTTTATGGATTATTTTATAGATTATTCAAAATCACTTCAATTAGCAAATATTGTTTGCGAGGGAGTATTAGTAAATAATAAAATGAATATTGAAAATATAATGAAAAAATATGATTTCAAAGAAGTTATTAGAATTAAAGAGTATTGGGGTTATAAATTTCCTAATGATTGGTGCAAAGAATGTGGGTGTAAACCTTGTAAATGTACAAATGTAATATTTGTTAAGGAGATTAAATAAAATGACTACTAAAAAAGATTATATAAATTTAATAAGATGGAGTTGTATAATTGATTCCTTTACGAATTTTTACTTTATAAAAATTATAGTAACATATCTTCTATCACAAAATGTAATTCCTTGGGTTGCAGTTTCTATACCAATAGTTTTATAATTTTCAAGACTAATTTCAAGGGGAGTTAAACCTATAGCAAAATTTGCGTTAAAAGTAGATTATAAAAAATATCATATATTTCATTTGATAGCATTTCTTTGCCTGGCAATAATAATTTCTCAATGTAGAAATGTCTATACAATATATTTATTTACTTTAATATCTGGAACCTTATCTAGAATAAAATATTCATCAAGAACAAAAATGAATACTCAAAATAAAGAGTATGAACCATACTGTTTTATTGAAGAAGAAAGATCACAAGTTATTGGGGAACATTAGGACTTTTAGCAAGTCAGTTTATTTATGATATAAGTCCTAGAATATATATAATGGGTTTTTTCTAGTTGATTTAATCTATTAACGTCACTTGGTGCGTCGACTTTACCTTTTGGAGCGGTTAAGATACCGCTTACGAACTAAGTTCTCTTTTTAAAAATATTATATATGAATTATTATACTTTTTTCAAGAAAATATTGGATTTTTTTGTATTTTATTGTATACTAAAACAAGTTATTACTTTTATATGATAGGTGGAGTAAATATGAATTTAAATAAAAAACCAATTATTGGTATAGTTTCAAAACATTTTTTAAAAGATGAAATAAGACCAAATATGTTTATAAGAGATGAAATAAAGCAAGCTATTTTTGATAATGGAGGTATAGCAATAGGTATAATATTACCAAAAGATGAAAAAATTGATGTTGAAGATAAATGGAAAAATAATTTATCTAAAGATGAATATAATAATTTAATTGCTCAAATAAATTTATGTGATGGAATATTATTTCAAGGTGGAGGAGCTTGTGACAATTATGAAATGATAGTAGCTAAATATTTCTATGAGAATAATATACCAACTCTTGGTATTTGCTGTGGTCAAAACGTTATGGCTAGAGCACTAGGAGGAACAACTAAACTAATAGAAAATCCTGAAAAACATAATACGAATGATTTATATGTACATTCTGTAAGATTAATTAATAATACAAAATTTTCAAAAATTATAGAAAAAGAAGAAATTGAAGTTAATTCTAGACATAAAAAAACAATAGATACACATCCAAATTTAATAGTAAATTGTATAAGTGAAGATGGGTATATTGATGGAGTTGAATCACCTGATAAAACTTTTTATGTGGCCTTTAGATTTCATCCAGAAAGCTTATACAAAGTTAATAAAGATCATAATAAAATATTTGAAGAGTTTATAAAAACATGTAATGGAGAAAAAAATGAAACAAAAATTTAATAAAAATATTTTTAAGACATTCTTATTTGTTTTGCCATATATACTAGTTGAGTTTACAAATACATTATTAGTTACTATAGATAAGTCTATGTCTAATTCTATAGGAAAAACTGCTATAATTGTATTTTCTTCTTTTATTACTTTAAATTGGGCAATTAATACTATTCAAGCTTGTATAAGTAATGCTCATGCAATAGTGCTAGCTAGAGATAAAGAAAATTCTAAAAGAATTAATAGTTCTGCAATGTTAATAGAATTAATCAGTTCTTTTATAATTTCTGTATTAATTTTTACTTTTTCAAGACAAATAACATATGTTTATAATTTAGAAAATGACGCAAGAGAAATATTAACTATAATATTAAAATTAAAAGCAATACAGTTGCCTTTATTAGCAATAAGCTATGTTCCTAAAAATATACTAAAAATTAATAACAAAACAAATAAAATATGGATCTCTATAGTTACTTCTTCTTTAATAAATATAGCAGGAGATTATATAAGCATAAAATTAGGATATAATGAAATCGGAATATATGTAGCAACAATAATATCTCAATTTATTAATACTGTATTATTGTTATTATTTTCTAAATATAAATGGTATAGTAGTAGTTTATACTATATAAAACAAATATTATGTTTTGCAAAGGATCTAATATTTAATAAAATTATTCAAAGAATAGTTAATATATATTATACAAGTGTAGCAAGTTCTTTTGGTACTAATATTTATGCTATTCATTGCGTATGTGAAACAATAGTTGATACATTATGTGAAATAATTGAAGGATACTTTTCTGGCCTATTAGTAGAATATTCAAATGACATTAATAACAAAACAAATAATCTTCTAAAAAAAGTTGATATGATTGGATTATACGGTAATTTCTTTGCGATAATATTTGTTCCACTATTTATATATCCGCTATATTTACTTTTAGGGAAAAGTATTCCTTGGAATTTTTGTAATCCATATATATGGATATATTCAATAGCATTTGTAGCAACTGTAGCTGGATGTAATTATCAAGCATATTTATCTGCTAACAGAAATACTAAAGCTATAAGTTTGATGGCTTTTATAGGTGGTATATGTGTGAGAGTACCTTTATGCTATTTGATCAAAAAATATAATATTGGATTAATAGGTTTAAGTTTTGTATGTGGAATTGATAGAATTGTTAGAGCAACTTATTTAAGGTTATATATAAAATTTAATAAACCAAAATTATTTGTATAAAGATACCTAAGGGTATGGAAATTTCCCATATACGAATTTGTGCGGGAGTACAAATTCAGTGCTGGCTAGACAAGATATTTCTCCCAAATTAAGAAAAACATAAAAAGAGGATTAAATTATTTTGATAATTTTTCCTCTTTTTTGCATAAAATAAAAACTTACGAACTTATAAGCTCGTAAGTTGATTTCAGATGGAGCAGTTAAGCAACAGCTTACGATCTACAACACTCTTTTTCAAAAAAAGATTATATAAAAATTTATATGAAATTGTGGATAGAATTATAAATAGAAGAAAAAATCAAAAAAGTAAGGAGGTCAACAAGGACACAAAGGAAATAATTTAGAAAAAGAAGATTTAGAAAAAATATAAAAAAAGAAAATATAAAAAAGAAAATATAAAAAATAAATAAACCAATAGAAATAAATAAAAAGTCTAGAACCATACTATGGAAATTTTTGGGGCTTTATAGTAAAATACAATGGGTGATGAAATGAAAGTAAAAATTCTAGGTACAGGTTCCATCTATTCAAAATCAAATTGTGCTAGTTTGATAATTGAGAATAATATTTTAATAGATATTGGACCGGGAACAATCAAACAATTAATTAAAGAAAATTACGATTTAAAAGAAATAGATACAATTTTATTAACACATTTACATTCAGACCATATTTTAGATTTTCCTACATTTATTGTTAATATTGAAGTTTTGGAAATAAAACATAAAATTGATATTTATGCACCCAAAACTACAAAAGAAAAACTATTAACATTTATTAGATTAATGTATGGAGATTATTTTGACGAATTTGTTGATAAATATTTAAATTTTATTGAAATATTTGATGATTTTGAAATTGAAAATCATAATATAAAAGTTAAGGAAGTAGCACATAAGGGGATTGAAGCATATGGTTTTATAATTAATTCTAAATTAGGTGTAACTGGTGATAGTTCTTTATGTGATAATATAAAATTTATTTCAAAAAATTGTGATATTATGATATGTGATTGTTCACGAGAAATTGGTGATAAGTATCACATGGGAATTGATAATATAAAGGAATTACTATTGTACAACAAAAATTTGAAAATTATTCCAACCCATTTTAGGGATAATACTAGAGAAAAGTTAAAATTAATGAGTTTAAAAAATATATTTATTGTTGATGATGGATATGAGTTTGAATTGGAGGATTAGTTATGTTAAATAAGTTAAAAGATAAATATGTTTTTTGATGTAGATGGTACATTATCAGAATATAGATAGGAAGATAAATTATATGGTGGTAAATGTCCAGAATTAGGATGTTCTACTATGCTAAAACCCGAAGTAATATTAGAATGTTGTAAACATTTTAATATAAAAAAAGAGGATGTTGCATTTGTTGATGATAGATTAGATGTATTAAGAAAGGCAGAAGAACTAGGAATATTATCATATCATCCCAGTTCATTTGTTGAATAGATTGTCTTTGAATGGAGCCAAAAGCATTACAACAAGTGAGTTTGAAGAAAATAAAAGCTTCCAGTTTTTATACTGGAAGTTTTTTGACAAAGTTATCTGAAAAAATCAAATTATAAATTATCACGCCAATCGCCAGTTGGACGGAATTGAGAAATATCTTCTTTGTTATCTACTTTATGTAGATAATCTTCATATTCTTCCTTAGAAAGTGTTCTCCGAAAATAATTATCCCACCAACTGAACCAAGCCCAATACGAATCAGTTGCTTTGACATGTTCTCCTTCTTTTGGCTCATCTATCTTTACACCAAAACGTGGAGTATGCATAACACAGTATTCAACTGCATACTGATAAGATGTTAAGCCCAAGTTTTCTTTAATTCTACCATCAGCCATATCATGATTTAAACGCCAAATCATACCGCCCCAGTTATTGATGAAAAAATAGAGTTCCTGTTCTGTACAAGTGGTTAGGAAAGAAGGATCGTCTAATATGCCACCATCATACTTTCCAAATTGCTTTTTTTCAGTTTTCATAGATGTAACCTCCTTAAATTTTCTTGGAGGTAATCACAATGTTTGAAGTATCAATTCCTAAAATCTCTGGTGAGGAGATGATGAAACGGTACAAACAGATTAAGCCAGTTATCACAGTAAATGGCAAATTGCACTATTTTCTAGAATATACTCTCGAAGAACTTAGAGACATCAGATGCTCTTACATAAATACCACATCCCATAGTTTTCCTCCTTTCATTAAAATTCGAGAAATATTAAAATACTTCTCATATGTTTCCTCACAAATAAGCAAAATGTATAGTCTAAAATTAAAATTTTTTCAAAAATTGTGTAATTTCTTTAATATTGTACTTTTGATTATGTTCTTTAATATAAAAAGGCTTATTTGATATTTCATTAACTTTGTATTCTAGTATTGTAAGAGTAGTAGGATATGTAATTTTATATTCAGTAGGTATTATTACTTGTATATTGGTGTACAAGATAGTTTTAATTTGTCCTAATTTAACCTTATATTTAAAGTCTTTTAAGATGTCGGTTAAATCTTTATTAGCTTTTAAATTTGCAATTACTCTAAATTCAAGCATGAAAAAAGTCCTCCTTTCTGTGATAAGAGAACTTTTAAAGTTTTATATAAAATAAAAACTCACGAACTTTTAAGTCCGTAAGTTGATTTCAAATGGAGCCGTTGGTGTAGTTATCTACAACTTTTTTAGGCTCTCGTGACGATTGATACAAATATCAATCAATTTATTAAAGTATATCATAATTTTTATAAATAGCAACAAAATTATAGCGATATTTATGAAAAAGTTTAAGAAATAATAATTATATACATAATTATTGCTTTTTTAAACTTTTTTTATTTTCCTTTTCAAGTTGTTTTAAACTCTTTTTAGGTGTTGGCAAATCTTCTGGCATAGTTCCACCATTTTTAGCAATTACCTCTCTTATGTTTTTTCCAATATTATGCTGGGTTTCATTAGCTTCTTTTTCAGTTATTTCCTGTTTTCTTGTTTGTACTGCAAAGTATGTTTGTGCTAAAGCAATTACTTTTTTCCTACTATCTCCATTTTGTGCTATTAAATAACAAGCATAACGAGTTAATTTATAATCCTTTTGCTCTCTTTGTGCATCAGAACCTATTTGCACCATTTTACCGACGTCGGCAAAATGGTCAAAAACTGATATATCACTATTTTCACAAGACTTTATAGCTTTAGAAATGACTTTTTTAAAATTGCTCCATTTACTATAATTAAGACAAGTCATAAGTTCTCTAGCATACCAAAATTCAATTCCATTTTCATCAATATGTTTTATATCTTCAAAAGTTTTGTTATTATAATCTTCATTCTCTTTTAATTTATTTATCTCGAATCATCTCCATTTCCTATACTATTTTACAATAATATTAAAAAGTTGACAATATATTTACGAAAGTTTGTTTTAATCTTTATATAGATTTTTATTATTTTTAATATAAGATTTTAAATATATAGTTCTAACAAGCCTATCAACAGTGCAAACTAATCCTAAGCTAACAAGTCCAATATTAAAATATTTTATTAGACAAAGTAATGGTATTCTTATACATATACCACCAATAAATGAAGTTAATCTAATAGCTTTTGTATCTTTATTAGCAGATAAATATGCTAAATAGTTATTATTAAGTATATACGTAAAAAATTCAGTTGAATATAAATAAACATATATACCACATTCGCTCCAAGGAACACTTCTTCCTAAAAAATACCAAGCTGGATATGGAATAATAATAAAAAATATTAGTGAAAATATTAAAGAGTAAATTGTAATTTTATTTACTTTTGTTAATAGGTTATTTTCTTCATTTTCTATAGAATTTGCATAAGAAACTAAAAGCCCTGTATAGTATCCTTCTGCTAATTGTAATAATACTTCTACAACAGCAGAACATACACATACTATAACATAAACATTAGTGCCGAAAGAACTTGATATGCTCTCAAGAAAAATGTATGCAAATTTTTGAATTGCTTTATTAAATAATAAATCTTTAGCATGATTAATTATATCTTTTATATATACCATTTTTATTTTTCTATATTTATATTTCGAAAATATAAATAATAAAATCGTATTTATAAGTGTAGATATGATTGTAGCTACATATATTCCAACTTCATTAAATCCTAATTTAATACTTATTATATCTCCAAGAATATTAAATAATGAAGATATAACTGTTGCAATTAGTACAAGATTTGTTTTCCCTTTTACCTTTAAATCATTTTTTGGAATATAACTTATTGCTAAAATTGGTAACTGAATTGCTTTTAATTTTAATAAACATGTTAAAATATTTCTGGCGTCATTTTCTAAAGTATAAATATAAGTTAGTTTATTAGCAAATATAAATATTATCAAAGATATAATCATACTACTAAAAATTTGTAAAAAAATAGCTACAGTATTAATGCTATTATTATTTTTTCTATCTCTTGATAGTACAATACTATGTGATTGTGATATACATTCTTGTATTGTATTGATTGCAGAGTCCAAGCTTATAAGTGAAGCAAATACTACAATTGCAGTTGTACCAATAGAATTAGATAATGATCTGTCAATTGTTATTAGTATTATATTTGTAAATTCTACTATTATATATGGTAATACAAATAAAAGTACTGACATTACACTTTTATTACTTATTTTTTGTTTCATGTGTTTCTCCTTATTAGATTAGATTTAATTTAAACTGACAAAATTATACTATATTTTACATTTTTTAGCCACATATTTTATAAAAAATATAGAAGATACTAAGAGAATATCGAAAAAAGTGTGTAAACTAGAAAATATAAATCGACTATGATATAATTAGAAAAATCATAGTCGGTTTTTCTGCATATGAAGGGAGATAGAAAAAATGGCAAAACGTGAAAAAATATCAGAAGAGAGAAGAAATTTTTTAAAAGAATTCATTAATCAAAATAATATAACAAGTGCTAAAGATATTGAAGAAGCTTTAAAGGATATGTTTAAGGATAAATATATAAATTTTACTTGCACATTGACAATTTAATATAATACGTATATAATGAAGTAAAAACAGACACTATAAATTTAACTATAGTATCTGAAAATCATAGTTGATTTTTAGTTTACACAAAATATCCGATATACTCTCCCAATTTGTTTTAACAACATCATTTAAGGTGTCTAATCTTATCATAGTCTCGCGCTCTATATCTCTATCTGCCATTAATTGTTGTGGGGTAAATGTTATATTATCTAGATTTAATAGTTCGGATTTCTTTTGTTCTAAAATTTCTAATTTTTCTTCAATTAGTTTATAATCTTCTGAAAAATCTTCCATTTCTACAATGCCACTCATATATGCTTTTTTAACGCGTTCTTTTTGTTTTATTAACCCATTAATCTCTTTATCAATATCATCAGTTTTCGTTGGTTTATGGTCTGCTAAAATAGGTAAAAAATACTTTTTAACTGCCATATCATATTCAACTAGGTCATAAATAAATTGCATTAAACATTCCTCTATTTTATCTTCACGATAATTTAAATGACATTTCTCACAATTGTAATACATATACTTTTTCTTTTTACCACCAGAACCTTTACATTTCATTATTCTTCCACAAGTAGGGCATTTAATCTTTTGAAAGAATAAATAAACTCTATCTCTTGTATAAGTTCTTTGATTAATTTCTTT
>ERZ860076.589-NODE-589-length-22260-cov-2.681198_pt1 | contig 22260 bp, 18 predicted proteins | sample MGYA00509982_ERZ860076 | MGnify/ENA primary metagenome ERZ860076 (study PRJEB30046, sample SAMN00715193) | human gut metagenome | study: EMG produced TPA metagenomics assembly of the A metagenome-wide association study of gut microbiota in type 2... | reverse complement strand
GCTCTCTGCCGATGTGCCGGCACTCGGAGTGGAGGCTATTACTTTGCCTGCCTGATGTGTTCCGTCATTTGATTTTTCAACCTTTTTGACAGTAAATCCGGCATCCGTAAGAGTTTTTTCCGCATCGGCGTAATCCTTGCCGGAAACATCCGGTATATCGATATACTCCGTGCCCTTGCTGACAGTAAGCACAAGCTCGGTGCCGTAGGGAACCTGCTGGCCCTCTTCTATGCTCTGAGAAATAATATATCCTACGTTCACCTTATTGTTATATTCATATTTGGCCGTAATCTTAAAGCGCTGATTTTGAACCTCGTCTGTCGAAATTCTCGTATAGCTCTGCCCCGCAAAGTTGGGAACGGAGACAAGCGAAACCTCCTCCGTAGGAGTTGTATTGTCCTTTTGCGCCTTTTCACGGGTAGCAAAAAGCCAGCCGCCGAGAACCACAAGCCCTATTGCAACGCAAATTCCAAAGGTTATGAGCAGAGTTTTGGTCTGTTCCTGTTTTCGTTCCTGCTCACGACGCAGCTTTTCGCGGCGCTTACGCTCCGCCTCCTCATCCGCGGTTGTTGTAGGCTGATCCTGTTTTTGGGGAGCATCCTCTATGGGAGTTTCATATTTTATTTTATTTGTCGCCATGGTGCTCGGACTTCCGGAAAGCTGCTCACGGAGATCATCAACGGTTCTTATTCTGTCCTCGGGCTGAAGCTGAAGACCGTTGTGTATGGCACTGACAAGATATGCAGGAAGAACCTCGGCGAATTTTGCCGGAATTAAAAGCTTATCGTTCACCACGCGCTCATTCGAATCGTCGGGAGTGCTTCCTATAAGTGTTCTGTAAACAACTGCCGTAAACGCATATACATCGGACCAAGCGCCTACCTTGCCGTTCGGGTCATACTGCTCATAGGGAACATAACCCTTTACAAGCTCGGCGTTAAAGTCGGTATTTGTAAGTCGCGCGTCGGATATCATAAAGCCCGTGAGTCTGAGCTTACCGTCACGTCCCAAAAGAAGTGTGTTGGGTGAAATACCAAGGTGATAAATTCCTGCCTCGTGCATTGTGGCAAGAGTTGAAAGCACAGGCATCAAAAGCGTCTTTGCCTGATCCCAGCCGAGATAGCCCGTGCGGCTCTTCAAAAGAAAATCGCGTAGCGTTATGCTCTCTATGTATTCGGAAACGGAGTACGCAGTATTATTTTCGGTAACTATATCAACGACGGGCTTTAACGCCGAGAGATCACGAAGTCTTGCGATTTTGCGCCAAAGCTCCAAAAACGCCATTATACCGTCGTGAACCACAAGAGAACTGTCCTTTTTAACGGTTATTGCCCTATCACCGAATTCACGGATTATATGCTCCAGCGGAAGGAACTCTCTTACGGCTACCGCGACATTGCGTTCACGGTCCCATGCGATATATGTTACGCCGTCTCCTCCGGTTGAAATGGCTTTACCTATAATATATCTGTCGTTGATAACCGTTCTAAGCGGCAGAAGCGGAGATTCCTGAACGAAATCCGCATGCAATCCGCAATGGGGACAAACCTTTTCTTCCCCAAGCTCTCTCATACAACCCATACATAAGTTATCGGTCAACATCTTTTTTCCTCCAAAACCAAATAGCATAAATACCTTTTTATATGATAACAAACTTACACATCATTTGTCAAGAAAACGAACATAAGGCAATCGGTTTGTTTTTTCAGCCGAGTTGCTTGTAATAGGCTTTACCCGTATGAAAACATTACCCGTGCCGAATATAACACAACACGAAAAAAGGCAAAAAAATACCACCTGACGGTGGTATTTTTTACTGCTTTAAGTGTGGAGAACAAAAAGCAGCCGTGGCAGACAATCTGCCGTAGAAAAGTGTATAAAAAGAGAGGAAATGGAATAAGCAAGTTTATGCTGCGAATTTGCCGTTTGAAGATATTACTCCACCGCCGAAACGGCGAAGGTCATAGACACGGACAACAAGTCTCGGCATTTTTGCGGCAAGCAGTTTTTCCGACACATGCTTGTTAAAGAACGCAACCACCGGGCCCATCATAAAGGCGGTAACTACAGTGCCGATGCCGACCGGTCCGCCGAAAGCAAATCCGACAGCAGTACAGATAAGGTCTGTTATGACTCTGCACCATTTATATTTAATCTTAGTCCTGTCATCAAGGACAAAGCCCGTGGCGTCATAGGGAGCAACTCCGAGATTCGAAGTGAAATACATCGAAGCCGCAAGAGAGAGGAAAATTACGCCGAAGAGCATTAAGACTAAGCGTAAAGCAAGGGATTTTTCTAAAGGCAAATGCGCGTCGTACAGCGAAGTGAAAAACTCACAGATATAACCGACGCCGACCATATTAACTACTGTACCGAAGCCGATAAGATGTCTGCCGAGAAAAGCGATTGCAATAAGGATAACGCAGTTGATGCACATCTGATAAAAGCCGAAGCTAATACCGATTTTACCGCTTATCGCCATATTCATTGATGTGAACGGGTCAACGCCCATATCGGAATAAGAGAAAAGCGAAATACCGAAGCCCATAAGCAGTATGCTGAACATCATCATAAAAAAGCGTTTTACGCCTTTTTCCTGTTTAAACACACTTATCAAATTCATTGATCTGATGATTTCTGCCATTTTAGCTCCCCGCTTTGTATCTATTGCACAAGTATCGCTTTCTTTATTTGTACACATCTTACAGCCGCGTTGTCGTTTTGTCAATAGTTGAGCTGAATTTTTTGTCACTTTCTACAACTTTTGTATATTAGTACAAAACGACGGTTTTGATGTCGTAAATTTAGTGCGATTGCACAACACAAGCAGCATACGCCATATAATGTAATGCATAAAAAACGACCGTCGTGCACTCGGCACGGCGGTCTCAACAGTAATAGTTTCAAAAGTACGGCTTTACGACATAATATTCTGCGGAATATTGTCAGCCGCTATAACGCGAGCGACACCGTTGCGGTCGTCACCGAATGTCGGATGCTCGTTCAGCATGGGAACAAAGACAAACATTTTTATAAACAGAGCGGACATTATAAACAATGTTATAAAAAGTCCGAAAAGACGGCTCTTGATTTTTTCTTTTCGAATTTCCGAACCGGCGGGTTTAACACTATACTGTATATCCATATATAATATCTCCTGTCAAATCATATTGTACTCTTATCAACTGTAATACAATATATATCATCGCAAAATTACAAACAAGAGTCGAAATTATTAAGATTAGGTTAAAAAGTGTTTTTCGTTTAAACCCTGGCTTAAAAGGCAATAATGTCTACTTGTTACCTCTTTGGGTATATTGCTTAGTTTTTACGATTGACTACTGCATATTTTTGTATTATAATTCCATTATGTCATTTATGCTCTGCTGCGGATTTTTCGCAAACGAAATCAACTTATCAGCAGCTATGTAAAGTATAAAGCTTTACAGGTTTTTGTTTTTTATAGGCGCGAAAGATGAGCTGCTACGGCTTATAAAGGCGCTGTATAGCGGATTTCTTTCAAGTTCTGAAAGCAAAGGGTCTGTGTGTAAATGTAGTTTGCTTTACACTACCCGATGTCATCCTATCAGGTATCGGGAAGCAAACAGCAAATGCAAAGTGGATAAAACACAAAAAAACGGAGGAATTGTATGAGCAAATCGGAAGAAGCTATGCACGGCATAACCTTTAAAGACAAAATAGGCTACGCCATGGGAGATATGGGCGGACTGCTGACATTCGGACTTGTCTCCGCATTTTTGAATATGTTTTACACGGACGTTCTCGGAATATCCGCGGCGCGCATAACCGTACTGATGATAGTTGCGAGAATTTGGGACGCAGTAAACGACCCTATGTGGGGTTCTTTTATCGACTCAAGGAAGCCCACTAAATACGGAAGATTCAGGCCGTACATACTTTGGGCATCTCTGCCGCTTGCGGTAGGTGCTTTCTTTATGTTCTTTAAAATTCCGGGTCTCAGCGACAACCGGTATCTTATTTACGCATATATCACGTACATATTTTACGGCATGATGTACACCGGCGTAAATATTCCCTACGGCTCGCTCGCCTCGGTAATAACAGATGATGAAATAGAGCGGTCTTCGCTTTCGATGTGGCGAAGCATCGGTGCAGGCATCGGCGGTGTGGCACTTTTCCAGTGGATTATGATCTATTATTTTACCGCTCATCGTTTATACTACCGTGACAAATGAAAACGGAACAACCGCAAAGGTACTCGACGGCACAAAGCTCTCGCTGTCGGTAGCCGTTCTCTCGGTTCTCACTGTAATAATTTTCTTCTTACACTTTAAATTGACAAAGGAGAGAATAACCTTACCGCCGACGCAGAATCAAAAGGATTATAGTATCGGCAAAGCGATGCGCGCTCTTTTAAAAAACAAGCCGTTTATCGCGCTTTGCATAGTATCAATGCTTCTTATCTGCTTCCAGATGTATACTCAGACCGTTTACAACTATCTCTTTAAGAATTTCTATGAAAAGCCGGGTCTTTACGCACTTGTTACCGTATGTACATATTTGCCGATGGTACTGCTTTTGCCGTTTATGGGCAAGCTTATAAGAAAATACGGCAAAAAAGAGATATGCTCCGCAGGAATACTCTTCGCTTTTATTGTAAACATAGCAATGTTCGTCATTAAATTCACTCCGGCTGTGAGTAATCCGTATGTATTTCTCGTTCTCTCGTTCTTCTCCGGAGCCGGTCAAACCTTCCTTATTATGCAAATCTGGGCACTTGTTACGGATGTCACGGACTATCACGAATACATATCGGGCAGACGAGAAGAAGGCACATCTTACAGCTTTTATTCGTTTGTACGCAAGCTCGGTCAAACAGTGGCCGGCGCAGGTGCGGCAGGCGTTCTCGGAGTTATAGGCTATGACGGCAAGCTCGCCGTTCAGTCACCCGAGGTTCTGACAAGGCTATATGACATAGCAACAATAGTCCCCGCAATATTGCTTGCTCTTATATTCGTTGTATTGACGTTCGGCTATAAGCTTTCAAAGGAGCAGCTAGATGAGCTTCACAATGTTTTGCGCGAAAGAAGAGAAAAGGCAGAAGCCGAATCAAAGTAAAAACAGGTCTTGATGACAAAATCCCCGGATATGCCGAAGCAAGCATATCCGGGGCTCTTTTTTTGTAATTTACAATGTATTATTCTACCGTCAGTATTCTGTCGTCGGCGTCGCAAAGCACAATATCCGGGGTAAATGATTTTTCACCGATATTCTCGATACGGACTCTGACATACTCGCTGTCGCAATCCACGGTGAACAGCAAGTGAACGCAATCGCCGGTTTTATACGCAAAGCTCTCGCCGTCATCTGTAAAGAATTCCGATTTAAAGCTGCCGCTCCTTAACGGATACACGGTAAGCCTTAATTTTTCCGAGGATTTGAACCCGTACTCCCCCTCATCGGTAGCTATAACGCTTCCGCCTCGTACAAAATACGGGACCTCACCGTCAGACGGAATATTCAGTATCACGGACGTACCGCCGTCGTATACTTTATCGTTTAAATACCAAATTTCGTTTTTGGGGAGATAGACCTCGGTTTCGCTCACTCCTTCATCGAGGATACACGCGGCAAGAATATCCCTGCCCACGAGGAACGATGTGCTGTCGCAGTCTATCTCTTTGTCACCATAGTAGAGTAACAGCGGAGCTGTCATCGGCACATCGTTTTCGACAGATAAAAAGGCGGAATTATAAAGATACGGAATGAGTTTTTTTCTTTCCGCCATTATTTTTCGTGCGGCAGGAATGGCATCCGGATAGCTCCACGGCATAGTTGCGGAGCCGTCCGAATTCCACGAATGTATTGTAAATCTGGGCTCGAAAATGCCGTGCTGCATCCATCTTAAAAGCAGCTCACGTGACGGCATATCGCCCGAAAAACCGCCGAGATCATGCCCGTAGAAGAAAAATCCCGACAAAGACAGCGTCATACCTATGTAATGGCAATAACGCAGGTCATGAAATGATGTAAAATTGTCACCCGACCAGGTGGTTGCGAGACGTCTTACGGCACTGCTGCCGCTTCGTGTCGATAAAAACGGTCTTTTGCCAGGATATTTTTCTGTTTGCGCAGAGTACGAGGAGGCGACCATAAGATACGTGAGTATCGGTCTTATTCTGCTCGCCTTTACGCTGCCGTCTTTAAAGCCGTTTGCCACAGCGTCGGTATCTTTTATATCAAATTCGTTGTTATCGTTCCAAGTGGCGTCTATTCCGTAGTCCAGAAGCTTTGCCGCAACATTGTCGTGCCAAAACTTAAAGCCCTCGGGCAGAGTAAAATCAATGTAACTGCCCATACCGTCCCAAAACTCGGTTACAAACGGTGTGCCGTCTTCATTCTTTACAAAAAGCCCTTTTTCGGCTATTTCGTTGTACATCGGGTGCGACGTCAAAAAGGCAGGCTTGATATTTGGTATCAAGTGAATTTTCTCACTGTTAAAACGCTCAATAAACTTTGCGGGGTTCGGGAATTTATCGTAATTCCAATTAAAAACACACCGCAAGTCGCCGATGGAGGTATAGCCCGAGGACAGATAAAATCCGCTGCAGCTCATATTTAAGGTATCAAGCTTTCTGAGAAATCCATACATCTGTTCTTCGGAATTCGGCGCGTCGGTATAAGCCATGGTGCTGGCACAGTAATCAAAGCTCCATTTCGGAGGCAGGGTCTGTTTTCCGCAAAGAGAGCAATACTGCCTTAAAATTTCAAGCTTTGAGCCGAAGAACACATAATAAACAAGACAATCGTCATCGCTTTTGAAGAACTTGAAAGCGGGATAATAATTATTTATTTCTCTTCCGAAATCCATAACGGCACTATCGGACGTATCGTAATAGATACCGTAGCAACCGACGGAATTTTCACACATATAAAACGGCACGTGCTTATAAAGCGGGTCCGACGTTTCCGCGTCATAACCCATACTGTCGCTCGTCTCTATGCGAAAGGTGCGCCCCGCCTTATTGACGCTGCCGCCCTTATCACCGAGGCCGTATATTTTTTCGCCCTTTTCGCGCGTTAAATAATGATATGTACCGCTTCCGAATTCGTTCTGAAAATTATAGGCAAGCGGTGCTCTGTCGGCAAAAAGAAGCTTGCCGTCCTTTTTATAGCTCAGTACAAAGTTGTGCGTATCAAGCTCCGCTTCGACATTTTCCAAAGAGAAGCGCTCACCATCGGCTGTTTCATTTACTTGCGGAGCAAACAGCGAAAATCCGTCAAGGCTCAGCTTATCCTTACCCTCTGTAAGAAATTCGTTTTGCGGGTCTACGGTAAAGGTGGGCAGCATTTTACAATCGTCACGGAATAAGGCGACGCGCATCATACTGCCGCTCAAGAAGTCGATTCGCGCCGTAATATCGCCGCAAACGTAAACTCTGCTGCTGCCGCTATGCTCTGACAGCTTAAAATCATATGAAAACTTCATTACAGCACCGGCCCCTTATTGAAGAGTGTATTTTTTATAAGCGTTGCGGTCTTCCAGCCTGCAAGGCGCGTCTTTTCGCAAAAATTCATCACCTTGTGCGTTCCGGGCTTCCAGGTCGGGATTTCTCTGCAATTCGGGTCTCCGCACTTTACAAAAGCACTGACTGCCGCCACCATTTGCTCCGATATGAGATAGTCGATATCGGTAAACGGCCGCCAACCGTTTTTGAGAGTTGCAAACACATACGGCAAGTCACTCGAATGCCATGCGCCGCAGTTATCGCCCGGCAAATTGCGCGCAAAAAGATAGACAAAGCATTTACTGCCCTTATCGTTTCGCACCCACTTTTTCACAAGCAGCTTTAAAACTATCGGTATCATATCTGCCGTTGTAACGCCGAGTATTTTCGGCATTGCGCTTATTGTTTTTATGTTAAACGTATCTTTCGTAAGAAGCTTTCCGTCATCGCACGGAAGCGTGTAAGAGAGTGTGCTTTTAATTCCCTCGTCGCGGCACGCCTTAAGCCATGCATAGTAAAGGGTTTTCGCGTCCGTATCTCTAAGCTCGGAAAGGCTTGTTTTACCGGCATTTTTGATTATTTCGTCCCAGAATTTTTTCATTTTTTGCGGCGACAGCGGGCGTGACAAAACTCGTTGAAGCGCGGCTCCGCTCAACATAACGGCACCCGAAACCATATCCCTTGTAAGCGGACTTGACAGAAGCACATCTACGCTCATGGCTCCTGCGCTCTGCCCCAAAAGGGTTATTCTTTCGGGATCTCCGCCGAAGGAAGAAATGTTGTTTTTTATCCATTTAAGTGCCGCAGCTTGGTCAAAAAGGCCGAAATTACCGCATACTCCGTTTTCATCGGCGACATCGGGGTGAGAACAAAAGCCGTACGGCCCGAGACGGTAATTCACAGAGACAAAAACAATGTCATTTTCGGCATATGCCTTACCGCTGATATGCCCCTCGTTTGAGCTGCCGCCCGTAAAAGAACCGCCGTGTATATACAGCAAAACGGGACATTTTTTTGCGTTTTTGGGCGCGCTGATATTGAGATATTGACAATCCTCGCTGTATGTAAAGCTCATACCGCGCCTGAATTCTCTGTGATAAAACGGGTTAACCTTTGCGTCGTCCTCAAAACCGCGGTGCTGGTAGCAGCAATCGCCGAAAGCGGTCGCATCATATACGCCGTCCCACCCATCGGTAACGACCGGATACTCCCACCTGCCCGCGTCGGCATACTTTATGCCGCGAAACTCAACATAGCTGCCGTTATCGAGCCCGACGATATCTCCGCACTCGGTTTTTAATTTTACCGTATTCATTTTATCGCCCCTTACGTTATCGCATAAATCACAGTAATGAAAATCTCGGAAAACTTCCAAAACGTTACATACATCATTATGTGCAAATTATATGCCACAACGAGAGCGGTGTCAATTATTTTAAGACAATATATACAAATTAAAAGTTGTTTTCAGCTCTGCGTGAATTCAGCTTATTACCGACCGCCTTTTTATAAACAACGGCGGAAATTACGGCCGACACGGCTTCTGCTATCCAAAAGGCATTCCAAACACCGTCAGCGCCGAATATTCGTGTTAATACAAAGGCTGTCGGAATTATTATTACTGCATACCTGCAAAGTGATATTATGAGAGATTCAACACCCTTGCCGAGTCCCTCAAGAGCTCCGGATGACGTTACGGAAATTGACGAAACAACAAACCCGGCACTGATTATTCTGAGTGCCTTTTTGCCTGCGTCTATCGTTTCGGGATTATCGGTGAACATTCCTATCAGCTTATGCGGCAGCGCAAGGCACAGCACCGTACCGAAAAGCATTATGCCTGCCGTCAGCACAAGAGTTATATCGTAAATTTTTTTTACTCTTTTATGCTCGGCGGCACCGTAATTATAACCGATTATCGGTCGCATTCCTTGCACTATACCGTTAGCGGGAAGGTATAAGAACGTCTGAAGCTTATAGTAGACGCCAAGCACAACAACATATATCTGTGAAAACGAAGCAAGCATTGCATTAAGGCTTGACACAAGAAGTGACGGCAGCGCAAGATTTATTGACGCCGGGATACCCACAAAGTACAGCTTACGGTCTATAGCCTTATTACGTTTTAAATATTTGCGGTTTATGGTTACGCTCGGTTTTTTCACGGCGTACAAAACTACATACAGTAAAAGCGTGCTAACCTGCCCTATGCCTGTTGCGAGGGCGGCGCCGTCAATTCCCATTTTCGGAAATGGGCCTATACCGAATATCAAAAGCGGGTCAAGTATGATATTTACAATACAGCCCGTCATAAGTCCTGCCATGGAGGCATTCATTCTGCCGACAGCCTGAAAGATTTTTTCGTATGCAAGGCTTATCATAATTACAATCGAAAACGAAAAAACTATTGTTGAATAGCGCACTCCGAGGGAAATTACGTTTTCAGACTGTGTGAACATTTTAAGGAATGGGCGCATAATCGGAATGCTGACTGCGGCGGCGATAATGCCGTGGAGTATTGAGAACAAAAATCCGTGTGTGGCGGCGGTATCGGCTGCCTCTTTTTCACCTGCGCCGAGGTGAAATGCGATAACGGCATTAAGTCCCACGCCGAAGCCTATTGCAAGCGCATTGACGAGGTTTTGCACCGGATAGACAAGCGACAGAGCGGTTATTGCGTCCTCGCCTATTTTGGCGACAAAAAAGCTGTCCACTATATTATAAAGCGAATTGACGAGCATTGATATTACCATGGGAGTGGCCATAGACATAATAAGCGGAAAAACAGGCTTTTCCTTCATAAATTTTTCGTTCATACAAATACATCTGCCTTTCGAATCCGAGCGTATTTTCTCAATTAAAAACGCCACGCAATTACTCAAAAATCGAATAATTGCATGGCGAAAACACATCTTTTTAAGACCGGAAAAATCCATACGTTGTTTTATCGGTATGTAATATAACACACTTTCGCCGCTAAGTCAATAACGGCTGAAACATAATATATATGCCGAGAGAGAATGATGCTCTGCTCAAGGGCTTTTATTCGTCATCCTCCGAATAGTAATCGTCATCCTCAAAATAGTAATCGTCCTCCTCCAATTCCTCCTCATCAAAGTTCCAGACATCATAGCTGCCGTTTCTGACCAAATCCTTTTGCCAATCCTCCAAGCAATAAGAATTCATTTCCGCTTCAAGCTTTTCATCGTAGGAGTTATCTTTTTCATCGGAACAATCCGTCATCAGCTCATCAAAAACCATAAGGCTCGCAATCCCGGTCATAAGCCCGTCTTTGTTCTCGCTTAATTCGCAGGCTTCGGGAACAACCGTATCGGATTCGGCGATTTCTTCGCTTAATGTGCTCTTAATTTTTTGCCTTAATTCAAAAGAAACGGCAAATAAACTGTTAAGGCGGCGCAGCAGTATTTCCTCCGATAAATTCCCAAAGCGGATTTTTTCGTAATCCTGCACGTTTAGGCTATACAGCCTTGAATAGCGTTTAAACTCCTTAACAGTCGAAGACGGGAAATGCTGCTTATTCTTTTCTAAATAACATTCCGCATTTTTAATCATTGTTTTACAGCCTTTTATCTGCCGGTTTATCTCCGCAATAATTTTTTGCTTGTTTTCGCCGCATTTCACCTTATACAAAAGTGCATATATGTGCTTACAGTTTTGCTTTCTCTCCGTATAATAGGGGCATGTGCAGCTCATACTTACTATTTTGTCGTTGTCTCCGAATGAAAGCTCAACGTTATAGTCGGCGGTACCTTTTGCAATGCAGGAATAATGAGTCCCCGTTTTTTTAAGGTCTCTGACTTTGCCGTCGGAGCAATATGCTTCTCCGCGTTCTCGTATCAAGGGGCGAAATAAGCCGTCATAAATTCTCTTATCAAATAAGCCTAATTTCTCCCTGCTCACTTCCGCCGGAGCTGTTGAAGTCTCTTCGATATTTAATTCGGTATTGACAAACGGAACGTCGGTAATGTCCTTTTTGGCTTTCTTTCTCCTGTGCTTTTTGACAGCATTCCTCACAGCCTTTACGATCACCGCCGTTATCAGGCACAACAGCTTAAAAGCCCATTTTAATATGTAATATGCGGCCACTCCGAGAATCAGCAATACCATCACTATAAAATTCCCGGTCATTGCAATGTTTTTCTTCTTCATATCTGTATTCACAATCTCACAATCGGCAAGTACCGTATGATATTATACAATTGCGTTGCTTTTGACAGCGTTGACTTAAAATCATAGTTACTTTTCCAAATGTGATAATTCCCGTAGCAAGGACTTCTTTTTCTCGTTTAACAAATCATATTGTGTAAACGCCTCAACGATTTCATCGTCATCAAGAAAAGTCGGACGCATACTGTATTTTTTGTTTATTACAAAATTCAATTTCTTTTCGGCGTCGGGAAAAACGGCTGTAATTTTATTAACATTTTGAGAAACAACCGTTCCCACACCGTAGATTTTATGATTTACTTCAACATTGAGAATTGAAATATCTCCGTATTCTTCCATTTGTGATTCAATTTTATAAATTTGATTGCGCAAGTTATCAATTTTTTCTTCGTAATCCCTCTTCTCTTTTTCGCGAAGCATCTCAAGCTTATACTCTTTAATACTGTCTTTTTTAGGCTTATGTTCTAAGCCCGAATAAAAATTATATGTTTTGCAACAGTAAATCAAATCAAAAGCAAGCAAATGTAAGCTCTTGTCATAATAGTATTTATCGTTATCCTTAATCAGCTTTTTGTATTTGGATATTAAATCCTCTTGCTCTTTTAATGCATCGACGATTATATCGCACAGCTTATAGTAGTTCGGCAAAGAAAAGCTCTCACCGCTGCCCAAATCAAATCCGAATTCTGTGTATTTGGCAAATTCTTCAGCTTCTCTGTAACGATAGATATAATTGATTTCCGGAGCATAAAAATACAGATAACACGATACCGCGTGTCGGTCTTGCTTGTATTTCCAGCATTGCGGAAAATACCTTTGTCTTATTATTTCGATTTCCTCAAGGAACTTGTCCATATTGTTTTGAATTGTTTTCGGGTCAGTAGAATTCGAAAATAGCACGTTTTCAAAAAGGCTTTCAACTTCGTTCGGTGCTGCCTCAGCCATTTTTACAATCCCGTTTGTCGGAGAAACCTGCTTGTTATCTATCAATATTGAGCATTCCTTTTTAGCATCGTTAAACTTTCGGGCAAACGGTATATTCTTATACTTATCAGAGAACCAGACATCGCGAAATTGCTTAATCGCAGCCCATTTAAACACTTCGTCATGCTCTGAATTGTTTACCGTATAGTAATCATCCGTATATCTGTTTATCAGTTTATGTAAATTGTCTGTATTCAATTTATTACCCCCAATTCCGTATTTTTAATCAATATAAACAGCTTTGAGTTGCCGTTACTCAAAGCGTTGATATTATAGCACCTTATGAAATTACACTACTCTCAAACCATCACAGTGTGTGAGTTGAGACCTGCTTTTGCAGGTCTTTTTAATTTTCCCGGATTAAGCCCGAAATGTCATCACAACAGTGCCGCACAAATTAAAGACTGTACTATTGTCATTTTATCATAAAAAATAACGGGTGTAAACCGCACATTGTGTCAAGACGCAACAAATGTCCGTATTTATGTACATATTAAAGACCGTCCCTGATTAGGAACGGTCTTTGCTTTATATTTTTTACGATTGTGACCGCACCGTTTGCAGAAAAACCGCTCCAAGGCAGAGCGTTAACAAGCAAAATCAGCGCGTTTTTTTGTTACATACCGTATCAAAGCTCGGATTAAAGGCGTAGAAATTTTTCTCGTTCATTTTGTCCGTCGCAATTCTGAGACCCTCGCCGAAGCGCTGATAATGAACCACCTCGCGCTCGCGCAGGAATTTTATAACATCTCTCACATCCGGATCGTCAACAAGTCTCAAAATATTGTCATAGGTAGTTCTTGCCTTTTGCTCGGCCGCCATATTCTCATGCAAATTTGTTATGACGTCTCCCTTTGAAGCTATGGCACCCGCATTGAACGGCACACCATTCGCCCCTGCCGGGTACACCCCCGTTGTATGATTTACAAAGTATGCGTCAAAGCCGCCTTGCTTAATTTGCTCTTGCGTAAGATTACGAGTAAGCTGATAAACTATGGCACCTATCATTTCGAGGTGACCGAGCTCCTCGGTACCGATGTCGGTGAGAAGACCTTTAAGCTCCGGATACGGCATCGAAAAACGCTGAGAGAGGTAGCGAAGCGAAGCACCGAGCTCACCGTCGGGTCCGCCGTATTGCTCTAATACTATCTGAGCGTATTTGGGATTCGGATTTTTTATATTTACCGGATATTGCAGCATTTTTTCATACGAAAACATTATTTAACACACTCCTCTTGTTTTTCCCAAGGCCACGGCGATTTCAACCATTTTTCACCGTTGCCCTCCGAGGGATTCAGCGGGCCGTATTTCTTTGTAAATTCAGCTCTGATTTCATCGTAGGCTTTTTTGTATCCCATATAACGTGCTTCGGCCGCAGCATCCATGGGATGCGTATCGAGATAAAGATGCAGCTCCCAAAGCGAGAACTGAAGAGAGCCGAGCTTTAACAGCATAGCCTTTCTCATATTCATATACATCTTCCCCCTAAAAACGGCTTGTTAAGGTCTGAAAACACAGTACCGTTTTTATACCCGGTTTCAACATCGTACATTGTCGTATCGGTCTGAAACGGAACATAAGCCATTGTCGTTACCGTATTTTCCGGAAAAGGCGATACGCCGAGATACTCGCTTGCCGTTTTCATGGGACAACAATTGTCTGCGTTTTCGGCCTTGAGAGATTTTTCATAGAAATCCAAAAATTCATTCAACAGATATTACTCCTTATAATTTATTTGTGCAGCCTTTCGATATCATATTATTCGGACGAGACATCAAAAGTGACAAAAAAACCGATCCTCCGCGGCTGAGCCGTTTCGGACCGGTTTATTTGGGAGCAAAGTTAAAAATCAGGCGTCGAGGCGAACGACCTTATTGTTTTTATCGCTGCTTTTCCAGGTGTGTATAACCTTCGGATTTTCGAATATATCGTCAAGCCTCTTAAGGAACGGAACAATATCGCCGAAATCGAGTGCGCGGTGGTCAAATGCTATACATATAGGGAGTACCTTGCGCGCTTCAATGCTCTTATTGCCGAAGCTGTCTGTTATAACCATAGGCTTATCCTGAACGGCACCTACGCCGAACGCCGTAACCTGCGGCGGTATTATTTCAAGTAAGGCGGCGGCGCCGGACTGTTCGCGGTAAAGCGAGCCGAGATTTGAAATGGTGGTGGTTCCCTGCTCTATGTCACGCTTTGTAAGGCGTTCGGTATCGGGAATTGCCTCATACTCTTTTTTTGCATCGCCCTTTAAGGTTTTGACCTTATGCTTACCTGTTTTAGACCCGATAAGACGATATACAGCCTGCATAAATTTTCCCTTTTTGAGAGCAGTAAGGGTGTTATCCAATGAAACGTCAAACATAGCCTCATTAAGGTCGGTATTCTCGGCTCTTCTTGCAACGTCATTTACGGCGTCGGTCATTTCGTCGAGATTTTTACTTTCAAAACCGCGAAGATTTACGGTCATCATTTCACCGCTCGGAAGAATCATCGGCATAGAGATATTTATATCTTCAAATGTGTCGACTCTGCCGCGTACAAGCTTGCGGTTAAACTCGATATGAGAATTCATAACGGGTGCTGCTTTAAGTCCTTCGGTAATGATTTTCATTATTACGGTATTGAGCGTTATTTTGCTGTCGCGGTTACGATCGAGATTTAATTTTTTATACTCGTGCATAAGCTTTGTAACGTCGGGCTCATACATATATGTTACGTGAGGAATTGTCTCCCAGCTTTCTGTGGTCATATTTGAAACTATCTTTCTCTGTATTCCGAAGTGGATTGTATTTGTTTTTTTCATGGTTGTGCGCTCCTTTTATGTTAATCGGTTTTTGGCTTTTTTAGATGCGTTGGTTTTCGCTTCCGTTGCCAAAATAATACAGAAAAGAGTGCGGTTGCGCTATACATTTTAGTTTTCAATTCGGTTTACAAGGGGGAAAAAATCGGTTGCGGGCACGCTGTTTCAACAAAAACGGGCAGTTGCCGTGAATTTAAGGCGGAAAAAACGAACCCCCTCGGATAATGCCGACGCATCTCCGAGGGGGCCTGGCGCACTGCTGTGCAAATGTTATTTTCAGGCAAGTGCCATATGAACACTCAGCCGAATTACGGCCTGTCTTTTAAAATGGAAATAACAAAAATGAGGTTTTACAAAGCCTGATTATACCTTTGCTATAATCTCAACTTCCACAAGAGCGTTTTTAGGAAGGTCACCGACACCGACGCATGAACGTGCCGGTTTTGATGAAAAATACTCACCGTAAATTTCGTTAAACGCACCGAAATCGGATATGTTTTTAAGGAAGCAGGTTGTCTTAATTACGCTGTCAAAATCAGCTCCCGCCTCTTTCAAAATCGCAGCGATATTTTCGCAAACTCTTTTGGTCTGACCCTCAATTGTATCATCTTCTATGTTGCCGTTTGCAGGGTTTATTGCTATCTGCCCCGAAGCAAAGAGAAATCCGTCAACGATTTTGCCCTGTGAATACGGTCCTATTGCGGCAGGTGCCGATGAAGTGTGAAGTGTTTTTATCATTTGTTTTTCCTCCTTAATATGACTTAATGATAAATCCGGCGTCGGTCAGCGCCTTCTTTATCTGAGCTATATGGTCAAAGTTTTTGGTTTCGAGAACAATGCGAAGATAACAGCCGTTAATATCGGAGCCCTCGGACGCACGCTCGTGATGAATTGAAATAACATTGCCGCCCTCTTTTGCAATGATGTCGGCAACGCCCTTTAACTGACCGGGCTTGTCAAGAAGCTCGATTGTAAGAGAATATGTTCTGCCCGATTTCAAAAGTCCGCGCTTAATAACTCTTGACAAAATGGTAACGTCGATATTACCGCCCGAAAGGAGGCAGCAAACCTTTTTGCCCCTGACATCTACTTTGTTAAACATAGCCGCTGCAACCGAAACGGCACCTGCGCCCTCGGTAATGAGCTTTTGCTGCTCGATAAGTGCAAGTATTGCCGCGGCTATTTCGTCATCGGAAACTGTTACAATACCGTCAACATATTTTTGACACATAGCGAAGGTGATGTCACCCGGCTCTTTAACGGCTATACCGTCGGCTATGGTTGAAACGGAATCAAGCTTTTCGATTTTACCGTCATCAATCGATTTTAGCATACTCGGAGCACCGGAAGCCTGAACGCCGTATACCTTAACATTTGGATTGAGCTCTTTTATCGCAAAAGCAACGCCGGAAATAAGTCCGCCGCCGCCTATGGGAACAATAACAACGTCAACGTCGGGTATCTGATCGAGTATTTCAAGTCCTATGGTACCCTGACCTGCTATAACGTCCTCATCGTTAAACGGATGAATAAACGTATAGCCCTTTTCATCTTTAAGCTCAAGAGCTTTATTATATGCGTCGTCATAAACGCCCTCTACAAGACAAATATCCGCGCCGTATTTTCTGGTCGCCTCAACCTTTGATATGGGAGCACCGTCCGGCAGGCAGATAAGTGATTTAATACCGTTTTTGGTAGCTGCCAAAGCAACGCCCTGCGCGTGGTTACCTGCCGAGCAGGCAATTACGCCGCGTGCCTTTTCCTCTTCAGAGAGCTGTGATATTTTATATGCGGCACCTCTGACCTTAAACGAACCTGTAACCTGTAAATTTTCGGTCTTGAGATGTATTTCACTTTCGGGATTTATGTTCGGCGCCAAAATCATATCCGTTTTACGAATTATGTTTTTTAAAACAAATGAAGCGTGATAGACTTTGTCGAGTGTTAACATCTTTATCTCTTCTTTCAAAAAATAGTATATATTAGTATATCACGTTACGGTCAAAAATCAATAAAAAGGTTTTAACGCTCCGGCAAAAAATAATCCCCGAAGACAAGGCTGAGCCAATGCTTCGGGGACATAAAAAGCTTAATTATTTCTGAGGTCCGTTAAAACCGTTTGCCTGCTGGAACTTATCTATTTTATCGATAACTCCGAGAATAACATCAAAGCCGTCACCGACGGTTTCGAGCTCAAAACGTTCGGGCATATCGTGCCAGGTGTGATAATAATAGGTAAGAGTGGGATCCTGAGCCGCAAAGGTAACCGATTTCATACCTGCCTTTGTCATAGGAGTGCTGTCGCATCCGCCTACGGGGTTATGTATGCAGCCGTTTGTCTTGCTGACTATACCGAGCTCGTTAAAGGTATCCTTAAACATTTTTTCAAGGTCGGTATCAAAGCGGCAGAACTGCCAATCATCCTTAATAACAACTTCAAAGAAATCTTTATCGGCAACGGAGTCGATATTGATGTTCCATGTGTTTTCAAGTATCGGCTCTCCCTTATGCTCACGGGTAAATGCGATAGAACCGCGAAGTCCCGCTTCCTCGGAGCCGCAGTTGAAGTCAATTATGCGGCAGTTCTTCGGCATCTTTTCGGGATGATCATGGAAGTATTTTGTAACGGCAAAGCTGAGAGCACAACCGGTGGCGTTATCCATAGCGCCTCTTGAAGCGTTGCGCGGATTCGGGTCAGCCCACATAACTACAAACATACAGCCTATTGCCGTAACAACGGGAAGGAAGTGCATAGCAAAAAGGAAGTTGGCAAAGGAGGCGGAATTGGCGATCTTTAAAGCCCAAACCTCACCGAAATACACCCCGCTTGAAATAACGGTCATGGCTATTGAAACGGCAGTGAGGAAAAGGAAGCATATAACGCCGAAGCCAACCTTGGCGAAGGTTGCAACAAGGCCCATGGCAGGCTTTGTCTTTTTAAACTTTGAAGCGTAAGCGGAATGTCTCCAGCACCAACTTGTATCCGTGTGTCCCGAAAGAATTATGGTGTAGTCGTATTTTCCGTCGGGCGGTAAAAGCTCACCGTAAGTGTTCTGTGATATTTCCTGCTTAAAGAACATATCGAACCATGTCTTATAAAGAAAAACGCTTAAAATAAGCCAAACCCAGCATACAACCGAAGCAAGCGCCATACCGTACCAAACCGCGCTCAAATGCAGAGCCACATAAACAAGAGCGCTCATAATAAGTCCGAGATAACCTGCATACGGAATGCCGCCTATCGACGCTCTCGGAGATACGGCAAATTCCTCACGTACAGGCTCAATACCGATACTTCTGAGCTTATCTCCCATATAAGCCGCGTACTCTTTTTCGCCGTCGGAGCCGGGCAGACGTGAGCCGATTTTTTTGGCAGCGTGCTCGACTATTTCGAACGCTTCCTCGGCATACCTTCTGTTTTCTTCTTTCATATAATAAACCTCCCAAATAAAATACATAAATAAATATATTGCATTTATGCAATAAATGCAAGTGCAAAATTCAAAAAACAGCTAAAACCGGCGTAAAAAACACCTGTTTTGGCGCAAAATGAATTTTGTATTAAAAAGTGAACCGAAATTCACTTTTGTTAATTGACAATCGGCAAAATAATTGTTTAGTAAAAATATGACGCGGCACAGATAAAAAACATTAAAATCTATGCCACGTCAGTATTTAATTATGTTTAATTCAGCTCAATTTATTTATTGCGTCAACAAGGGCTTTTGAAGCGTTTTGATTTGTTACGAGCGAAGCGGCTCTTAACGCCTCCTCCTTATCCGAGGCAAGCCCCGTTTTTATGTAACGTGTTATCTTTTCCTCGGTGTTAACAAACGACAGGAAATCGTCGGACGATGCCGTTACCATAACATTTTTTCCTCTCTCCGACATATCGCTGTCATTCGCGTAATCGTAGTAAGCTATGTCGAGGTCGGCATATTCGCTTTGGACGCCGCCTATGCTTCCCTTGCTTGTATACTGCCATATATTATAAGGATATTTGAAATCCGTCACGGACGAAATATAATGCGCAAGCCAAATTTCGTATCCTCTGCTTTGAAAAGCGGCATAACCAAGATTATTATAGAAGAATGATTTGCTCGCATATACGCCTGGCTTATAGCCTGCATTTCTGACTGTTTCGCAAAAAGCTATCGCCAAAGAAGTACGCTCCGCTTTTGTAAGTCCGTCCGCTCTGCCCGTGCGGTTTGGAGCTCCCGAATACTCGGAATCGAAATATATGGGCAATTTAATATCGTAACCCTTAATTATATCAAGCGCTCTTTCCGCTTCCTCCACAGCTTCTTCGGTCGTAACAGCCTGGCTGAACACATAAATTCCGACGTCGATATTCTGAGACAATGCTCCTTCAATGTTTGCCGCTATTTGAGAATCCGTCATCAAATTGCCCGAAGAACCATAGCCGCGCACCGCTGCTCTGAGAATTACAAATTCCACACCCGACTGCTTAACACTTGCCCAATCTATTGTTCCCTGATGCTTTGAAAAATCCGCTCCGAAAAGCGATGCCTTTGCACCGTTTGCATTAAAGAAATATCTTTTGCCGTCTATATATTGGTTTCCGCACAACGGTCTGCCGTCACTTCCTATATAATATGTATTGTCACCGTAATCATACCAGCCCGTTTTACCGTCGGCGTAAACGAGATTATAGTCGGTGTACTTAGACTTATATATTCCGGTTTGAGCAATGCTCCCGACAAAAATATATTTGACGCCGTTGTAATCCGCCGTACCGTTATAATCCCATGTTATCCTGCCGCCGTTTATATAGTAGAGTGTTTTGCCATATAAAACCGCTCCGCTGAAATCCCAATTTAAAACGCCGTTTTCTACGTAGTACCAAGTATCATAGTATTTTGTAAGCCCCGTATAGCTCCAATTTAAAACGCTCTTTTCCACATAGTACCATGTGCCGTAGTAATTTGTAAGACCTGTATAGTCGTTTTTAACCGCTCCGTTTTCGACATAATACCACTCGTCGCTGCCTAATAGTGCAAGTCCCGTATAATCCCAATTGAGCACACCGTTTTCCACATAATACTTCGTGCCGTAATAATCGGTAAGACCGGTAAAGCTCCAGTTAAGCTCACCGTTTTCGACATAGTACCATGTGCCGTAGTACTTCACAAGACTTGTAAACGAGGTATCCTTTACACCGTCTTTTACATAAATCCATTTGCCGTCAACATTTTTAAGCCCGTCATCTGCCGCAGATGAGGCAAACGCCGAAGTGAAAAGTAATAATATCACCGCCAAAACAGCACTTAATGTCGCAATAATTCTTTTTTTCATTTTCCGTATCCTTTCTGTCCTATATAAACAGTCCCGCCCCGCATTAGAAAGCAATCCGAGACAAGACAAAAATATGTTTTTTCAACGTATATTTTTTTCGCGGTAATTGCGCTCCTTACGATGAGAGGAGAGCGACTTTACCGCATACAAAGCGGCAAGCATAATGCTCATAAGAAAAGAAAATACCGTAAGCAATATGAATGCTCCGCTTAAATTTACAAGCAGCAATGAATAAATCGAAGTATAAAACGACCAAGCCGAAAGGCGTATATATTTTTTCGGCGACGCGGCGGATTGGTTTTTTCTTGCAATATATGTAATGCTTAATTCCTTTTCAGCCGTTTCTTCCGGGTTTCCTCCGCAGAGCTCCCAAAGCAGCAGTCGTTCGCGTTTTGACGGCTTAAAAACTCTGTATTTTTTACCGTTTCGATATTTTACCGGAGCAGACGCTGCCTTTACCGAAGCACGGCAAACATTAAAAAGTCTGTTTGCCGCCGAAGCTATATCGGCATTTTTATCACACATATTTTGCGGCACGGAATTTAATGTATACGCCGACAATTCCGCAAGCTTTTTTAAAGAGGCAAATCTGTGTTCCGCTCCGTAGATATCTGAATAGCAGAAGCGTTCAAAATATTCCGAATTCAGCCCGGAAAAGTGGCTTGCAAGATAATTTTCGGCGTAGACGCATACCGTTGTAAGCACAGACAGGTAAAGCTCTTCGGCTTTTTCGGGCGAATCTTTCGCGGTTATAAACAAGGAATTCACTTTTGCGGATAACACACGTATATCATAAAAGACATCATTTCCGAGCTTCGGCAGAGCATCGGTCGGAAGGGTTTCACTCATAAGTCATCGACTCCGTAATATGTGATTATTACATATTACGCGGATAAAGTCAATATGCTATTCGGCAACACAAGCTATTGTATTTTATTCTCCTCGGTCATCATTATATTTAAAACCTTGAGACAAATCGGCATTGAAAATAGGAATGCAGCCACGTCTGCTGCTGCTTGACTTATTTCAACTCCCGTAAGACCGAAAAAGTGCACAAGCAAGAACAGCGCCGGAACAAAAAATAAAAACTGCCTCGACATAGCCGTTAAGGTGGCTGCCTTTGCCCTGCCTATGGTCTGAAGATACATATTCGCCATAACTATAAATCCCGAAAGCGGAAGAGATATGCACTGTGCCCTGAATGCAAACGAACCGATTGCAATTACATCGGTGTCATCGCGTCTGAATAAGGCTATAACATACGGTGACAGAATAAAGCCGAAAACGGCAGCCACGATCAAAAATACGGTGGTCACCTTGACGGAGAACCAAAATGCCTTTTTAACTCTGTCGTATTTCTTCGCACCGTAATTAAAGCCGCATACGGGCTGGAAGCCTTGACCGAAGCCTATTACGGCGGCTCCGACAAAATTCATTATCTTAGAAACTATGGACATAGCGGCTATCGCGGCATCCCCG
>ERZ860076.575-NODE-575-length-22713-cov-2.750816_pt1 | contig 22713 bp, 29 predicted proteins | sample MGYA00509982_ERZ860076 | MGnify/ENA primary metagenome ERZ860076 (study PRJEB30046, sample SAMN00715193) | human gut metagenome | study: EMG produced TPA metagenomics assembly of the A metagenome-wide association study of gut microbiota in type 2... | reverse complement strand
GGGGGGGCGCAGAAAGCGACAGGCCGGGGAAAAGCTGCGGGGTTGCCCTGGCATATCCGGCACGGGAAACGGGGCAAGGGCGGGCGCTGAACGCTTTACACGCTGCATAAAATGCCGCACGGCATTGCGTGGCGTCCATACGCGCCCAATTTAAGGAGGAAACGATTGTTAACGTTAATTTATATTGCCGGAATAAAAACCGCTTAAAAAGCCGCTGAGAGCCTTACAGGGCATAGCAAGAGAAAAGCCCCGCCACGTTGGCAGGGCAAACGGACAACGCCGCGCCTGATCTGGACGCGGACAGAAAGAAAAGCCGCCCGGGCAATGCTCGGACGGCTTGAAGATTATTTGCTTATTTTCAGCAGCTCCGCCAGAACTAGCAGCGGGAAAAACAGAATTGCAAGTAATGCCACGGCTACACCCCCATTCTGATACATTCGTCCAACGGCACCCGGTGCCCGAGCACCTGGAAAAATGCCCTGCCGTTACGGGTATATTGAACCTTGCAACGGTGATACCCTTTACCACCGCCCCACGCCCCGGAAACACAGTAAATATAATCGTCGATGCCGTATTCAATGCCCTTGATTTCTAGGCCGTTCAAGCCGCTGTAATAGGCGACGCTTTCGTGGGTCATGCAATATTCTTTCTTATTCATGGCTTAACCTTCCTTTACAATGCAGGAATACAAGCGGGCAACACGGTTGCAAGCCTGAAATAACGCCCTTGCCTGAGTGTCCAGCCATTCTTCCCGGCTGTTCGGTCTGCGCTCGCCGTTGCGGGTTTTCTTGAGTTCGGACGGGCAGCAAAGACGTTCCGCAATGTCGCTGTTATAGATCAGGGCGGAACCGCCCCAGCTGTATTGCCCCCAGTTCTGCGCCCCGTTCAGCATCCATTCCCGGCACTCTTTCTCAGATTCAGGGTTCCGGCCTTCATATTCTGCCCGTTCTTTCAGTTCTTCTACCAGCTCCAGGGCGTAGGCATTGACGCCCTTATCCCATGCGCTGCGATCCTTCCGGGCTTCCAGCTCGGCGGTGATTTTATCATAGATTGCCATTTTTATTTCCTCCTTGTAATTCTGCGGAGGCTGTGCTATAATAGCGGGGCCTCCTTGTGTGGTGCGCTCCCGGTTTGCTTTCCTACGGCCTCCGGGGGCGCTTTCTTGTTTACGTGGATATTATACACAAAATGTATTTGGTTGTCAATAGGGGAATACAAATTTATTTGGTTTCTTTTTACATTGGAAGTTTGATTTTTACAGTGTTTTGTATGCGCACATAATAGCATAAATGTCTATAACACAAGTACATGCACCTAGTCCACGATACAAGGACACAAAAACACCGCAAAACGCGGCAAAATCGAAACATTTTCAATAGATATTGTATTTTGGCGTGTGCTTTTATAGCCTTGAACGCAACCAAATATTTATTTTGTTGCGTTCATATTTGCAACGGTGCAGAAAACTAGTAATTTTGTACGCCATACGCGGACACACGAACATTTCATGTTCCACGGGATTTCCGGCATTTTGCGCCAGCTGGCCGCAGGGATTGCAGCCCACGAAAGCACCGGGGGCGGGGGATATGGCCGGCCTGATTCGGCGGGGATTAGCCCCACAAGTACCCGCAAAAATAAAAAGCCCCTCTCCTTCTCAAAAATCCCGGAAAAAGAAAAAAGGCCTCCAAACGGAAGTCTTGCAAGATTGGGGATTTGATAAAAAACTAAAAAAGTTATTAAAAAATTATTTGACAACGCTTCTGTAAAGGCCTATAATAATAACACAGGGAACACCTGCTGGCAACAGATGTCCCCTGCGGTGGGAACCCAGACGGTTGCCACGAGCATACAAGTTAGTAGGTCGAGAGCTTAGCGCTCAAACAACCGTGAGCCGTTCTGCTGTGAACAGACGGCTCACTTCTTTCTGTTATGGAACTTGTCCCATGCTTGGGCGAGAATCCAGCAGATAGACACAATCCAGAAAACATCTTGAAGAGTTATGTATGGTCACCTCCATGAGAAATAAATTTCCCGCGAGGGCTATACACACGCCTCCATTCCGCACTCGCGGGATGACAGGCAACCGTCTTTTTAACCGTACACCGTCTACAAAGGAGATAGGCTATGGCAAGCCAGGAAACTCGACGCGGACGGTGGGTTCCACGGAATTTATTATACACAGATTGTCGAATAATGTCAACTTAATGAGAGCCATCCTTTGCGGGGGTTCTCTTATTTTTTATGCTGCACAAAATCAACATTTCAAAAATCGCGCGAAAAACAAAAAGGCAAGAACCAATTGCATAAAAGCTCCATCCGGTCGCCACATCACCAATTTTATTTTGGCAATCCTATTGACAATCAAATATATCTAGTGTATATTAAAGGCACACAGGAGGTGCTACCAATGCAAATCAACAAAGCGATTCGCAGCCTTATGAAAGAGAAAAACATCTCTCTTATCTCTATGGCGAAAGCCATTGGCAAACAGAGAGGGAACGATGTAAGCTCAAGGCTTCTAAGCCCCAACATGACCTTCGACAAAGCAGTCGAAATGCTGGATGTCCTAGGCTATGAAATCGTCATTCAGGAACGGAAGCCCGGTGCCAGAAGAGCAGATCAGATCGTGATTGACCAGAAAGAGGCGTGACATGGTTGATGAATACGGAATGACGAAATTTGACCGCATATTTTTCAAGAGAGCAATTACCGTCGTTCTTATCATTGCTTTCGTTGCCACCATGGCTACAATATACCTAAATAACAGATGGAAACGCGATTTGGGCGTAGCATATGTCGGAACCGTGTACGAGCCGGGAACCTGCTCAGTCTCGTATTATGAGTACGAGATTACGAACAAAACAAACAGGAAACTAGAGAATGTTGTCCTGACAATAGAAGTTAAGGATTCGATTCTGGATTCCAAGACGAAGTTCCAGGAGCACATAGGCGATCTGCGTGAAGGAGATACAGAGGCGATTAAAATTTACGAGAACAGGCTCGAACGAGAGATGGAGGATGCGGGAGAGTATTTTGTATATTGCGATTTCTCAATAAAGCGGATTACATATAAGTAACCACGAACGAACCTATTTTGAAGGAGGAATCTTTATGAATCTATCCGGTGTATGCGCGGTTATAGCAGGTGTTCTCATGGTTACCACACCGATTGTGTTTATTGTGTGGCTGGTGAAGCTGATTCGGAAGAAACCGGCGAAGAAAGCTGGGGCAGCGGTGCTGCTATGCACCGGGCTATTTGTGGTGTCCGTGCTAGTGGGGGCATTCAGCGACCCCGCCACATATTGCAACCACGAATACATACTGGTAGAAGCTGAACCGGCGGATTGTGAAAGTGGTGGTTTTGAAACATACCAATGTAGTTTATGCGGTAAAAATAAAACAGAGAAAATTGAAAAACTGGGGCACAATATGGCAGACGTTCGTCGCGTGGAGCCAACATATGATGAGGATGGAGAGTATGTTAGACGTTGCACTCGATGCGGATACGAGGAAATCGAAGTGCTGCAAAAGATTGAATTACCCACATCCACAACTGAACTAAATAAGAAATCCAAGCCTGAAATAGAGGAAAAACCATCCGAAAGCACTAGAGCCTTTTCTGATTCGGATGTAGATTTAGCTGTATCTTACGATGACATTTATAATGCCTATAAAGAGAATGAACTCGTAGCAAATGACCTTTACCGGTATAACAGGTATCGCATTACAGCGGAGATAAACGGAATGAGTACGGGTGGCTTATTGAATCTGACTGGTGGCGCAACGCTTACAATGGAGCGCCGTGTCGGGAACACCATTGTATTCTTCTATGCCGAGTTTGAGAAGGAGCAGGAGGATGCGCTAAAACAAGTCAAAGTTGGAGATACAGTTACCTTTGATGGCAAGTGCATCGGCAAAGGCGGATTTACAGAATGCGAACTAATACCGGAGGCCTGACATGGAGCTATTTTTAATTCTGGTCTTCCCTATTGTCGTGCTGATTGAGCTGCTGAAACATAAGTAATGCCTCCCGCAAGGGCGGGAGGAAAGCCGAAGGGCTACTTACACAGAAATGTGTGGGTAGCCCTTATTTTTGTGCAAGGAGGGTACTATGGATACAAGAGCAAAAAAGATTTCGGTGCTTGGGACGGAGTACACTGTCCGTTTTGTAGAAGCTGGGCAGGATGAATACATGGACAAGATGCAATACGGCGGGTATTGCTCCGCTGATAGCCACGAAATCTATATTCTTCTGCTCAAAACACATGAGGAATGGGAGAATGAGCCAGAAGAAAAGATAGAGCATCGGCAGCGGACCACGCTGCGGCACGAGATCGTACACGCTTTTTTGAACGAAAGCGGGCTGCAATGGAACAGTTTCACCCCTGATTCCGCATGGGCCAGAAATGAAGAAATGGTGGACTGGGTCGCAATCCAGTTCCCAAAACTGCTGAAAGCATTTGAACAAGCTGACGCTCTGTGAGGTGAGAGTATGGATTATGGGAAATTGTCAACCTCCATTCTGGGGGCTATCGAGAACAGACCGGGTGATATCGGGGCATATGAAGACCTGTTTTCCCTGTGTCAGGCATGGGCTGAGACTGATTTCACGGCGGCACATCGGGCGAATAAAAAATTGAAGGATATGTGCGACCGAATGATGGATAAAGTGCCCATGTCTCAGGTGGAGGGATTCTACAGCCTTTGGCGGCGGGGGCTATTGTTTGAGGCTCCATATGACTTTGACAGCTATCTCACCTATATGGAGCTGGACAGGCAGGCGAAAAAGCGGTTTTATCAGCCACGGAAGAAGCAGCTAAAGCCCGTGGTGGACGCGCTGCAAGCGCTGTGCGGGGACGACAAGCTGGATTTGCTGGCGGTTAGTTTGCCCCCCGGCGTAGGAAAGACAACGCTTGCAATCTTCCTGCTGACCTGGATTGCCGGACGCGACCCAAACAACCCGAATCTGACGGGCAGCCACTCCAATTCCTTTGTGCGGGGCGTGTATGACGAATGTCTGCGGCTGTTTGACTCAAAGGGGGAATATCTATGGCATGATGTCTTCCCTGCCGTTCAGGTGTCCAGCACCAACGCAAAGGACTGCCGAATTGACCTTGATAAGCGTCAGCGATTTGAGACGCTGGAATTTACCTCCATCGGAACGGGCAATGCCGGTCTGTACCGGGCGGCGAACCTGCTGTATTGCGACGATCTGGTATCTGGTATTGAGGTCGCGCTATCCAAAGAGCGGCTGGACAAGCTGTGGGAAACCTACACAACCGACCTGCGGCAGCGTAAAATCGGTGACAAATGCAAAGAGCTTCATATTGCTACCCGGTGGAGCGTTCACGATGTGATTGGGCGGCTGGAACGGGAGTACGAAAATAACCCCAGAGCAAAATTCATTCGGATTCCGGCCATGAACGAGGATGACGAAAGCAATTTTGATTATGAGTTTGGCGTAGGGTTCTCCACCAAGTTCTACCGGGAACAGCGGGATATTATGGATAGCGTTAGTTGGAAAGCGCTGTATCAGAATCAACCCATTGAACGCGAGGGGCTTGTCTACCATCCTGACGAGCTGCGGCGGTTCTTTGAGCTGCCAGCAGAGGAACCGGACGCCATTATCGGCGTGTGCGATACCAAGGACAAGGGCACTGACTACGCATTTCTGCCGGTTGGATATGTATATGGGCAGGACTACTATATTGGGGACTGCATCTGCGACAATGGGCTTCCTGACACAGTTGATACAAGACTGTCTGAAATTCTGGTGCGGGACAAGGTGAAAATGTGCCGGTTTGAAAGTAACTCCGCTGGCCGCCGGATCGCTGAAAAGATTCAGGGAGAAGTAAAGAAACTGGGCGGAATTACTAATATCACGACAAAGTTCACAACGGCGAATAAAGAAACAAAGATCATTGTAAATTCAGCGTGGGTGAAGGAGCACTGCCTGTTTCTGGATGAAAGCAAGTATAAGCGGAACACGGATTACGGCAGGATGATGGATATGCTATGTTCCTACACTGTAGCGGGAAAGAATAAGCACGATGACGTTCCAGACGGAATGGCTATGTTTGCTGAGTTCGCCCAAAGCTTAAACGGGGCGGTTATAGAGGTTTTCAGCAGGCCATTTTAACCAGAAAGTAGCCGATGGTTTACGAGCGAGAATTAAGTAGACAACCATCCGCCACTGTGGTATAATGGTAAATGAGAAAATAGATTTCCGGAAAAGGGGGTGCGTAATACGGAGAGCAGACGGTTATTCGGGCGTCGGGTGATTTACACCGAGGTTACGGATATAAACGAGGGGAATATCATCGATGTGCTACAAAAGGCACTGTTTACGCACCTGCAAAATCAGGCAGAGATTGATTACTTGTACTGGTATTACAAGGGAGAGCAGCCAATCCTTAACCGTGTAAAGGAAGTCCGCCCGGAAATCAACAACATGGTTGTGGAGAACCGAGCAAATGAGATCGTATCTTTCAAATCGGCCTATCAGGTCGGCGAACCAATCCAGTACGTAAGCCGTGGTGGGGACGAGGACATTTCCTCCGAAGTGCTGAAACTGAATGACTATATGCTGTCCGAAGACAAGCCGGAAAAGGATAAGGAACTTGCCGATTGGTTCTTCACTTGCGGTACCTCTTATCGAATGGCTTTGCCGGACGTTCTGGCGGATGTTGAGGAAGACGAGGCTCCTTTTGAGATATTCACTCTTGACCCTAGATACACATTTGTGGTGTACTCTATTGGCCTTGGGCATAAGCCCATGATGGGTGTACGGTATGTTCTAAAAGAGGACGGAACGCTCGTTTTCTCCTGCTGGACAGAAACCAGGTATTTCGAGGTCTGGAACACATGGGCTGTTATTCGCGCAGAAGATCAGATTTTGGGAATCCCGATTGTGGAGTACCCGGCGAACATGGCTCGTTTAGGGGCATTTGAAATCGTGATTCCGTTGCTTGACGCAATCAACATGACGGAGAGCAACCGAATTGACGGCGTAGAGCAGTTCGTTCAAGCACTGATGCTGTTCCATAATGTTGACATCAGCAGTGAGGACTACAAGAAACTGCGGGACGAGGGCGCAATCAAGTTCAGGGATATTGACGCCACGCTGAAAGCGGAGATTCAATATCTGACCTCTGAAATGAACCAGACCCAGACGCAGACACTTGTGGACAGCATGTATGAAACGGTGCTGACCATCTGTGGAATGCCCAACCGGAACGGAGGGACTTCTACCTCTGACACCGGGTCGGCGGTCATCATGCGGGACGGTTGGTCGGCAGCGGAAGCCAGAGCCAAGGACACGGAGCTGATTTTCAAGAAGTCCGAAAAGGAATTTTTGAAGCTGGTGCTGCGTATCTGCCGGGACATGGGGCATTTGAGCCTGAAACTCTCGGCACTGGAAATCCGATTCACGCGGCGGAATTATGAGAATATCGCGCAGAAATCAACGGTTCTAACCCAGATGCTTGCTTGCGAGAAAATCGCCCCTGAATTGGCATTTACACATTGCGGGTTATTTTCCGACCCGCAGTTGGCCTACCGAATGAGCATGGATTACATGGCCGAGCAGGAGAAAAAAGCGGCGAAGCTTGCCGCACATAACGAAGGGAACGGCGATGGAAGCGGAAACCAGACCGGCGGTCAGAGTGACGGCGAAGGAAATTCGGGCGATTGAGGAAATCATCCGCCGCCGGAATCAGGCGGAAATCAAAGTCGAACAAGGCCAGATCGTGGTCATTGAGATTCGGCGCAAGAAGGTTAACTGACTGTTTGGCAAAGAGCGCCGCACCTTTCGCGGAAGAGCCACACCAAATGGTATAATTTGTGACTGCTCTAGGGAGCAGCGAACAGCCGAAGGGCTTCTGATACCAGAAATGGTATTGGAAGCCCTTCTTTTTTACACTGCGGCATAGCCAAAAGGTAAGGCACATGGTTTTGACCCATGTAATGGAAGTTCGATTCTTTCTGCCGCAACCAGCGGGGGGCTGGACAATTCAAGCACGCCGATAACTGCCGTATGCGCAAGGCAGCCAAAGCAAAGGAGAAGGAACAGCATTGTGTGATAAGTGTACATAAGCGCACGATAGCTCAAAGTAGCTTACCCCGTCCCACAAAAATATTTCCTCGGCCAAAAGCCGAGTACATGAAGAATAGAAGGCTAAAATTTGGCGCGGCAGACAGCGAATGGGGTTCACCTCTCCCCCCCACAGAAGGCCGTTCAAATCGGCCTCGCGCCACATATATCGCCGATGGCCTCCCACCGGCGACGAAACCCGGAAACGGGCAAAGCGGTTCCCCGGCACCGTAAGTCGGGGTTACACGGGTTGTTAGCTCAGTTGGTAGAGCAGCGGACTGTTAATCCGCAGGCCACAGGATCGAAGCCTGTACAGCCCTCCATAACAGCAGCAGGGAAGCTGCTCTATCAAAAACGCAAACGGGAGACAACCCGTAAAAACAGAGATCACGGCGGAGGGAACCGCCTCACCAAACGCAGGAGGAATAATTATGGCAAAAATCGACACAAATCTCATTGAAGGTTATGCGGACATGACCCCGGAACAGAAGCTTGCCGCTTTGGAGGGCTTTGAGTACGAGGACAACACCGCAGAACTGGAAAGGCAGAAAAACGCGCTGTCCAAGGCCAATTCCGAGGCTGCGGAATGGAAGCGTAAGCACAACGCGCTTCTGACTGACGAGCAGAGGAAGCAACAGGAGCAGGCCGAAAAGTGGGAGAACATGGAAAAGGAGCTGGCCGGTCTGCGGAAGGAAAAAACCGTTGCCGGTTACAAAGCAAAGCTGGTTGCTCAGGGCTATGACGAAGCCCTTGCGGACGCTACTGCGGCGGCTATGGAATCCGGCGATATGGCTACGGTTTTTGCCAACAACCAGACGTTTTTGGAAAAATACGCCCAAAAAGTCATTGCGGACAAGCTGAAAAGAACGCCCAGAGGCGCGGATGGAAACCCCGGCGGCGCAATGACCAAGGCGGATTTCCTGAAACTCGACACCAAATCCCAGATGGAGTTTATCAAGAACAATCCTGACTGGAAAACAATTTTGAAGTGATTATGGAGGTAAAACATTATGGCTACTTATCTTGGCTTTCCGTTTGACCCCGAGCTGTTTAACTACAACTGGGCAAATGCGAAAGACCCCACCCTGACCGCGATGTTTGAGAGCGGCGCTGTCGCCCCGAACGCAGAACTGGCGGGCTTGATTTCCAACGGCTCTGACTTTTATACGCTGCCGTTCTACAAAGTCATTGGCGGCACTCCTGAGAACTACGATGGCGCAACTGACATCACCCTGACCGACCCCGAAGGCAGCGCTCAGAATGGTATCGTGTTTGGCCGCGCCCACGGCTGGAAGGAGAAGGACTTCATCGTTGATTACAACAGCGGTGCCGACCCCATGCAGCAGATCGTGTCTCAGGTGTCCAAGTATTGGCAGAAGCAACGCCAGTCCATCATGCTGAAAATCCTGAATGCGGTCTTCGGCGTGACCGGCAGCGGCGAGTTTGCCGGTTGGGCGAACCACATCACTGACCTGTCTTCCGCGTCCACCACTGTTGCGGACGCAAACAAGATGGGCGCGACCACCATTGGCGATGCGATTCAGAAGGCCGTGGGCGACAATCAGGACGCTTTCCGGCTGGTGTTCATGCATAGTAAGGTCGCCACCAATATGGCTGGCCTGAAGCTGCTGGACTTCCTGAAATACACCGACGCCAACGGCGTTGAGCGCCCCCTCCGCATTGGCACCGTGAATGGCATGACTGTTGTCGTAGATGACAGCTGCCCCTCCACCGCCGCTACCAGCGGAGAAAGTGCGAAAGCGGCCACCTACACCACCTACGTCCTCGGCCTTGGCGCAATTCAGTACGCCCCCGCCCCTGTGAAGGTTCCTTCCGAGCTGACCCGTGATGCTCTCAAGGGCGGCGGCTATGACGCTCTGGTGACTCGTATCCGTGAAACCATGCACCCCAACGGTTTCAGCTTTACCAAACCCACTTCCGGCTACACCGCTTCTCCCACGGACGCTCAGCTTGCGGAATCTGCCAACTGGTCTATCGTGGCAGACCCGAAGACCATTGCTCTGGCAAAGATCATCACTAACGGCTAAGGAGGTTCACCATGTTCTATGTTTCTGACGGGAAAGTGTATGTGCGCGAGGAAGATCACTTTCGCAACGTGGGCTTTACCGCAAAGGACAAGGTGATTACCCGGCGCGAACTGGAGAGCACTTCTGTGGTGATGGGAACGGTAGTCGTTGATACCCTCAACGACCCCGTACCGCTCACCCGCGAGGAAGTTATCACCAAGTTTGGTTTATCGGAGAATAATCCTATTCCCGTTATCAAGAAACCACGCAAGAAAGCGGGAGAACCCGTAGAATGAAAGGAGGTAAGAAACCGTGCAGGAAGCCGAAAAAAACGCATTGGTAAAAGCCATGGCGAATGAAACCGACGAAAGCACGGTTTCTGCCTACCTTGGCATTGCGGCAAGTAAGATTTGCCGCAGGGCATACCCGTTTGACCCTTCCATTATGGAGGTTCCGGAGCAGTACAGCTATCTACAGGTGGAGATTGCTACGTATCTTCTGAACAAGCGGGGCGGCGAGGGGGAGCTGTCTCACAGCGAGAACGGCATTTCCCGTTCCTACGAGAACGGGGACGTTCCGGAATCCATGATGCGACAGATTGTTCCCATGGCCGGGGTTCTGTGAGGTGACAGTATGAGAATCATGGAGCGAAACAAGCAAAGCTTCTGGTATCTGCTGTATGACCGGAAAGTGCCTGTCACCGACGAAGACGGCAACGAAACCGGCGAGGAAACTGTTGTGTACAAACCTGCCGTTTCCTTCCGCGCCAACGTATCCGCTGCGACCGGGGCTTCTCAGGTGGAGCAGTTCGGCAATCTTGCCGGGTATGACAAGGTTATCGTTACGGATGACATGACCTGCCCCGTTGACGAAAATACTGTGCTGTTTCTGGACAAGGAGCCTGTGTATGACGAGGACGGGAAGCCCCTGTATGACTACATGGTCAGACGGGTGGCAAAGTCTCTGAACTCAGTGTCCATCGCCGTTACGAAGGTGAGCGTGTCGTGAGCTACAAGAAAATCGTGGCTCCGCTGTCGGTTCCCGGCATTCAAAAGATTCAGGACGAATTGAAGGAATACAAACGCTGGCAGAAGGACAAGGCAAAGGAACTGGCCGAAAGGCTGGCAATGCTGGGTGCTTCTGTGGCTTCCATCCGGTTTTCGCGGGCTGTTTACACCGGGATGAGGGATGCAACCGTGTCCGTCGTGGCAATCCCGAATGGTTACGCCGTAAAGGCCGATGGGGAATCCGTCCTTTTCATTGAATTTGGAGCCGGTATCACCTACGGAACCGGACACCCGGAAGCGTCGGAGTTTGGCATGGGGGCTGGCACCTACCCGGACGGGAAAGGCCATTGGGATGACCCAAAGGGATGGTATCTGCCCAAAGACAAGGGCGGCGGCCACACATACGGAAATCCTCCTGCAATGCCCATGTATGAGGCGAGAAAAGCGATTGAGCAGGAGCTTCCGAGAATCGTTATGGAGGTGTTCAGGGCTTGATTGATATTGAAAAGCTGATCTATACCCCCATTGCCGAGGCTCTGCGAAAGCGCTTCAAGGGCATTTCGGTATCCGGAGAATATGTGAACGCTCCTCCAAAATTCCCCTATGTAAGCATCGTAGAGCAGGACAATTATATGTCCGCGAACAGGCTGGACAGCAGCGACCGGGAAAAGTTTTCCACGCTGATGTACGAGGTTAATGTCTACTCCGACAAGGCGGGGAGCAAGAAAAGCGCCTGCCGGGAGATCATGGGCGTTATAGACGAAATGCTCTACAAAAGGAATTTCACGCGAATTTCGTTGTCCCCTGTTCCGAATATGGAAAACGGGACGATTTACCGTCTGGTTGCCAGGTATCGGGCGGAGACGGACGGCGGAACAATTTACCGCAGGTAAATATGCTTTACCTTTCCGTAAGGGCGGAAAGAGAGCCGAAGGGCTGCTTCACAGGAGGCAGCCCGTTTTTTATTACAACGAAAGGAATGATGACTTATCGCGATTTCTACCTATAAGGTCTTCCTCATGAAAAAAGGAAGCACCGGCAACACCTACGAAAAGCTTATTGACATCAAGGAATTCCCTGATCTGGGCGGCGACCCGGAGATGCTGGAAACCACTACCCTGTCTGACAAGATGCAGACCTACATCGCCGGTATCCAGTCCTTGGATGCCCTCTCCTTCACGGCGAACTACACCTTGGATGACTACAAGAAGCTGGTGGCTCTCAACGGAAAGACCGAGAGCTACGCTGTGTGGTTCGGCGGAACCGGTGACGGCGCGAACCTGACCCCTACCGGCTCTGACGGCAAGTTCAAGTTCGATGGTCAGCTGACTTGCTACCCCACCGGCGGCGGCGTCAACGAGGTTGTAGACCTGAACATTTCCATTGCCCCGTCCACGCCCATTGAGCTGGACGACGCGACCTGAGCCAAAACACAGACCACACATTTTTAAGGAGGATTAGCGATGGCTAAGAAAATCTGCATTCCCTACAACGGCAAGAAGTACACGCTGGAATTCACCCGCTCCACGGTTTCTGCTATGGAGAAGATCGGGTTCTCCATCAATGAGCTTGGCGACAAGCCCGCTACCATGATCCCCATGCTGTTCAGCGGCGCTTTTGCGGCAAATCACCCCAACACCAAGGTTGCTACCATCAACAAGATTTACGACGGTCTGAGTAACAAGTCCGGCCTTGTGAAGGTGCTGACGGAAATGTACTCCGAGGCCGTGTACACCCTGCTTTCCGATGATGAAGAGGAAAACGAGGGAAACCCCGGCTGGGAAGCAGTAGAGTAAGCGAACTTCTTTCCGAAAACGGAGGGGGTGGGGAGACCCCTACCCCCTCTTACGCTTACACAAATATCTTCAAGAAGTTATTCCCGTACTATCTTGCAATCGGCATGACCTATGACCAGTTCTGGAATCAGGACGTGGAACTGGTGAAAGCCTACCGGGAAGCTGACAAGATCAAACGGGACTTGAAGAATCAGGATATGTGGATGCAAGGGGCTTATTACTATGAAGCCCTTCTGGATGCCGCCCCGGTTCTTCGATTCAGTTTCAGCAAGAAGCCGCCGAAGCCGATTCCCTACCGGGAGCAGCCCTTTGAGCTGCACACTGGGCAGCGGAAAGCGGCGGGTAGTGGAGAAAAGCAGCTGACCCAGCAGGAAAAGAGCGACAAAAAGGCGAAAGCCATGATGGAGATGTTTATGGTATCCATCAACAAGAAATTTGAGAAGAAGGGCGGTGAAGGGGATGGCTGACAATGTGGAAATGCAGGGCATTGAGTTTCAGATTGTGAATGACAGTGCCGCGGCATCCGCAGGGGTGGAGGTTCTGGCAAAAAAGTTGACAGAGCTAAAAACGTCGATCAGCGGTTCCACAACTGCCCTTTCCAAAGTTGCAGCAGGAATTACGCAGATCAAGAATGCCGTGAACAACATGAATACCGGCGATTTTGCGAACAAGATAAACCGCATTAGCAACTCCCTGGGCAATCTGAAAGACAAGACGGATAGCCTGAAAATTTCCGCGTCCATTGGAAACCAGCTGGCGGCCATCAATCAAGCAATCACCAATCTGCCCGACACCCCCGGAGAAAAACTGCGGAATCTGGCATCCGGATTGCAGCCTCTGTCCGAGCTTGGCCGGTCTAATATGACTTCCTTCATCAACCAGTTGAAAAAGCTACCAGAGGTCATCCAGGAGCTTGAGAAAGCGGATATTGATAAGTTCACTCAGCAGATGAAAGACTTGGCTTCGGCCATGAAGCCATTTGCGGATGAAATGAACAAGGTTTCCTCCGGGTTTTCGGCATTTCCAAGCAGAATTCAAAGGCTGATTACATCGACGGAGCAGTACAACGGTACGGTAAGGCGGGCAACCACAAGCACAAATGCTTGGAACAGTGCGCTCAAAGCAATCAGCTTTGCGGCCATATACCGGGCGGCGGCAAAGCTCCAGGGTATCGCAATTGCAAAATCGTCCAAGTATACGGAGGATTTGAATCTGTTCACCGTTTCAATGGGGAGGTACGCCGAGGAAGCCTATAACTACGCCCAGAAGGTTTCTGAGGTAATGGGCATTGACCCCGCTGAATGGATGCGGAATCAGGGCGTCTTTAACACCATTATCGCAGGTTTTGGTGTGGCTGGTGACAAGGCGGCGTTTATGTCCAAGAACCTGACGCAGTTGGGTTATGACCTTGCCTCCTTCTATAATATCGATTTTGAATCGGCAATGCAGAAGGTTCAGTCCGGTATTTCCGGAGAACTCGAACCTCTGCGGCGGCTGGGCTACGACCTGTCTGTTGCCCGGTTGGAGCAGGAACGCTTGAATCTTGGAATTGACAAGAGCGTTTCCAGCATGACGCAGGCGGAGAAATCCCAGCTGCGGTACTACGCCATGATGACGCAGGTAACGCAGGTGCAAGGAGATATGGCGCGGACGCTGGAAAATCCGGCAAACATGCTGCGGGTACTACGGGCGGAGCTGGAACAAGCCGCACGTGCCGTAGGAAACATCTTTATTCCGATTCTGACGAAGGTTCTGCCAATTGCTATTGCCGTGGCAAGCGCCTTGCAGGAAATCATAGCGGCCATTGCCACCCTGTTCGGGATAACGGTAAAGTCCCCGAAATGGGGGGATGCGATTGGGAGCGCTTCTGCCGGGAGCGGTGCCATTGCCGACAACATGGACAGTGCCGCCGGGTCTGCCAAGGAACTGAAACGATACCTTGCCGGGTTTGATGAACTGAACGTTCTTCCTGACCAGAATCAGGGCGGCAGTGGAAGCGGAGCCGGTGTAGGCGGTGGAGACCTTGGCTTAGACTTGCCGGGGTATGATTTCCTGAAAAATGCAGTAACCACGCAGATTGACGAGTGGAAAAAGAAACTGGAGCCGCTTGTTTCCTTTGTTAAGGACAATCTGAAAGAGATTCTGGGGCTTATTGCCACAATCGGAATTGCGCTACTTGCATGGAAGTTATCAAACGATTTCCTGAACGGAATTATGGCGCTCAAAACGCTTGGGAAAAACGGTCTTTCCATTCCGCTTACGATTTCCGCAGGCGTGATTCTAACTGCCACAGGATTTACAATCGAGTTTAGCGGAATCAAAGATGCTATCGAGAAAAAGCTCAACAGTTTCAATTTCGGAGAAATCATTCTTGGTGGCCTTACTGGAACAGCTGGTGCCGGACTTTTGGGGAAGGGCATCGGGCAGTTTATAGCAAAAGCGTTTGGGGAAAGCGCCGTGGCAAAGGCAATCACAGCTGGTGGTGGAACGATAAGCACAGGGCTTATAGGGGCTGCCATCGGTGGAATTGTTGCTGGAATACCAATGTTCGTTACCGGGGTATACGACGCAATCATGAATGGCCTGAATGTCTTGAATGGATTGCTGGTTCCTGCCGGGGCAACAATGGCGGGCGCTGGAATCGGTGCCATTATTGGCTCCCTAGGAGGCCCGATTGGCACCGGAATAGGCGCATTGATTGGCCTAGCAGTAGGCGCACTGACAGACCTTGGCATTCTGATTTACCAGAAGTGGGATGAAATCTGCGCATTTTTTGCACCTGTTGCGGAATGGTTCAATATAAACGTTGTGCAACCAATATCCGGATTCTTCTCCGGACTTTGGGATGGCATTGTTAAAACGTTTTCACCAGCTGTTACATGGTTCTCTGATCTGTGGAAAAGTGTAAGCCAGACATTTGAGGATGTCTTCTATAACATCGGAGTGCTTGTGAGCGGAACGTGGGAAACCATCAAGATTGTTTGGGGCATCGTTTCTGACTGGTTTGACACAAATGTTATCCAGCCTGTCGCCTCGTTCTTCTCCGACCTTTGGGATGGCATATCTTCCTGGGCCATAAAATCGTGGAATAAAATCAGCACTGTTTTCTCTGGAATTGCAGCCTGGTTTGACGCAAACGTCATTCGCCCGATTGTTGGATTTTTCACGGATTTGTGGACAGATATAACGGTTATATTTGGGAAAGTAGTCGGATTTTTCAAAGGAATCATAAACGGCGTTCTTTCCGGACTTAACTCGGCAATCAGCTACGCATTCGGCGGAATCAACAGCATTCTCCGCAGTATCCGAGGATTCAGCATTGCAGGATTTACCCCGTTCTCCGGGCTCCGGGAAATCAGCGTTCCTCAAATTCCGATGCTTGCCGACGGCGGTTTTGTAGACCAAGGCCAGCTGTTCATAGCCCGTGAAGCGGGCGCAGAAATGGTTGGCTCTATTGGCAGACGGACAGCGGTTGCCAACAATGACCAGATCGTTGATGGTATCACCTACGGCGTTCGGGAAGCCAATGACGACGTTGTTACCGCTATCTACGCTGTCGCTCAGCAGATTATCGCGGAAATGCGCAATCAGGGCAACGGAGGTGGCGGTGGATATGACTTTGACCGGGCTGTCCGGGATGCTCAGCGCAGGAACGCAAGAATGTATGGATAAGCGAAAGGAGTGAAAACGGCATGAAGATGATGCTCAAGATAAACGGCGTGGACTTCATGCCGTTCATCGCCAAACAGGGCGTAAAGTGGCAGCGCAACGACATTGACGCACCCAATTCCGGGCGCACAATGGACGGAACAATGCAGCGTGGCCGGGTGACAACCAAAATCCGTCTGGACATCACCTGCCGCCCTCTGACGGCAGAGGAAGCCCGCCTGGTGTTGCATACCATTCTCCCGGAATATGTGACCGTGGACTACTACGACCCTATGAGCGGGTACCGCAACAATGTGACCATGTACTCCAACAATAACCCTGCATCTTTCCTGATAGAGAAGCCGGAAGACGATTGGTGGAGCGGCATTACCTTCCCCCTGATTGAGAGGTGACGGGCGCTTATGCAGAACGTATCGCAGGAATACCGGGACATTGTAGCTGGCAACCACTGGTTTGAAAACCGCCTCTGCATCGGTGATACCGGAAAGCTTATTGACAAAAGCGGAAGCGCAATCACGTTCGGCGGATTGCGCATTCTGGTAGATAGCGGTGGCGCCGAAACCGGCTACGGTGAAGAACTGCTGATATCCATGGAGCAGAAGCAACCGCTTCTTTCCGATTCTCCTGACGTTGGAAAAACCTGCGCCGGTGAGATCAACGTTGAAATGATTCATCCATATGGTGATATCCCCAAACGTGCGCTTCTTCGGCCATATATCAGAGCTGCAAATGAGAATGCCGTCTCTGAATGGCTACCCCAAGGAAAGTATTACATTGACAAACGGAGCGAAGGAGAAATCGGCGACCGGACAAAACTAACGCTCCACGGATACGACGGAATGCTTCTTCTGGAAGAAGACTATCCGGCAGAATCCTCACTTAACTGGCCTGCAAGTGACATTGAAGTTCTGAAAGAGATTTCCGATGCAGTCGGCATCTCGCTGGATAGCCGGGCATATCAAATCGTGACATCTGGTTACGAAATCCCGTACCCTGTCGGGTACAGCTGCCGTGAGGTCATCGGCTACATCGGCGCAATGTACACCGGCTCCTGGGCTATGACGGCCACCGGAGAATTGATGCTGGTCACGCTCACGGGTCTTCCGAAGGAAACCAACTATCTGATTGTTGGCGGAAGCGATAACAGAGCGATCACGTTTGGAGGTGTCAGAATCCTTGTTTGATAAGTTCATCATAGGGTCTGCCGCCGACAGCCTGAAAATATCAGACCCACTCAGCGCGTACAGCCGCGTCACGTTAAAGGTTGCTGACGGCGTGGAGTATACGGCGGGTACAGACAGCGGCAAGGAACTGATCTCCGAAAACCCTTTCGGAACTCAGAAAATGGCAAACGATATGTTGGCCAGAATCAACGGCTATTCATACCAGACGTATACGGCGACAGGCGCAATCTTAGACCCGGCGGCGGAGGTTGGGGATGCAGTTCAGGTTAAAGGAACCTATGGAGGCATTTACAGCGTGTCAAAGTCCTATGGGAAAATGATACGCGCGGATATTTCCGCCCCCGGCTCTGAGGAAATCGACGAATCCGTTCCCTATAAATCCCACGAAACACGTAAGGTAGAACGTCAGTTTATAGAAACCCGGGCACAACTGAAAATTCAGGCCGACCAGATTTCCGCCGAAGTCTCTGCCCGTATCGAACAGGGGAACGAGCTCACCTCGCGGCTGGACATTCAGAGCGACCAGATCTCCGCGCGGGTGACCAAAACCGGCGGTAGTAGTTCGTCCTTCGGTTGGGAGCTGCTTAACGATTCCTGGACGGTCAAGGCCAATAATACCACGGTATTCAAAGTCACCAAGTCCGGCGCGGAAGTCCGGGGGAAGATCACCGCCCTTAGCGGGAAAATCGGCGGCTTTGATATCCAATCCGACTACCTGAGCTATAACAATCAGGTCTGGAACGGCACCAACAGCCGGGGTATTTACATTGGTGTCAACGGCATTCAGTGCGGCTCTGAGGCTAACGGCGTGCAGATTACGCCGGCCGGGAATCTGTACGCTGAGAATGGATATTTCCGGGGAAGCGTCAGTGCTGGAAGAATTGACTACGGCGGTGACGATGGGTACCTTGACGGGTCAGGTCTTGCCAGTCACAGTGTCTACGGCTCGGAAATCGGCTACAACACCATATCCACGGCCTATACCAGCGGAGGTATCAATGCCTCCCTTGGGTATGCGGATTTTGCAAATGGTGTGTTCAATGGGTGGAATACAGCATCTATGTTATCAACCGAAGACAGAGGACTGATAATTGGAGGCCATACGATAGCTGTAGCTTCTACATCGTTTAGGGATGGAAACGGCAGAACAATATCTCTACAATACCTAACATGGATTTGATATGACCGATTATACTAGGAGGTTTCTATGGAAAAACTGAAAACCGCAACAGGAAAAGAATTTGATTGCGATTATTTTAACCCCTTTCCCCAGGCGAGGCAAATCAATCTGCGGGTACTGAATACGCCGCTGCCGACAGTAGCAACTGTGTTTGCTGACCCGCAGGAAACCGTGCAAATGTGGTGGGAAGAGCAGTACGCCGCCCAATACACGAAGCTAATCGCTATCGTACCGGAAAACGGCGCGGTGCGTGTGGTGCTGGGAAAGGAGTAAAAATGAACCCTGTAATGAAACTTAAGGCAGTCCTGAATACCCTTGATGGCGTTCAGGTCGCAGGACGGGAGAACTGGGACAGGATGCTGGGAAGTATGCAGGCCATTGAAGAAGTGGTGCAGGTGCTGTCTGCGCCTACCGGTTCCCAAAAGAGTACCGATGTCGAGGAGGGATGACTTATCGCAGATAAAGCAATATCCGAGCTGATTGCAGCCGAGCAGGTAAAGGCAGCCGACCTTCTCGTCATGGAGCAGGACGGCGCGGCAAAGAAGCTGACGGGACAAATTCTGCTGAACTGGCTGACCGCCGCCGCTGACGGCCATGGCGGTATCAGCAGCATCATGAAGCATTCCACCAGCGGCCTTACGGATACATACCGTATCACCATGGCGGACACCACTACCTTTGACTTCACCGTAAAAAACGGGCGGGGCATTTCAACCATTGCCAAAGTCTCCGTCAGCGGGCTGGTAGACACGTACCGTATTACCTATAACGATAATACCACCAGCACGTTTACCGTCACGAACGGCGCAAAGGGCGATAAGGGCGACAACGCATACGTCTGGATTCGGTACGCGGCGCAGAAGCCCACGGCAGCTTCTCACAGCTTCGGTGTTCTCCCTGACAATTGGATGGGCGTATACAGCGGCAATTCCGCAACTGCTCCAACAGACTGGACGAAGTATCAGTGGTTCGAGATCAAGGGCGAAAAGGGCGACATCGGGAACCCGGCTCTATTGACCAGTCAGTCCGTAACATATCAAGCCAGCACATCCGGGAATGTTATACCGTCCGGAAACTGGCAAGGCAACATTCCCACGGTAGCACAGGGCGCTTACCTGTGGACGCGAATTGCAATGACGTTCAATTCCGGAACCCCAATTTATGCCTACTCCGTCTCCCGTATGGGCTTGGATGGCACCGGTGCTGTATCCAAAGTGTGCGGCAAAGAACCTAACTCCAATGGCAACGTTGAACTAGAAGCTGAAAATGTTGGGGCATTGCCTAGTGCTGGCGGTTTAATGACCGGAAATATTGTCATGAACTCCCATCAAATCAAAGCATTAGGCGTGCCCACGGACAGCGCTGATGCTGCAACCAAGGGGTACGTGGACACGGTTGCAAAGACTGCAACGTTAACTGCTGCCGGTTGGTCTGCCAGCGCCCCGTATACCCAGTCTGTTACGGTCTCCGGTCTGACGGATACAAAACGCGCGATGGCTTATCCAGTGTACGGGAGTAACACGGAGACCAATCTGGCGTTGAAAGAGGCGTGTGGCATGGTAAGCTTCGCTTCCCGGTCAGGCAACGTGCTGACGTTTACCTGCCTTGAGGACAAGCCCACGGTGAATATTCCGATTACGGTGGAGGTGTACGTATGAGCATTGCAGTGCCTTTATATGGATTTGGTGCCAGCGGCGGAAGCCCCAACAAATCGACAATAATTGTGACCGCCCCCACAGGTTCCACTGTAACCTGTAAAATGGGGTCAACCACAAAAACAGCTTCCGAAAAAAATGGTACGTGGACGTTCAGCGGTCTGGACATTGGTACATGGACTGTTACTGCTACAAAGGGCAGCAGTATCGCAACCCAAGACGTCGACATTACTCGTTTAACTGTAGAGTATGTCACAATAACGTACTTCTCAGCTACAATCAACGTCACTTACCCTGCGGGATCAACTTGTACGTGCAGTGATGGAACTACAACCCTTACTGCTCCAAACACCAGTGGTTCGTGGACATGCATAGTCTATAATGCAGGAACTTGGACGGTGACCTCCACAAGTGGGACGGAGACCGACAGCAAGGCCGTAACTATCACCACGGATGGCCAGAGCACCTCTGTGGAGCTGAGCTATGCGCTGTTCCTGTTCAAACCAAATGCCCCGAGCGACATTATAGCCGGTGAGTGGGAAATGCCTGTGAACAGCACTGTAACCGCAGAAGCAGAACTGACGGTTAAGTCGGTAAATAACTACAATGGCGACAGAGTCTGGTCTGCACGTACAAAAGGCCAAATTGACCTGACAGAGTATAGCACTCTTCAAGCGACGTGCAAAGCGTCGGGCGGCTCCGATACAAAATTGGAGGTGTACAGTGGCTCGTCTGTCGTTGCTTCGGTAGCAATCGGTACCGATCTAACCACGGTAACGGTTGACATATCTGCCCTGTCCGGGCTCCACAGTATCGGCTTTGGCGGTGTGCATACCGCGTATGCGACGATTACGTATACCGCGACGGAAATCAAATTGCTGAAATAGGAGGGCGGCGCATGAAAACGATTTACATAGATTCCAGTTTTAAGTGTCACACCTCCACCGCCGAGGGGCTGACCACAATCGAGACAGACGCATTCGACGGTAAGTGCGACGCCTACATTGAGGGTTACCGCTTAATCCCGGCGGGTCAGACGTGGACACGTGCTGATGGCGTGGTGTTCACCGGTGAGATGATCGCCCCGTGGAAGCCGTGGACAGAGTTGGACACCGCCCAACGGGAGTATGAGCGGGAGCAGTATCAGGCTCTCGCTGCTCAGAACGCCGAGTACGAAGCCGCCTTGTCTGAAATTGAAACCGCGCTGGGGGTGAATAACACATGATGACCATAGAAGAACGCAAAAACGCCATTCTTGCGAAAATCATGGAAATAAAATCCAGCGGTGGTGAGGAACAGCTGAAAGAGCTGGATGAAGCCTACAAGAAAGGGGTTGACAGTCTGTGACACAAGAGGAAAGAAAAAGCATCATGTATGCCCAGGGGCGGGCGAACGCGCTTGCCTTGCAGGAGAAAGCCCCGGACATGACAGGCACCGAACTGAACGCGGCGGATAGCGACATTCCTGGTTTCAAGGCTGCTGCCGCGAACAAAAATATGCTTGAGCGCAAGGCCGGGTTTGTGTGCCGGTCATCTGCTGGCCGTGTGGTGCGGTTGGTGCAGCCCTATGACAGCACTATCTACACCCAGGAGCCGGAGGAACTTCCCGCACAGTGGGGGGTTGCTTGGAGCACAGACCCAGCGAAAGCGTTGCCGTTCGTCGCTATGTCTACTAGCCCCTATAATAAGGGCGACTGCTGCACGGAGGGCAGCAAAGTGTACCGTTCAACGATGGACAATAATGTATGGTCGCCGTCCGCATACCCCAAGGGCTGGGAAGAGGTGAACGTATGACGGTAAAGCAAATTCAGTGCCTGTTGACTTACCTTGGCTATTCTCCCGGCTCGATTGACGGCATTGAGGGCAGGAATACCCAAGGGGCAATCCGGGCGTTTCAGGCCGACTACGGGCTTACCGTGGATGGGATTCCGGGTGCGGCTACCCAGAAAATGCTGATCGGTGCTATTGCCGGGACGGCGGTAAAGGTAGAGAAGCCGGAGAACAGCGACGCGCCGAAGACGGGGACGTTCTGGGATGATATCCGGTACTTCACCCGGGAGGAGTTCCGGTGCCAGTGCGGCGGGAAATACTGCAACGGCTTCCC
>ERZ860076.558-NODE-558-length-23220-cov-2.682020_pt1 | contig 23220 bp, 20 predicted proteins | sample MGYA00509982_ERZ860076 | MGnify/ENA primary metagenome ERZ860076 (study PRJEB30046, sample SAMN00715193) | human gut metagenome | study: EMG produced TPA metagenomics assembly of the A metagenome-wide association study of gut microbiota in type 2... | reverse complement strand
AGTAATTGTTAAACATCCACTTCCATACAACGGTAACTGCTACGGAACCAGTTACAACCGGAAGATAAAATATAATTCTGAATAAGGAGGTTGCCCATCCTTTCAGATCTACGATCACGGAAGATACCCATAAGGAAAAAACACATGTGATCGGAACGGAAACCACTACGATAATAAGAGTGTTCTTCAACGCCCCAAGGAAAACTTTATCCTGAAATAATTCTTTATAGTTTGCAAGTCCAACAAAAACATCCGCAGAGTTCATTGTTGAGTCAAAAAAACTGGTCCACACACATAATACAATTGGAAAAATTACAAATCCCAGAAAGAAAATCAAACTAGGAAGTAAAAAAAGATATGCAGCGGTCGTTTCTTTTCTTACCAATACACGGCTGCGCTTTGATGGTTTTACTGCTGATTTCAAAGAAAACACCATCCTTTCCATAACTTTTTGGCTAAAAATCCCCTCCTCCGGTATTCCTGCGAGGAGGGGATTCCACTTATCATTTATTTAGTTGCTATACGAACTGCTTAGTTAGCTGCTGCTGCGTTTGCTGTTCCAACGAACTCATCAACTGCTGTCTGGACATCAGCGCCGCTTCCAACCTGCTGAAGCATATTCCACCAAGCTGTACGAGCTTCTGCCCAGCCTGGAGTTACCTGATAGTAGTCACCAAGGTACTGCATTAATGTACTGTAATCGCTCATTGTCTGAACATCACCGTAAAGACCTGTTAAATCTTTGCCTTCTACAGTATCACGTACCGGGAAGTATGTAGAAGAAAGAACTGCGTCTGGTGTTCCTTCTGCACTGTCTGCCATGTATTTAATAAAGAGTTTGGATGCTTCGATCTTGTTTGCATCTTTGTTATCAAATACACCAAATCCCCAGATACCGCCACAAAGTTTTGTGTCTGTTGCTTTCTCAGATGGGAATGCCATGAAAAGGATCTCATCGCCATCGTTTGTAAGTCCTGCATCGTTGTTGTCAGCGTTTAACTGCTGTGCAATGTTCCAGCAGAATGCTACATTTAAAACACCCTGACGGAATAAGTTGATCTCGTCACCACCTGCGATAGAAGCATCAAATCCGATTGCTTTGGAATCAACAAGTGCCTGGATTGCTTTTACGTTCTCAGCAGAATCTGCTGTATATTTTGTGTGATCTGCGTCTGTGAATGTTCCACCGTAAAGGTTGTTGATGAGGGCTCTTGTTCCCTGGTCACCACCCTGACCACTACAGTAAACAGCACCTACGGTCTGACCTGTGTGAGCATAAACAGCATCCATTGCTTTGAAGAAATCATCTGTTGTCCATGTATGGTTCTCAGCGTCTACATACTGCATAGCGTCAGCTTCCTCAAATACTGTTTTGTTGATTGCCATACAATGTGCTGTCATACAAAGCGGATATTCATAAGTAGCTCCCTCTTTGTTCACACATGCGGATAATACAGATTCATAAATTTCAGATTTATCTGTGTCGTCCAGGATATCGGATAAGTCAACCATCAATCCTTTTGCTCCCCAGTTTGCAACCAGACGTTCCGGTCCTTCCATGATAAGGTCTGGAGCCTGTCCACCTTCGATCGCTGTATTTACCTGATCATCACCGTTTGTGTAATCAAGATATTCCACTGTCACATTGATTCCCGGATACTCCTTGTTAAAGTCCTGAATCAAGGAATCAACTGTCTCTGCATTGCCCCATTCACCGATTGGATATGTCCATAAGGTAATGTCTGCCGAAACATCAGAACCGCCTGCCTCTCCTGCTTCTGCGGTCTCTGTTGTCTGAGTTTTTTCAGGAGCTGTTGTTGTGTCACTGCTTCCTGTTGTCTCAACTGTTGTTCCACAGCCTGCTAATAAGCTTGCTGCCATTGCTCCCACCAGTAAGGTAGCCAAAACTTTCTTTTTCATATTCTTCTTCTCCTTTTCTTAAAAGATTCTATCTTTCGAAGTAATTATATTTTAGAAAAATATTTTCATTTTGTCCATATACGTTTTGTACTAATTTCATTTTGAAAATATAGTACATTTGCACATAAATCCGTGCATATCAGTTTTTAAATAGTGCTAAGTGTATATTTTATACCTGCAATTCCGCATATTCATCCATTTTCCTTTTGTTTTTGTGTGAAAATATTTTTCATTTTTATGATTTTATCTTGCAGTGTATTTCATTTTGACATATACTTTTATATAGTAAATATTAATGTGTTTCTGTAAACGCCTGCTTACGCAGTAAAACATAGTGTGAACAGTAACACTTGCTTCATTTTACAGGGGATTAAATTATGATTAATAAGAATTTCTGGGATCTGCTTGCGGAAAAGCAGGATTCACTCACCAAATCAGGTACGATCATCGCAGATTACCTGACAAAGCATGCCGAGGAAGCGCAGTTTTTATCGATTTCCTCACTTGCCAAAGCTTGCAATATGGCAGAAGCCACAATTTACCGTTTCTGTAAACAACTCGGATTTGAAGGTTATAATGAAATGAAGATTTCACTTGCACAGGCAAATGTGACGCCGACACCGTTTTCTTCCTATTCTTTAGATCCATCCATGCCGACATCTTCATTATGTGACAACGTATGTGCTTCTTTTCAGGCTGCGATCAGTAACACTATGAGTGTTCTTGACTTTGACGCAATTGACGAGGCTGCCCTTCTCTTGCAGCGCGCAACCTCCGTTTACTGTCTCGGTCAGGGTGGCAGCCGGGTTCTGGCAAATGATATCTGGGTGCGCTTCGCCACGATCTCCAATAAATTCCGCAACTGTGGTGACAGCCACACGCAATTGATCGCCGCAAGCCTCATGGGTCCAGGTGATGTCATTTTATTTGTTTCCTACTCCGGCTCCACGCACGACATGATGGACACTTTATCCGTTGCCAAAAAGACCGGTGCGAAGATCATCCTCATCACGCACTATCCGGACGCACCCGGCACAGCACTTGCAGATGTTGTCCTCCTGTGCGGTGCCCTGGAAACACCATTGGATGGCGGCAGTATCCCGGTCAAGGTCAGTGAGTTATTCGTTGCCGAATCGCTTATCATGCGTTATCTGCTCGACAACCGCGAGCTTGCCAAAATCGCCCGCGATAAAACCAGTGTTGCCATGGTGGCAAAGTTTTTGTAAAACGCAAATAAAAGAAAAATCGTGCAGACAAAATATGATTTCCTTTGTGGTTCTTTCGAACAGGAACATCATATTTCGTCTGTACGATTTTTCTTTTTTATTACATACAAAACTGGACTTGTAAAAAATCCTCTTATAGCATTTTATTCCATCTCAGATAAAGCATCTTCATCTGCAACAATGATCACATTAGGATGGAGTCTTAAAACAGAGCCAGGAACCTGCGGTGTGATCGGTCCGTTTACGACTGCATTTAATGCTTCCGCTTTATCTTTTCCGCTGACTACGAGCAGGATTGCTTTTGCGCGAAGGATAGTTCCAACGCCCATCGTGTACGCCTGTTTTGGAACGTCATCTGCACTTGCGAAGAAACGTTTGTTAGCTTCGATGGTACTCTCTGTCAGGTCAACAACATGAACATCCTGTGGGAAGGAATCACATGGCTCGTTGAAACCGATATGTCCATTACGTCCCAGTCCTAATAACTGAAGATCAATTCCACCAAGAGAATCGATCAGTTTTTCGTATCTCTCGCACTCATTGTCACTGTCAAGATTCGTTCCATCCGGAAGGAAGTGGTAATCCGGTCTGATATTGACTCTTGAAAATAAATTTTTATTCATAAAATACCAGTAACTCTGGTCGTTCTCTTTCGGAAGTCCTTTATACTCGTCCAGATTTACAGTTGTGATTTTAGAGAAATCAAGGTCTCCTTTTTTGTACCAGTCTACTAACTGATCATAAATACCGATTGGAGTAGAACCTGTTGCAAGTCCAAGTACGCTGTCATCCTTTAAGATCATCTGTGCAGAAATAATGTTGGCTGCCTTTCTGCTCATATCCTGGTAATCCTTTGTTCTGATAATTTTCATTTTGACATCTCTCCTATCTTTCATCATTTATCCTCGCTGCCTCTTAAGGTGCGCTGGACTTCTTTCTGGATTTTTTCAATATGCACACGGTCATGGTTTACATAAGCCGCATAAATAATGTCGATCATCATGAGAAGCGGAAACTGTGGCGAGATCAGATTGCCGTGGTTTAAATGTTGTAAGGAAGGCACCAGCATCACTTCCCTGCAAAAGTCTTCGTATGACTTTCTGTTTTTTTCCGTGATCAGTATGGTGTCTGCTCCCTGCCGGCATCCACGCGCAAGCATGTATAAGACTTCTGATTTCGTGCCGCTTAAGCTCAACCCGATAACGAGGTTCTGTGGATTCAGAAACACCGACTGCATTTTTATGTTTTCGTTATCCCGGAGTGCAACCATGTCGATCCCGATCCAGCGGAATCTCGTTGCCATCTCCTCTGCTGCAAGCCCGGAACTTCCTCTTCCGCAAACATAAACACGTTTTGCCATCCTGAGTTTTTCCACGATCCGTTTGATCTGTGCCTCGTCCAACAGATTGTATACTTTATTCAACAGGCTCTGATACGTGTCTAAGACCAGCCGCGACTCTTCCTGTTCCACTGTGGTTTTCTCCACATAAGAATTACGGTATTCATACACAAATTCCCGGTAACCCTGATATCCGCTTTTCTTGGCAAATCTTGACAGCGACGCAGGAGAAACGGAAAGTTCCGTGGAAATAAATTCTGCGGACAGATCCCCGATTGCATCATTTTTCAAAAAATAGTCTGCAATATGTCTTTCTGTTTCTGTGTATCTCTCATAGTTTGCCTCGATCGTCGGTATGATCGTTTTTGCATATTTTTCCATGCCCATAACATAACCTCATTGAAAGTGATTTTCAATCATTATACTCTTTTTTGAAAGTTCTTTCATTAAAATCTGCAAACTTTTCAAATACTACACAAAAATCATATTTGTTTTTTATTCATATTTCCTAATATAGAAGAAAGTTTTTTCACAAACCGGGTATTATATTCAGAATGTCAATTTTTATTCGGTCGCAGCCGAGTCAGTCGCAACCGAGTAAAAATTATCTCACATAATATACATAGTTCTCTTTTCTTGCGGTCGCCTCTTTTGCCGGCTCTGCTGCATATCCGAGTGCGCAGTGGCCGATCCCTTCGTATTCGCCCTGAATACCAAGATCAGCAAGAATTTTTTTGCCGAAATCAGATTCGAACTCCTCTTTCGCCCTGTGGATCCAGATGCTTGCCACGCCGAGGCTTTCTGCGGCATTCATCAGATTGCCCATCACAAGAGAACCATCGTACACATGTGTTGGAACTGCCTTATTGGCAAGTACCACAAGAATGACCGGTGCTCCATAGAACGGATCCATTCTTTCCGGTGCTCCCATGATTTTACGGTTTTCTTCCGAAAGCTGGTCACGCAATTCCTTATTCGTCACTGCAAGGATGATCGGGGACTGTTTTCCCATTCCGGTTGGCGCATAGGTTCCGGCTCTTACAATCTGCTCAAGTGTTTCCTCTGGAATCATATCCGGTTTGAAATTGCGGCAGCTTCTTCTTGTCTCTAAAACTTTTAATGTATCGATCATGATTGAGACCTCCTGATTTTTTATCTGGGATTATTATAGAACGCTTTTGCAAGAAATTCTATCGTTTTTTCATTTCCTATCACTTATTACAGTCCGCTCAGATCAATCTCATAAATCAGTTTTTCCGGCTCTTTTTCTTGCATGAAGAAAAAGATCATATACCACGGCAGATACAAAACATCTGCCTCTTTTTCAATATTTGATTTTGAGAAAACAATACTTTGCTCGAACTCCCACTGTTCCACCTTCATTGCATGATCCATTGCCAGATGTTTTTTGAAATCATTTCCAGATTTTATCTCCACAAGCTCCGTATGCAACCCTTTCTGTAAAACAAAATCCAGTTCTCCAATTTTCTTGGAATCATAATAATGAAGCTCAAATCCATTTGACTTCAGGTTTTGTGCAAAAGCATTTTCCAGAATACTTCCCATATTGATTTCGACATTTCCCATCAAAAGATCAAACTGAATATTTTCCATGCAGGAAGCACAAAGCAGTCCCACATCATTCATATATAGTTTGAACAGATTCCTTTTCTCACTTAGCTGCAATGGAGCCTGTGGTTCCGTCACGTTATAGCAAGGCAATGCCACTCCTGCATCCGCAAGCCAATTAAAACTGTCCTCGTACCGGATATGTCTGGCAGATGCATTGATACTGTTTAACTTAAATCTGCGGTTTTTCTCATTGAGCTGTGCCGGAATACTGTCAAAGATTGCTTTGATTTTCGCTTTGTCGCTGCCTTCAGCATATTTTGCAATATCAAGCCGGTATAAATCCAGAATACTTCTCTGATTCAGCACAACTTTTGCAATATCGTGCGTATCAATATAAATCTGAACCGTTTCCGGCATGCCCCCGACCACAAGATAACTGTAAAATAATTTGCAAAGCGTTTCATGCACGGAGTCAGAAACCCTTTCTCTTCTGTCATAACAGTTTTTCAAATACTGCAGCGTCTTATCCTGCACCCCATTTGCCCACAGATATTCCTCAAAATCAAGCGGATACATTGGTAAAATCTGCTCGAAGCCAACCGGATATGATCTCACTTCCTTATACCTCACTCCAAGCAGAGAACCCGATTCTATATAGTCAAACCTGCCATCCTCCACAAGAAATTTGATTGCTGAACGTACCGCCGGACACTCCTGCACCTCATCAAACAGAATCAGTGTCTTTCCCGGTTCCAGTGGTGTCTGAAGATATGCGGTCAGATTCGTAATAATTGCCTCTGCCGTCAGTTTATCGTTGAAAATATCTGCTGCTTTTTCATCTGTCACAAAATTTATTTCTGCAAAATGTTCATACTCATTTTTTCCAAATTCCCTGATCAGAGTTGTCTTGCCAATCTGTCTCGCGCCTATAATGCACAGCGCTTTCCCTTCTGTATTTTCTTTCCATTTTAAAAGTTCCTGATATACTTTTCTTTTTAGCATGTCACGCCCTCCGAATGTTAGGATTCCCTTTTCTTACATTCATATTAACATTTTTCCAAAGTATTTCAAGGCTTGTTGTAACATTTTTCCTTCGTTTTGACTTCGTATTTGTAATATTTTTCCGTGATTTTCTTGTAATTTTGTAACATTATTCGCAACATTTTTCTTTCAGTAGTGCCAAAATCAACCGGAACACCTGCTCCGCCGCATTCCGCATATTTTTCTGCGCAATTTCCGTGTCCATAGCTTCATCCAGTGAACACACACCCGGCAGGATGGAGAAAAATGCATCGATTCCCTTTTCGTTACATTTTTTTGCTTCCTCTGTCACACTTCCGGCAAAAGCAATCACTTTACAATTGTAGTTTTTTGCTATCTTTGCTACACCGACCGGAACTTTTCCCATTGCCGTCTGAAAATCAAGACAGCCTTCCCCTGTCACCACGATATCTGCATCCTGCAATTCACTTGCCAGCCCGACTGCCTCAAGAACAATGTCGATTCCCGGTTTCAGTTCCACGTTTGGAAGTCCCCACAGAAACGCAAACCCAAGCCCCCCGGCTGCGCCTGTGCCCGGAATTTCACTGAACTTTTTGCCGGTAAATTTTTCCAGACATGCCGCATAGGACTGCATCGCCCTGTCCATGCTCTCTTTTTCTTCTTCCTTCACACCTTTTTGCGCTCCGAAAACGTAAACACATCCCTGCACTCCACAAAGCGGATTTGTCACATCACATGCGATCTGAAAATGGCAGTCTTTTAACACTTCCGGCACACGATTATTTTCTATCTGCGCCACTTTTTCCAGCGAGGCAAAAACCGGTGGCAATCTGTCTCCGTTTTCATCCATGAAATCATAGCCCAGTGCCGATAACATTCCGATACCGCCCTCTGTCGTCGCACTGCCGCCAATTCCAATGATAAACTTGCGGCATCCTTTTTGAACTGCATCCAGAATCATTTCTCCGACTCCTGTGGATGCTGCTTTCCATGGATTTAACGGTTCTTTTACAAGTGTAATACCGGAAGCCTCCGCCATCTCCATCACAGCTGTTTGATCCGGCAGAATGCCATATCTTGCTTTTACGTGGCTTCCCATTGGGTCTGTCACGGTCACATACTCATAGGTTCCGTTCATCCCTTCTACCAAAGCTTCCACCGTACCCTCGCCTCCGTCCGCGAGCGGTTTTACGACAACATCCAAATTATCTGCTGCAATTTTCCTGCCCTTCACGGCTGCTGCCCCACCGCCACAGTGCGCACACGCCACCGCAAGAATCCCCTCTTTACAGGCGTTTCCCGCCTGCATACTTGTCATACTCCCTTTAAAAGAATCAATTGCCACTACCACTTTCATATAAAATGCCTCCACCTATGATTCCAATATTGTACCATAGCCGGAGGCATCAAAACAATCATTCCTATTTTATAGTTTACATAATATTAACAAGCCGCAATGTGTGTAACCAGATGATCACATCTTTTAAAGAGATCAGCTGTGCTGTTACCATCTTCTGAAATTCTTCTCCCGGCTCCCGCATATCCGGAATACAGATCACATCAATTCCCGCAGAATATGCCGCCTGAATCCCTGCTTCGCTGTCCTCTAACACCAGACAATTTTTCCCTGGCTCATTTGCATCCTCGCATGCTTTCAGAAAAATATCAGGAAAAGGTTTGCCACGTTTCACATTTACACCATACACCAGATGATCAAAGTAGCCACGAATCCCATTCTGCTGCAAAATTCCCTCTGCGCGGTCTTCGGTGCTCGATGTTGCCAGCAGTATTTTGTAGTGATTTTCCTTTAAATACGCCAGCAGTTCGCGTGCGCCCGGTTTCAGTGCAACGCCGTCTTTTAGATACTCTTTTTCCCTCTCATCCACAAAAGTCATTCCCTCTTCCAACGTGATTGGGAGCTGATATCTTTCTAACAGAAGCTTCATATTTGCAAGACTGGTTTTTCCACTATAATCCGTTGCATATTCCTCCAGCATCATGGAACGTCCGTATTTTCCGGTCAGCTCCTCATACAATCGGAAGGAAATGATCTCGCTGTCAATTAACAGACCATCCAGATCAAAAATCACTGTATTTTTCATGCTGTTCTCCTTCTATATTGTTACTGTTCCCTCGTACCTCGTTCCAGTAACGATTCGCAGACTTATTTTATCTCTATTCTGAATTTTATCACAGCAAAAACCATTGTATCTTTAGAAAATGCGACTTATAATATAACAAAAGCGACAAGGCGGTAGTTTTTATGTTCAACAATTCCCCTTCTCTGTCCCTCGATCCTTCCGGCAGGGAACTCATTGAAAAAAATACGCAATTATTTGATCTCTCCGTCAACGACATGGATCTGCACCAGTATCTTGGCGGATATGTTCCTCCTCACTGGCACGGTGAGCTGGAACTGTTTGTGCTGCTCGAAGGGCTTGTCACGGTTCGTATCGGCGACCAGTCCTATGAACTGCAAGCCTGGGAGGGCTGTTTTATCAATACAGAGATCATTCATGCCGTTGTTCCAAAAACCGCCGCTCCCTGCCTGTTCCGCTCCTTTGTGTTCAGCACCGACATGATCTGCGGAACCCCGGAAAGTGTATTTCACATCAAATACGTGCGCCCGCTGTTGGAAAATGGTCCATCCTGCTTTGTGTTTCATGATACCTCTGAGGACGCTCCGTATTTTCAGGAATTTGACTGTGCCTACCATGCCTGTATCAGTGAAAACTACGGATATGAATTTCAGGTACGGAATGCGCTGTCCAATATCCTGCTTTTTGTTTTGTCCAAAATGTCCGTGGATTCCAGCCCTTCTATTTCTCCGATACAAGACGAACGCCTGAAAAAAATGCTGACCTGGCTGCACCGAAATTTAGATAAAACCATTTCTGTCTCAGAGATTGCGGACACTGCAAATATCTGTCCCAGAGAATGTCAACGCATTTTTCAGCAGTATCTGCATTACAGTCCGATCGAATATTTGCAGCGGATCCGTATTTTCCATGCCGCAAAACTGCTGACAGATTCCGACGCTCCCATCACAGAGATCGCATTAAACTGTGGTTTTTCCAACCCAAGCTATTTTTCAAAGCAGTTTAAAACAATTATGGGAAGCAGACCACGCGAGTATCGTGCTGCTTCCCATAAGGAGATTTCCACTTATTAATTATTTCTGAAAATACTCTTTTGCAAATTCCATATCCTGTACCAGTTCCATAGTTCCAAGATATTTTCCGCTTTTATCACGGACTGCCATATAAGTGACTAACATGGTTCTACCGTTTTTATCCATCCAGACAGGTACTTTATCAAGCGTTCCCGCTCTGAATTCTTCAATAATACGGCGTACCTGCTGTTCGATCTTCGGCGGGTGGCAGGAGAACACCTCTCTGTCAATCGCCATTCCCGGTCTTTTGAACACTTTTGGACCTTCGTTGAAAAAGCGGTTGATATTGTCTGTGTCCACAAACGAAATCTCCAGTGGGATGGTATTCAGCATTGCTGTCAACTGCTCCACGGTCATGTGACCGCCTGCCATGACAATCTCATCCTGACTGATGGACGGCGTCTTTACGTCCTGTGCCTTCTCTGCGTCCTCCCAGACTCCGTTTTCTACACCAAGACACTCTGCATAGTCTTTTGAGTCCCAATAGATTCCAAACCATTCCTCATCCGTAAAGTTAAATGCACAATTAGGAAAAAGAATATTGGCTTCTTTATAGATCATCTCGTCTGCTCTTGTGAGTGCCGCCTCGAAACGTTTTTTCCACTCATCATCCTGTGAATCCGCTTTTTTTGCCAGCGCAGCAAATTCATCCCGTATCTCATCATCCACCGTCCACATAACATCCGACGGACCGCTGATCTCATACTTTACCTTTAAATGCGGATAAAGAAGATCTCCCTTTTTGGCATAATGGATTGCAAGCTGCCGGACTTCTTCTATAAGCTTGTACTCTACATGCCCGCTCTTTAATGCTTCCCTGCATTTTTTAATCGTTTTGGCAAGTGCTTCGTTCTCCAACGTAAATGTGTGAAGTGGATGCCCCGGAATCTTCACAAGCTCCGCCGTCTTTGCAAATCTCTGTTCCCGGATAGAATCTACCGTTGCTTTTGGGGCATTTGCGATCTGCTCTTCTCTTGTTTTTCCATGAAACAACGCAGAATGAACATCACACAATCTCTGCACTTCACTGATCGGTGTTCCCTCTTTGATAAGTTCCTGCTCTGCATTCATGATCTCTGCCGCGTCTACCGACTGAAATTTTTTCACAAAATCAACGCGGACACTCTCCAATTCCTCGCCTGCTCCGAGGCGTTTCAGGTAATCTTTAATGGTTTGCTTCTGCTCTTCTCTATTCATACTTCCTACGCTCCTTTTGGCAATGATACTGTGCGATTTATTTTCATATATAGTTTCCTTTTTTTGTATCTTTACTATACGCAATTGGGAGCAGAATTTCCGTTGTTTTTACAACATTATAGAATTTCTCTGATTTTTTCCTCTACCACATCCATATCCGCTGTCGGCTCAAACCGTTCTACCACGTTGCCATTCCGGTCAATTAAAAATTTTGTAAAGTTCCATTTGATATCTGCGCCGTTCACGTCAATTTTTGCATAGTGCTTGAATGTGATTCCAAACTTTGCATCACAGAATGACACGATCTCCTCGTTGGTGCCCGGTGCCTGATTTCCAAACTGATTGCAAGGGAAATCTAAAATCCCAAAACCCTGTTCCTAATATTCCTCCATTTTATGCATGTTACACATTACATCTTCCGCTTCAAAATCATAAAATTTGCTCATTGTTTTTCTCTTCTTTTATATTGCTTGCAATTTAATTGTGTTCAATCTTTATGTGTAATAAAATACAACCTATTGGCATCTTTGTCAATAGGTTGTACACAATTAATTTTATTTCATAAATTTTCCAAAGAATCCTTTTTTCTCTGGCTGTTTCTCATCCTCTGAATCCTCTTCTTTTCCTTCCTGCTCTTTCCACTTAAAGTACTCAGAATCCAGATTCACGCTGATCTCAGGGGCAGCTTTCGTCTGCTTCCTCCCCGCCGTCCGGTTCTTCCGGCTGTTCTTCCTCCGGTTCTTCAAACGAGATTCCCTGCTGTTCAAAATAATCGCGGTTGATCTTGATCTCCGGCTTCACTGCTGCATAAGGAGAAGATTCCGTATCCTCTTCTTTCCATTTCTTCTCCTTCGCGATCTTCTTATTCCGCTCCTCAATAATACCCATGTATTTGTCCGTATCCTTAAGATCCTGCAGCAGACTCTTTAATTCCAGCTTGTCACCGGAAACCAGTTTTCTTTCATTTGCAAGCTTTTCTCCCATGCTGTCATAGACCGCTTTCACAGACTCATTCGCCTCATCCATAATATCAAGTATCCGCCGGAGCGCTTCATCCGTATACATAACCGACGCGGCATAAACGTCCTCTGCTTTTGCTCTGGCGTCATTGATGATTTCTTCCCCGATCTTCCGGTTTTCCCGCTGCGCCTGCTCCCTGCCCTGCTGCGTCAGTTCATACTCATCCATAACTTCTGACATGCAGACTGCAAGCTGTTTTAAAATATCCAGCATCTCTTTCTTATTTACGACCAAATAGTTAGAATCTCTCTCATATGGATTGCTTTTTGATAAAAGGACATGTAATTCCCTGAGAACCTTTTCCATGTTGTCCTGTGCGCTCATTTTGAATCTCCCTGCCAATCCCGACTTATGTAAACTTCTTTTTCAACGTATGTCCGAATGATCCACTGATACCGGAAAAAATTTTTTACTTTTTCATCTTGCGGGATTTTACTTTTTTCACGATTTTCTTAATTAATACTATAATGAAAATGACAAGTAAAATCAACACTGCAATCACACCAACAATGATCGCGGTGAATTTATTTGGATTTTTTACAAGGTCAATGATATTCCGGCTGTCATCTACCTGCTTTCTGTAATGTGTGGTGCTGTAGTATTCCGGCACATTGGCGATTCCATCGCCGTCTGTATCCTCAAATGACTCCATGTATCTTGCGATCGCATCCCACGCTTTTAATTCTTTGCCATTCTCTGTGATAATGACATCCTCAAAGTCTTCGATCGGTGTTCCATCTGCATACTTTGGAACCAGTGACAACAGACCGTAGGACATATCTGTAACCGCACTTAACATCTGTCCGCTGTAAAGGTCTGCGACCACGCGGTAAAGCTTATCGTCCTCAAGCTCGATTCTCTGTGTACCATCGTCCAGATACACATCTGTCACCTTATTTAAAATCATTCTGTGCGGATTATATGTAAAATTAAGTCCGCTGCTGTAAAGTCTTGCTGTTGTCATAAAATCAGAAACGGATGCATCGATCTCTGCTGCTGTCTTTAACTCTTTTCCCGTCAGATACACACTGATGAGCGGATATCCAGGCACTCCGTCTGCCCCGATTCCAAGGGAAAATGAATTAAATACCTGCTCCACGGTAATATCGCCTTTTGCATAGGTGTCACGGACAGTGCCACTTGGAACAACTGCCACATCCACCGGGACACCGTCAAAATCTGCTGCATTTTCCACCGCATACACATAGGCGTCTGACATGATATCACCAAGATTGTGTTCTTCATGGATATTTTCCAGATCTTTCTGTGTGGAGAAATCCACGTCATTTTCCGCTAACACCTGATCTTTGGTATAGCCGAACTGTGCCAGATAGTCGGTGTCCACGGTATCCATAAACTGATCAATGGCGTTCTGTGTCTCTGCATCCTGATCAATGTCTGTTGTGACCGGTACAATTTCGTAAGAAGTCATCTCCCAGCGTCCATCAGCTTTCTGTGTCATGGAAAGTTCACCGAGATTCTTACCATATTCACCGCAGGATATCACATAAGTATCTCCGTGGACAATTGGCTCTTCCAGTGTTGTATGTGTATGGCCGCTTAAAATCAGATCGAGATCCGGCACTGCTTTTGCCAGATTTTCATCCTCTGATTTACTCTCGTCCTCCCAGGTTCCGCTGTGGGAAACGCAGACGATCATATCAACATCCTCGTTCTCCCTGATCTCTTCGACCGTTTCTTTTACCGCCTCGATTGGATCTTTGAATAAAAGTTCACAGGTCGGCGCACAGGCAAGTGCATCTTTACCAAAAACGCCTACGACAGCTATGTCTGTATCCCCTTTTTCCAATACAACATAGTCACTGACCCCGTACTCATCAAATGCGTCTCTGATCAGCTGTTGTCCCTCACTTAAGCCTGCTGCCTCCATGGATTCCCAATCCACATTGCAGACAACCAGTGCCGGAAGATCATCCCCGGACTCCGTCGCACTGTTCAACATATTTGCAAGTCCTTTGGAGCGGTAATCGAATTCGTGGTTTCCGAGTGTGGTCACATCGCATCCCATATAGCCTAACATGCGGATTTCTGCCGCCTGCGTCTCAAAAACAGTCTGGATCAGGGTTCCCATGGAAAAATCACCGCCATCGATCACCAGCGTGTCAGGATTTTTCGCTTTCTGCTCCTGGATTAAGGTGTTGATTCTCGCAAATCCTCCCACTTCTTTTTCCGCTTCATCTACAATTGTCGTAAATGTGTTGAGGTGGGAATGTGTATCATGTGTGAATACAATATCCACCTGTTTTGCGGAATCTGCAGTCTCAGCAGAAACAGTCTGTGTTCCTGCAAAAGTTGTCAGACATAACATGCCTGTGAGTGCCAATGCTGCCCAGTTTTTTCTCATATTTTTCTCTCCTTTGCTATTCCCCGAAAAATACACTGTCTCCCATCGCCTCATATTTTCCAGTAAAAATAAAGAGCAAAACTACTTCAAATATGATCGCAGTTCTGCTCTTTTTGTATTTACTATTTTACATAAATTTTACATTGATGTAAAGAAGTCCTGTCACTTTTACATCTGTTTTTTCTGTGCTTTTTTCTCAGCTTTTGCCTGAAGCTTTGCAAGTTTTTTCTTTGTCGGTCTAAACAACCGGAAAATCCTGTAAACTTCCAGAACGATCAGCAGACCAAAGATAATATCAATTGCCAGTTTGATTTTGTCTGAAATTCTCATTCCGTCTTTGATCTGGGAACCCGGCATTGCGCCATTCATGCTCTTGCTGTTTGCGATCGTGTAAAGTACACGGTGCATTGCCTGTCTTGCATAGTAGTAAGTTGCAGGATCACTCTTGTCAAAATTGTATCTTGCAGATGCCGGAAGGCTTGTCAGTTTCACATCTGCCCCCGCCTCCGTCATCTGGTAGCCATCCATAAATACACCGGTATTGGCATTGTCTGTCATAACGATTCCATCAAATGCCCACTCGTTACGAAGGATTACTGTGATCAGTCCATAGTCACCGCCTGCCCAGGTTGCACCGGCTCTGTTGAAGGAAGTCATAACACCCTGTGAAGCACGGATTGATTTTGATGCGTTCGCATAGCTTCCATCTTCCTGTTTCTCGACATAATTTAAGGTAACGTCGCCGACTTTCATGCACATCTCAAATGGTACAAGATAAATCTCTCTTGCAGACTGCTCATTAAACCAGGTGGCAACACTGAATTGTCCGTCACGGTCACCACGATGGTTTTCCTGATCGTTGAATGCAAAATGCTTGATGTAAGTATACATACCTTTGGAAGCAGCTCCGTAAACTTCTCTGGAGGCAACGGCTCCTGAGAGGAATGCATCTTCGGAATAGTACTCTCCGTTACGACCGGAATATGGTGTTCTGTGGATATTCATGGATGGTGCATACCAGCCATCAGCTCCTCCGAGCAATCCTTCATTTCCGATCATTGTTCCATATTCACTGGCAAGGTCTAAGTTCCATGTCTGTGCAAGCGTCATTGCGTTTGGGAACATTGCTCCTGTACCACCATAAAGCAATCCTGCTGCGGTGTCTGCATCAATATTAAAAGGTTTTTCTACAGAATCAATGTATTCAATACCATAACCGGACACGCCGATCGTATTATAAATTTCATCTGCAGTCAGTTCATCTAAAAGGTCATCCCAGAGCGGATCATCAAAATCAAGTCCCCTCATGTTAATCAATGTTAATCCATTATCTGCACCATAGACAATCTGTGTGTCTGCAAGTGTCTCCGGCGCAACATCTGTACCGCTTGAAAAGCTGTCAAGCTCTGCGATCAGATCATCGGACGCTGTTTTCACATATGTATAGGAAACTCCATCTTCACCATTGATCTCATTTCCCCAGGTACTGATCTGAGTTCCTGCCTCTCCGTCATGTGTCGGGAAAGTTCCCTCCCAATCTGATCTTGTCAGATAAGTTACGTCTGCCTTGCAATCCTGTAACTGGTTTGTGATTGTCACACCCGAGTAAGAATCTGTTGCGTAGGTTGTCACATCGGTGTCTGTGTTATCTGGTGTGTATACAGATACAAATTCTGCTTTTTGAGCTGGCTTCTCAGATTTCGCCGCAAGAATATTGTTAATTGCTGCATGTGCGTTAGCAGCTGCTGTGATGTAATAATCACCTGCGTCAAAAATATATGTCTCTGCTCCGTTTTCATCATAAGCTTTTAACTGCTCTTTGGAGAATGTACAGGTTACCGTCTCTTTCTCGCCCGGTGCAAGTTCGCTTGTCTTGCCGTAGGCTACAAGCTGTACGGAAGCTTTCTCTACTCCGTTTGCTTTGTCGTACTCGGTATATGGGGACTGTGCGTAGATTTCTACGACATCTTTTCCTGCCATATCTCCGGTGTTTTCCACATCAACAGTCACGGTGCACTCGTCACCAGACCATGTTGTCTGCATATTCGACCAGTCAAAGGTTGTGTAGGAAAGACCATAACCAAATGGATAGACCACTTCCTCTGTGTAATCATAATCTCCTGCATTTCCCTGATTTAAAACGGCATCCTCATAACGTGTCTCATAATATTTGTAACCTACATAAATTCCCTCTTCGTAAGTCACATAGTTATATTTTGTCAGTTCTCCGTTCTCATCCACATACTGATAATCGCCAAAATTCTGTGCAGCCGGAGATTTGGATGCATCTGCTGCAAACGTATCTACCGTTCTTCCGGATGGGTTTACCTGTCCGGTCAGAATGTATGGAATGGACTCGATTGCGGTGCAGGAAAGCACTGCTTTGACATTCTCGTAATCTTTTACCCAACCAAGCTCTAATGCAGCGTTGGAATTGGTTACAAGAATCACATTATCAAAGTTGTCATTTAAATAAGAAATAATTTCCAGCTCTGTGGAATCAGGCTCCAGATAACTTTTTGCCTTATCTTCCTCACTCTCCGCATGATTGTACATGGAACGCGGCATGTCACGGCCTTCGCCTGCCACTCTCTTTAAGAAATAAACCGGCACGGTATTCTTTACCGAATCCATGACCTCTGTGTTCTCCTGTAATGCGGATAACGGAACTTCATGGATTGCAAAATCTTCTGCGTCACCAAAACTGATCGAACCGGAGCTGAGTCCGTATTCTTTCGACTGCTCTGAATAAAAATCCATTAAAGTTGTATTGATTTTTGCTCCTGCGTCCTCGAAAATCTGTGTCAGATTTCTTCCTCCCAGCATAGAATCACTGGCGGAAACAGTTGCTGAATTTACACTGAAAAAGCTGAACTCCGTATCCTGTGCCATTGGCAGGATTCCCTCATTACTCAAAAGCACCGTCCCCTCATCTGCGATCTGCTGATGAAGCGCTGCCTCTGCTTCTTTGATACTGTCCGTCGTATAATCTGCTTCGTTATACGTAAGATCAAGACCTGTTGTATCTACGTCGGAATTATCAATCTGTGTGTTGATCCCCCCGATCATACTGTCCATCATTCTCGCATAATTCGGAAGGATGGTGTTTACGACTGTGATGATCACTGCAAATAAAATGATCAGCACAGAACGTATTGTTGTTCCTATTATTTTTCTGGCTTTACTCATAGTTTCCTCCTCTTAAAAAATTCACTTCCGGCAGCAAAACTCAAGACTATGAAAGGTTTTGCTGCTTCTATTTACCATAAAAATAACACGAAAGAAAAGAAAAATGCAGGTTTGGACGTAACCTGCATTTTGAGAGACATATTCCGTTGTTTTTTGCAAAATCCGATATTGTACGGGTTCCCATATGTTTTTATCGTCCATGCGGATTTTGGAAAATCATGCGGAGCAGATATTTGTTCTGTTCGGTCTTTATGACCATCTGACCGCCGTAATGCTCGACAATGTTCTTCATGCTTTTTGTTCCAAATCCGTGACTTCCTGTATCCTGCTTGGACGTAACCGGCATATGGTTACTGTCATAGACCAGACTTCCCTCATAAGGATTCACAATCTCCACCAGAAGGATTCCTTTTTTGTTCTGTATCTGCACAGATATCCAGCGTTCATGTACGTTTGAAATTTTCCGGTTTGCCTCGATCGCATTATCAAGGGCATTGCCGAATAAAGTATATAGGTCAAGCTCATCCATAAACGCAAGCTGGCTCCCATCTGCAATACAACTCATGGAAATCTGATTACTCTGACAGGTCAGTTTTTTCTCGGTTAAAACGGTATCCAGATATTCATTTCCGGTTCGGACCACCGCATCATAAGCAGCAATTTTACTCTCCATATCCTGTAACTTTGCCTTGCGCTTATCCTCATCACTCATCGTCGATAAAATCATGAGCTGATGTTTCATGTCATGATAATGCTGGTTTACAACTGCAATACTCTCCTTTGACATCTCGTAACGCAGCTTTGTCTTTTCCCAGAGCTGTTCTTTCTGTGAAAATTCGATGCGCTCTGTCTCCCTTTTCATCTGTTCCCGCTGATTCGTCAGAATAAACAGACAACACAGGATTGCATAAATGCTATGTATATGCGCATACCCCAGATAGTCCATCACAATGCTAAGTCCCCACACAATTCCCATTAAAACAACGGATGTTGTAGTCGCGGAAATCGCCCCGATCGGGTATTTTCCCTCATACACGGTTCCTTTTGCAAACCAGAAATACGCCAGAAGAAAAGAGCCTGCAAGACACGGAATGTATACAAGCGGATGTTTGTTTCCTATAATTCCACCTGTAAAATGTTCCACGAGAACCCGAATACAGTAAAAAATATGTTCCACACCATAACTTAAGGCAAAAATGTACATCGCCTCATAGATACTGCTTTCCGTACAGAAATAGATTGAAAAAATCAGTATCGCCCATATCAAAACAAACCACACAAACATAAGAATGACGGATTCCACCCACAAAATCCCCTGCTGCATTTCCGTCCCGTAGTATTTTATGTAAAAAATGGGTAAGACACCAAGCAGACAGGTACCCACAATTATGATTGCCATCGCTTTTCCCATGCCATGTTTTCTTTTTTTCAATGGTATACAAAGTCCGATCGCCGGAAGCAGCATTTCTAACATGTATAGGAAATTAAAACTTGTCACTTCCATCTCAAATCTCCATTCCGACGTAATCGGCAAATGCCTCTAAGAACTCTTTTTTCCTGCTCCGGCTTAAAAATATCTGCGTTCCGCCCACATAAACAGTATCTTTCTTCACCTCATCCACATGCCGCAGATTCACAAGCTGTGACTGCCCGCTTTTGACAAAATAATATTCCGCCAGTTCATCTGCCATTGTTTTTAAAGGGATTCCGTGTTTTGAATACACCTTATCTTTTGTGTGGAAGAACATATCATGTCCCACAACCTCAATATATAAAATATCCTCGGTAGATATCTTGCATTTTCGTTCCCCTTCTGCAACCAGAAGCTGTTTTTCCTTGTGGTACTTTGACGTTACTGCCAGCACTTTGTCCATGGTCATCGCAAGCTGCTCATAAACAACCGGTTTTAAAATAAAATCCAGCGCATTTACCTTGTAGCCCTCTATTGCATACTGCGCCAGCGCCGTGATGAACACGATCTGTGCGTCCGCATCCACTTCGCGGATTCTCTTTGCGGTTGTCATTCCATCCTGATATTTCATATGGATATCCAGAAAAATCAGGTCATAGTCCGCAGAATAGTCATCCAGAATATCTATGCCGTCATTAAAAATTCTTACGATAAATGCTTCGTTTTTCTCTTTTTCATATTTTCTCAGATGCTCGATAAGTGCCTCCTGACACTCACGTTCATCCTCTACGATTGCTATTTTTAACATAACCTTCTCCCAGATGAGAAGAGTGCGAAGCCATAGTTTTGGCTCCACACCCTGATAAATTTTTCACAATCTACAATGTAATATCTTCGACGGATATACCAAGTGAAGATAACTTTGCAAGTGTGACCTTAATCTGATAATCAAGTTCTTTGTTCTCCACACCGCCATTGGATTTTTTAATGCGCTGCAGATCCGTATATTTGTCAATTGTCAAACTGATAAGTTCTTCTCTTGTCATTCCATTATCCTCCATGCTATCACCGCCTTTCGTTGGTGATATTATAGCATAATGTAAAGTTCCTATTCAATTGTCAATGTACGATTAGGAGGGAAACCATTCATATTGAAAACTTTAAAGAATTTTTGAATCCATATAGAAGATACGCCACACATATCTCAATGAATTGTAAATTTACAATATCATAAAAAGAGCTGCGTACCAATTTCTCAGTACAGCAGCTCCATAAATCTTAAGCTTCCACTTTTTTTGCTTCCCCTTCCGGGAAGATGATTTTATTAACAAAAAAGAATACCACCATAGATACACCACCGTTTAATACGGTCGTTCCGATGTTATACAGCCAGTCCGGTACGAACATTCCTGCAACAGCAACCCAGATACAGTTGATGGAGTTTACGATACAGGTTACGATACAGAATGCAATCAGATACCACATTCCCTGATACCAGATGTTCCCTTTGCTGCGGAATACGAAGCTTCTCTGGATTGGGAAGTTAATACACTCACCAACTACCATTGCAATCATGTATGCACAGAAGTAAGGCAGTCCTCCATGTGCAGCGTCATAGCCGATAATGTTCCATTTGAAAGTCTCTCCAAATAAAGTAATATCGATTCCCGGGAATCCGAAATCAACTTTTGGAAGCCCTGCGAATGCAAGTGGTAAAAACAGTAACATAAAATATTTCAGTACTGTGATAAGGTTACTTACGATAACGAATAAACCACCTTCACGAATCCATTTTGATGCGCCCGGATGCTTCTCTGCAAATCCAAGCCACAAGCCTTTGATTTTCTCCATAATATTAATCCCTTTCTCTCTGAACTGCGAAACACTTCTTTGCAGTTTCTGAATAACTTTCTGCATTTATGTTCCGCTTTACTTGTCTTAATCCTAACATAAGAATTTTTTTATGGAGAAAAATTGCATAATCTGTGCTTTTTTTAGCATAAATGGTAAGGATTTTACAAAAATGGGATCATATATACCGGCAGATAATGGATGCCATTCTCCCATTTATAATCCTTCGTATGAACCACGTACTTATCTCTGATGCGACTGCTATACTTATCGCAAAACATATCTCGATGCATTTCCACTGAGACTTGCCGGGATTGCATCGTATATATCACCTGCAAGCCCGGTTCCATCTATCTTTGTAAAATCTTCCTCATACAAATCAACGATTTCCCTTTTTACCTCATCCACTACCTGTAGATTATTGTGTTCTAAATATGCTTCTACAGCCTGCGGCATTCCGCCAATCAGCATATACAACCGAAACATACGCATCAGATTCCTGTGCATTGCATTTCCGGCAGATTTTTTGTTTTTTAAAAGCAGCTTAATGGTATCCGACGTGATTTCATCACCAACTGCCCACAAAAATTCTTCAAAATCCATCGGATACATGGATATCTTATGTTCTTCACTCGGAATCAATATATCCTTCGTATTCTTCTTTATCGATAAAAGTGACCCTGTTTCAATGTATTTATATCTTCCATCTGCCACAAGATACTTGATTGCCTGTCTTGCCTTCGGCAATAGTTGAACCTCATCAAATATAATCACGGATTCCTTTTCATACAGTCTGACTCCGGTCAACTGTTGTAATTGGAGAAAGAAAAAATCCAAATTATATCGCAAATCCCCGTTCATCATCTCGCATTTGATACGCAAATCCCCACTCATTATCTTACATTTAATACGCAGATCCCCATAATCCTAATTAGCATATGCGATTCGTCTACACACTATTCTTTTCATACCTTAAGATTTTTTATTTGTATTCATGCAAAGGACAAAATTTTCCTTTAAGCTCTGTAGCTAACTGTATATCCATCATTCCTTCTACAATTTTTCTAATATTTTAAGACCAAGTTCAAAGGCCAGTAGCATGATTTTACTCTTATCATCCAATCTTGCACTGCCTGATAAGCTTCTTGGCTCCCAGGATGAATGGTCAAGGTTATCTCCTGCATAAAAGAACTGGAAAAATTCTGTTCCCCTGAAATCACAGAGTGCCTGCATTCCAGCACACTCCATCTCGACACAGACTGCACCCATTTCTTTTCTCTTATTCACCTTATCCCTTGTTTCTCTATAGCAGGCGTCTGTTGTCCATGTGATTCCTTCCACATAAGGATATCCAAACTCTTTCAGTACTTTCTTAAACTCATCCCTGTAATTATGATTCACATCAATTGTGTCACATGGTTTCGCATAGTGGTAACTCGTTCCCTCATCCCTGACAGCCTTAATCGGAATAATAATTCCACAATCTTCAATCCGTTTATCTAATACCCCACAATTTCCAAGCAAAATCAGTCTTTTACTTCCCATTGCAATTATTTCTTCGTACTGTCCCACGCATAAAGGTTCCCCGACCATTGATTTGAACATTGCAAATCTTTTTCCTTTATATGTAACTTCATAAATAGGATTCACGCCACTTGCAGAATGAACACTCGCTATTTCTTTTGCACGAAAAAATTCCAGTACCTCATTGAAAAGTTCTTCTGAAAAACAGGAAATCGTAACTTCCGGAAAATTTTCAATCTTCTCCACACACATATCCGGGTTGATGATTGCAGTTTTATTTGCGTCAAATTCTTCTAATAACATTTTCTATCTATCTTACCTTCCTGTTTTTTTGAATCCATGCTTAAAGTGCTTGTATTAGTTCGTTATTAAATTATTGTTAGTCAGACAAACTTGAATTTTCAAATTAGTCTTTGCAAATAACCTTTGAAC
>ERZ860076.557-NODE-557-length-23280-cov-3.968310_pt1 | contig 23280 bp, 19 predicted proteins | sample MGYA00509982_ERZ860076 | MGnify/ENA primary metagenome ERZ860076 (study PRJEB30046, sample SAMN00715193) | human gut metagenome | study: EMG produced TPA metagenomics assembly of the A metagenome-wide association study of gut microbiota in type 2... | reverse complement strand
TTTGCCGCCTCTGCCGCAGACCTGGCCAACTTTGCTGCCAGCTCTGCGGCTTTCTTTGCGGCCACCACCGCCCTGCGCCCAGCGGTGGCGGCTGCGTGGCTGCTCTTTTGGGCAGCTGTGATGGTGGCCTTTTGCGCTTCCCGGAAAGCTTTCTCGGCGGTGGCATCCACAAGCTTTTCAGATGCTCGTTCAGCGGTCTTAATGGGAACTGCCCCCTGTTTAGTCCGAATCGGTAAATCGGATTTCTTTTTTATAGGAATCTGCCCTTTAGATGCCGTTCCCTTGTCAAGCGAAACCGTGTTATGGAAACCATCTGTCTTTGCGGTGCCAACTGTAGAGCTTCTGGTTTGGTCCATTGGTTTGAAAACCGCCTGACTATCTGGCAACGGTATTGTGGAAGAATTTCTTTTGGATGCCTCCACCTGCTGAGAAAAATGTGCTTTCTCTATTTGCAGTTTCTCCTGCTTTTGGGTCTGCCTCTGCCGGACAATGTTTTGTACAGCTGCTTTCCGTGCTGCTTCCTGCTGCGCAGTCTGGGCAGGGACAGCTATAGATTGCTCACGGGTGCGAATTGGCTTTTGGGCAGTGCGGTGAGACAAAGCATCGGAGCTTTCCGGGACACCTCCCGTTGCATTTGCCTGCTGTTGCTGGACGATTCTTTCTACCGCTGCTTTCCGCCCTGCTTCTTGCTGTGTTGCAGGACTGCTTCTGGAAGGCCCTTTTGCAGGTGTCTTTTGATATTCCTCCGGCATATCCGCTTCCAACGAAATTCCATGCTTATCATCATTCCTTTGGTGAAGCGAGCGTATTTCCCGCACCGCAAAGGAGGCCCCATCCCGAACGGCATTCTCTGCCGTCCGGGAGATTTTTTCTTCCGCATAGTTATTCGGGGACTCCGACTGCCCATTTTGCTTTTGGGCTGCCTGCTCCTGCCTTGCTTTTACGAAGCTGCGCTGCATCTGCTGCTGGGCGGTGCTGAGAACGGGCTTTCCCTGATTTTGCCTTGTCTTGATTTCCGGCAATGGCATCGCCCCCTATCAGGACTGACCGGCGAACCGCCCTTCACCGGGGCGGGTGGTCATAAGCTGGTAGAGCTTGGTATTTTTCGGAAAACGGTTGATGAAAGGGACCAGGGCACTGCCGTATTTGATAAGGCCGGAACCGGCTTCCACATTGGTGATGTAGTTCATCTGTTCATTGGAGATGTTCAGGAGTCTGCCCAGCTTTTCCCGGTCAGAAGCCGCCTGATTCAGCATGACAATAAACTCGGAATTGGAAAGCATGGTGCTGGCTTGAACAGAATCCAGCAGATATTCCACATTCTGGGTAATTGCCGTGGGAAAAGCGTTGCGCTTTCGGAACTGCCGCCATGCGGAATTGAAGAAGGCGGCGGAGAACTCATTTTCAAAAACCACATGGAACTCATCGATGAATACATGGGTCCGCTTGCCTTTTTTCCAGTTCAGAGTCACACGGTTCAGCATGGTGTCGGTAATGACCAAGAGCCCGGTGGGCTTCAACTGCGCCCCCAGGCCGTGAATGTCAAATACCACCACCCGCTTATCCAGGTCTACATTGCTCTGCTTCCCGAAAATATCCAGGGAGCCGGTGGTGTACAGCTCCAAGGATAGTGCAATCTGCTTGGCTTCCGGCTCCGGCTGCTCCAGCAGGGTGTCCCGCAGGGTGCAGAGGGTGGGAACCGTTCCTGTATAGGCTGCATTCCGGTAAACCATCGTAATACACCGGTCAATAATGGATTTGTGCTGGGGACCAACCCCTTTCTTGTCGATCTGCTCGATCAGGGATAGGATGAACTCGGACTTGACCACAATGGGGTTGTTCTCCCCATAGCCGTCCACCATGTACATGGCGTTGAGCCGATCCCGCCCGCCTGCGGAAACATGGATTACGGAACCCATATCCCCCATGGCCTCCACCAGAGGGGCGTACTCCCCTTCGGGGTCACATACCAGAATATCGTCCTCGGTGTTCAGCATCAGGAAGGTCATCAGTTCCTTGGCGGAGAAGGACTTGCCGGAGCCGGGGACACCCAGCAGGAATGCGGACTGGTTCAGCAGATTCTCCTTGTTGCACATGATGAGGTTGTGGGAGATGGCGTTTTCTCCAAAGTAGATACCGCCCTTGTCCATGATCTCCTGGACCTTAAATGGCATGAACACCGCAAGGCTCTCCGTAGTCAGGGTACGGAAGGCGTTGAGCTTCCGGGTGCCAATGGGCAGGACTGTGTTCAAGCCGTCCATCTGCTGATACTTGAGGATAGCCATCTGGCACATGCGCTTCCGAGCGGTAGAGAGAACGGCATCCGTATCCATATCCAGCTGTTCCTTGGTATCTGCGGTAATGACCATGGTCAGGATACCGAAGATCATCCGCTGGTCACGGGTGGTCAGATCATCCAAAAACTCCTTGCTTTCCTTTCGCTGCAATTCCATATCATAGGGGACAACAGCGGAGAAATTGTTGTTGCTGTTCTGGCGGCGCTGCCAGTTGGTAATGTTCGTCTCCACACCGAGAAGCCGGTTTTCTACCTCCCGCACAGCCTCGTCTGTGGGAATGGGTACCATGTCAATGGAGAGCATCATATCCCGGTTCAAATCCGTCAACTCGGATACGAAATCATCCTGAATGTAGCTGGCGTAGTCCTTAAGGTACAGTACCCTGGCGTACCGTTCCCCGATCTGGAGATAGTCGCTGTGCCGTTCCATGGAATCCGGGCAGATGTAGTCCCGGAAGCTGTGACCCTTCCGGGCAGAGTCCCGCAGAGAGAAGCGGAACTCATTTTCTTCTCCCCTACGGTAGAAACGGTGGAGAATTTGCAGCCGCTCCATGGCATTCATGGGACCGCAGGTGGAGCCAAGGGCGGCGAAGTGGGCAGAAAGATCTGCTTCCACACGGGCAAAGAAGCTCCGGGCGGCGTCTACATCCTTTTTGCGGACGGAAACGGTCAAAAATTTCTCCTGGACAATGCCGTTGCCATTGGTGGCCTTGTCCAGAAGCATCTGGTTGTATTCCTCCCGGTAGTCATCCAGACCGTCCCACTGCATGGGCATGAGAATGGACTTTTCAAAATTGATCTGGCTCATCTTATGGTTGAAGATGGTGATTTTGGTGGTAGCTCCGCAATCCAGACTGTTGATAAGAGCAGAGTAGCCCCGGAACATCTTCTCCTTGTCCGGCTCCGAGGCCACCTGATAATTGATGTCCGTGAAGCGGAAGGTTTTTGCGTACCGTCCACCGGTGAGGAAAATCCCGTCCGCCCAAATTTTTTGAATGGGGATCACATCCTGGACACGCCGGGGAATGACATATTTCTCCCGGTCCTGTCGCACCAAAGTACGAATGGATTTCATCATTTCTTATACGCCTCCTTTTCGTGGTTAGAGATGGTGTTCTCCAACAGCTTGTAGTAGAGATCATCCGGTTCCGAAATAAGCCGCTTTGGTTCCAGCAATTCCGAACGAATCCAGGCCCAGGCCAGCTGTTCGGCGGTCATGCCGTGGTAGTTGATAAATCCCATAGCCGCAAATGGTGCGGCTCCCAGAATACACATCCAGCTGACGGTTTCCGTCTCCACATAGGGCTTCAGCAGAAAGTACAGTCCCACGGCAACCAGCATTGCCGCCAGAGAGAAGCCGCACTGCCGCATGGAGAGGCCAAAGAACATGGATTCACTGTAGGACTGGATCTCTTTGTTGATTTTTACTTCCAATGGTTTCCTCCTTTTTGTGTAAAAGAAAAACGTCCTCCAGACGGAAGACGTTTGAATATGATCTAGGGAACTTTCATGGCGGATTTAGCCTTAAAAGTTCCCTAGCTTTGCAGTATAACGAAATGTGGACAAACCGGTTTTGATCTGCCAATGACCCGGTGGGGTGCTTACTTTTCGTTCAGCAGCCAATCCAGCAGATTCAGAGATTTGATTCCATTGTAGGATCTGATGAAGTCCCGATCCATGGACAAAACGATTTTTTCGTAATTATCCGAAATCATTTGCAGGGGCCGCAGTTCCCGCTCCCGGGTTTCCGGTGAAAGCATACTTTCCGTTACCTGAATGTAAACCTTGTCCTCTGGCTTTTCCGCTACGAAGTCCACTTCGGTATCGCCTACTTTTCCGATATATACCCGGTAGTCCCGGCGAAGCAGCTCCAGATAGACGATGTTTTCCAGAATATGTCCCCGATCTGCATCCCGGTAGCCCAGCAGCATATTCCGGAAGCCCATGTCGATGATATAGTTCTTGCCTAGCGTTTTCAACAGCTGCTTGCCCTTCACATCATAGCGGCCAACAGAAAAGAAAATATAGGCACTGTGGAGCATAGAGATATACTTCTCAACGGTTTTCCCCGCAACATTCCGTCCTTTAATATCGCCCTCGTTGTACAGTACATTTCCAATGCTGCTGGGAGAATTGATACTGCCTATATTGGAGCAGAGAAACAGCATGATCTTCTGAAGCATGGCCTGATCGGCACCCTCATTGCGCTGTAAAATATCGCGCAGGACGACAGTGGAATAGATGCCCTCCAATGCCTGATTGCTTCGGGCTTCATTGAACTGGTACTCCCGCAGAATGGGCATACCACCAAACTGCAAATATTTCTGGAATTTTTCTTCTAGGGTGACAGACTGGTCAAAGCTGTAGAATGTCAGGAACTCCTTAAAGGACAGGGGCAGCATCCGGATTTCCACATACCGTCCGGAAAGCAGGGTGGAAAACTCCGTGGACAGCAGATAGGCGTTGGAGCCGGTGATGTAAATATCCACATCATAATCCAGCCGGAAGGATTCAATGGCCTTTTCCCAGTGGCTTACCGCTTGCAGTTCGTCGAAAATCAGATAGGTTTTTCCGCTATCTGGAATCTTTTGGCTGACATAGTCGTAGAAGGCAAGATAATCGGAAAGCGTCCGGTAGCGCAGAGACTCCAGATTCATATGAATAATGTGAGATTCCGCAACGCCCTGCTCCAGAAGATACTGATGGTACAGTTCCAGCAGGGACGATTTGCCACACCTACGAATGCCAGTGACGATCTTTACCAGATCTACATTTCGGTTTTGAATGAGCTGCCTCAGATATTCCGGGCGATTGACGAGTTCCACCATTGTTGCATACCTCCGTGGCTTTTCTTTTATTATACCCCGGAGCAATGCAATGTCAATAGTTTCGAACTTACAAGTCGAAAACTATTATAAAAACGACAGTTTTCGACCTGACTATAGTCCCATCATCTCCCGCACAACCCGATCTGCCATTTTCACAGAACCTACGAGAATGAGCATATTGAAGATTAGTTCTCCGATGTAGCTCCACACCATCGTAGCAGCTGCCGCTCCTGCATCTACCACCGGGGGCGAGGATGCAAAGGCGGAGAAAATGACGCAGGCCAGAACGATGACGGCTCCTTCCAGGCAGACGGAAGCGTAGCTTTTGAGAAAGCTCTTGCCGATGCTCTGGGTGGGTTCCCCGGCAAAGGTGGACAGCGGAATGGGGGCAATGGCTGTGTACATAAACATTTTGAAAAAGCGCCCGTAGACGCTGAGGATCATCTGAAAAGACAGCACCCAGATGAACAGGCCGCCGATCAGCGTGACGGCCCACAACGGGATGGATTCAAAGAACCCGCAGTCCTCAATGGCCGAAACGATTTCAGATGGCAGCACAGCGGACTGGGGCTGTCCAAAGCCCGCCGCCTGCATGATGGTGGAGATCACCCCCTGCACAATGTCCAATAGTGCCAGCATTAAATCCATGCCGTAGGTAATCACGCCTTTGGCCAGGGCGAAGCGCACGAACAATCGCAACGCATGTTCAGGGCGTTTCACCTCCGTCAGGGAGCCACAGGTTTTCATAACACCGATCACAAAGAACAACACCAGCAGGGCATAGCCAATGGCCTGCAAGGCCCCGTGAATGCTGGACACCACATTCCAAAGGGTGCCGCCCTTGAAGCTGGTGGGGGACTGGAAAATGAGCTGCCAGATCTCACTGAGCTTGTCATTCCAGACATTCAGGGCTTTTTCCAGGTTTTGTACGACCCAGTTGTCTGACAATGGTTTTCACCTCCTATCCTGGGCAGGCCCTGCGGCCTGCCCTTTGTGGTTTCTTACGCAATGATCAGGTCCAGAATCTCCTTGGCGAAGGTGATGACGATACCACCGGCCAGAGTCAGGAAGCCGTTGCTCCGCTGGGAGGGGTCATGGGACTGCAAGGAAAGGCCCACCTGGACAATGCCCCAGCCCAGCAGAATGAGGCCTACGGCCCGAATCAGGCCGAAGATAAAGGTACTCAGGTTGTTGACCACGGTCAGGGGATCGCTGGCAGCATAGGCGGGCATGGTCAGACCCAGGACCATGGCACCGGTGAGTACGGCGCAGCTGTAGCGGCGGAAACCTTTGCGGACGGGTTCGGGCATGGGCAAGCGGTTAGAAGTCCGACGGGTGGTGGGATGAATGATGTTGTGGATAATGTTTTTCATAAGTTACCTCCTGATGTTTGTTAGAATTTTGATTTTGGTTATTTTCCTGCGCTTTCTTGCGCATGAAGTCATAGACTTCCTCCTCGGTGAGGACGACATAATCCCCAGCGTCGGTGTCCTCGGGAATCGCCTGTTTCAGCTTTTCCAGGTTGATGGAAACAGCGGCAACGCTCAACGGGTCTGTGCCGTGCTGGTAGGCCGCAGCCTTTCCATCTGTGGTGAGGGCCACATTGAGGTGCTTGAGGATGTTGTATTTCAGATCCTTCACAGGGCGTTCGCCCCGAATAAAAAGGAGCGCATAGCGGTTGTCCAGCATACGCACTTCATCCGGGGTCATCAGCTCCCGTCCGGCAGTCTGAAAGTTGGTGGTGTAGCTTCCGCTGCGGCCTTTGGATTGGCCGTAGGTGTTGGTGTCGATGGTTTGTTTCCCAAGCAGCTTGGACACATACTCGTGGGTGGATTGCTCATTGCCGCCTAAGTATAGGAAGGTATCGCAGTTGCCTACGATGCTTTCCCATTGCTTATCAAAGAGTGCTTTCAGCTGGGCCAGATTCTGGAGGATGATGCTAACGGAAATTTCCCGGCTTCGCATGGTGGCAAGAAGCTTGTCGAAATCATCCGGCAAGGCCACGTTGGCAAACTCGTCCATGACAAAGTGGACATGGACCGGCAGCCGCCCGCCATGCTCAAAGTCTGCCTTTCGGTAGAGCTGCTGGAACAGCTGGGTGTAGAGCATTCCAACGATGAAGTTGTAGGAGCTGTCGCTGTCGGGGATCACCGCGAATACGGCAGTTTTCCGCTCCCCAATTGCTCCCAGCTCCATTTCATCTGTCTGGCTAATGCCGGCCAGAGAAGTCAGGTTGAACTTCTCCAGATGGGAGATCAGAGTGATCTGAATGGATTTCAGGGTTTTGCCGCTGCCGGAGTGGTAGCCTTTGTAGTACCGCACGGCGATATGCTCCGGATTTTTCCGCTCCAACCGCTCAAACAGCTCGTCCAGGGTGGAGGCATATTCCTCGTTGTCCTCTTTCACATCACCGGCTCGGATCATGTCCATGACCATGGGGAAGTTCTGCTCCTCCGGGGGTGCTTCGTAGTGGAGGTAGGAGATCAGGGCCTTTAGGAGCATGGCCGCCATATCCTCCCAGAAGTGGTCGGAGGACTTGCTGCCCTTTGGGGTGGTATTCTTCATAATGTTGGTGGCAAGCCGCTGAATGTCATCGTCGTCCCGGAGATATACAAAGGGATTGTAGCAATGGCTCCGTTCCGGGTTGATTAAATCCAGGACCTTGATGACATAGCCTTTTTTCTCCAACAAATGGCCGGTGTCCCGCAAAAGTTCTCCCTTGGGGTCCAGGATCACAAAGGAAGTGTTTTGTCTTTGAGGACACAATAAAGAACACCGTACTTCTTGGCCTCCTCGCAGAATTTCTGAAGGTCCCCATCCTTGACAGCGAACACCTTCAGCTCCTTGCCGGAGCGGAGCATATTGGTCAGACGGATTTTGCCTTTGGTTTTCTTCTGGTCTTTCAAAATGGCGTAAATCATAATGGCCAGCTGCTTGGCGGCGGAGCCGGACAATTTTGCCGCAACCTCAACGCCGTTCAAACTCAGCCGGACGACCTGATCTGCCGCCTCGCCGGAATAGCTCATGCTGTTCTTCCTCCTTTCTTTCGATTTCCTGTTCCTGCTGTAGTTGCTCCAGATTCCGCTCCATCAGAGCGGAACGAGCTTCGATTCCGTCACATAATTTCACCTCCTGACGCAGTGCTTTTATCTCAGAGGAAACCTCTTTGATACGATTTTTCAGACAATCTATGGCAGGGGCATCCTCCCTGCGGGTGGCCGTCCGAAGCTGGTTTCTAAGGGCATTTCGCTCCTGTTCCAGTTCGGAGATTCTACCTGTGGATTTTTCCTTGTGGGATTCCAGTTCGGCGGCGGTGCCGTATTCGTGCTTGGCAAGGAAGCGGGTCTCCGCATCCAGCTTGTCCAGAAGGATCAGGTCCTGCCGCATAGAAAAAGGCACCCGTTTCACGGATGCCGGATGCTTTTGGATGATGCGCAGCTCGTAGCAGTAGCGCAGGTATAGGGCGTGAATGCCCTTGGCTTTGGGGTAGGGCACAAATGGATGGTGAATTCTTGCCATTCGGTCCTCCTCCGGGAATGGTGTCTGTCTGCGCACATTGTCATAAACCCGGTCCAGAATTTCGGTCAGAGAATATCCAGGCCCCAGACGGTGGAAGCGGAAGTATCCTTTCGCTCCTGGCGGCCTTAGTGCCGGATATTTGAGGGGCTGCCCATCCAGGGTGCGGGTTTTGAAGGTGTAGCCCATAGCCTGCATAGCTTCCTGAAAATTCCGCTGGGTGGTGGATGCCAGAACGGCACGGTCAATGTCGGAGCGGATAATGCTGCGCAGGGTGGGCTTTCCATCTTTTTCGGCTGCCCATTCGCTGTAGGTTTTGCCCCGGCCTTTGGGATTCCGAATCACGGACAGGCCGTACTCCTTGCAGAGAGCATCGGACGCTCGCTGCATTTCCTTATAATCCTGCTTGGTGCGGTGGTATTTGATACCGTCCACAAAGGACACGGTGTTGATAACAAAGTGGGAATGCAGATGGTTGGCACGGTCCAGGTGGGTAGCTACAAGCACCTGATACCGATCTCCCCACAGCTGCTGTGCCAGCTTGATTCCAATTTCATGGGCAATTTCTGGGGTGGCTTCGCCGGGCGCAAAGGACTGGTAGCCGTGATAGGCAATGACACCATCCTCTTTCCCGTAGAATTTCTTGATTTTCTGCATCTCCATTTTTGCGGTATTGGGATGGCAGTTGATGCCGGACACAAATCGCTGAACTACTTCCTCTCCGTCCCGCACCTGGGTTTGACTGGTCTTGCGCTGCTGGATGGCGTAGTCAATGACATCGGACAAGTCACCGTCGCCGCTGGAAACGGCGGTAGTTTTCTCCGCGTTTTCCACATAGTCCAGGACCTTTCCAACCCTGCCATGAACACGCCAGATGGAGGTAACTGCCATAGGTCAGCACTCCATAGGTACAGGATCAAGGACCGCTGCCAGGATTTTCTGAACAGCTTCCTCAAACAGCAGAACGCTATCATCGTAGTGCTTGGCATCAATGATACCAAGCGCATGGGCTTTCATAGCAATTTGATTGAGGTTGTTCCCGATGTAATGCAGCTCTCGCACCATGTCAAAAAAGTCAGGAGGCGGTGCTTCTTTTGGTACAACACCGTTGATAAGATGCCGCAGATAGGCGGCAACAGACAGGCGGCTGTGCCTTGCTTTTTCTTGCAGATTCCTGGCCTCTGCTCTGTTCAGCCATAACTGGATTTTAACATTTCGATTGCGAATAGATTTCACTCCTTGCTGGTTGAAATACAGGGGTATCAGGGGTTTCCCCTGACAAGCGGCCTTTGTGGGAGTACAAAGGCGATGCTTGCTCTATAAATGACAAACCTCCTACTGGTAGTTCTTTTTGTGATCGGGCCGAAGAAACAGCCATGCCTCCCGACGGGTCTGCATGAACTCGTCGTATTGGGACTGGTACAGTTTTTCTTTCAGCCATCGCTTTTCCTCCGGGGAAATAGGGGTAGTCCTGGGCTTGCCGCAGCCACAGGATGCTGTGGATTTTGTGTTCAAATGGGCATCACCTCCTATTGCAATTTGGATATAAAAAAGCACCACCCTTTCAGGCGGTGCATAGGGCTTAAAATAGGTATTTGCAACCAGACATACTTTTCTATTCTTCGCATCGCACATGACAAAAAGCAGCTGTTTCCTGTTGTGTTGGAAAATGAAATTACAGGGCGTATTTTCTTTTATAATTGCACATTCTGCGTATTCTGTGAAAAATGGAATCATCTTATATTTCAGAAAAACTTGATTTCCTGAAATACCCATGTTTTTCAGGCATAAAAAGGCATCTGCCGTTGTGAAGACAGATGCCTTTTTATGGTTCGGATTATTGCAATGCACTCAGATCGATTTCGTATTTCATTGTTTTGGGCGGTTGATGGACTTTCATAAACATGACCATATACCAAGGATAATACCATACCCCATCAATGAATTCGATATTTCCTTTGCAGAGTACGGTTGCTTTTTCAAATCTCCAGCCCTCTATTTTGCGGATTCTGTCCATGGCGGAATGTACATTGAAATCGTTTCCGGATTTGGCCTCAATCAGTTCGATTCCCATTCCATTTTGAATGACGAAGTCGATTTCGCCGGTTTTCTTTCCGTCATAATAATTCAGCTGGAATCCATTGCATCTTAGCTGCTGTGCGATCATATTTTCCAGAATGCTGCCCATATTGATCTGCAGTGCGCCGTTTAGAATTTCAAACTGCACATTTTCCATACAGGCGGCGCACAACAGGCCCGTATCTGCCATAAACAATTTGAAAAGATTCCGTTTTTCATTGAGCATGAGCGGTGGCTGCGGCTCCTCCACATTGTAGCATGGAAGGGCAACGCCCGCATCGGCCAACCAGTTGAAGCTGTCTGCATAGCGGAGCTGACGACCGTTGGGGTCTAATGCGGCCAGCACAAATCTTCGCTTTTTATCATTCAACTGGCTGGGAATGCTGTCAAAAATAGCGCGGACCTTTACCTTTTCGCTGCCCTGTGTATACTGCGCAATATCCAATCGGTACAGCTCTAATATTTCCGTTTGACGGGCAATCACCTGGGCAATATCGTGGGTATTTACATAGGTCTGGACAACATCCGGCATACCGCCGACCACTATATAGCTATAGAGCAGCTTGCACATGGTCTGATGAATGGCATCCGTAACCGGCGTTCCCGTTTCATAGCAATCCTTGAGGTACTGAATGGTCGATTTTTGCACGCCGTTGGCCCACAGATATTCCTCTAGGTCCATGGGATACATCTGGTAAAGTTCTTCAAAGCCCACCGGATAGGACCGTACCTCTTTGTGACGAACACCCAAAAGGGAACCGGATTCGATATAGTCAAAGCGGCCATCCTCCACCAGGAACTTGATGGCGGTTCTGGCGTTGGGGCATGCCTGAATTTCATCCAGAAGCACCAACGTGTTTCCGGGAATCATTGGCTTTCTGGTGTAGGCGGTCAGATTCGTGATGATCGTATTGGCGTCCAGATTCCCGGTGAATATCTTTGTTGCGTCGGTATCGGTAATAAAATTGATTTCCACAAAACAGGAATACTGCTCCTTACCAAATTGACGAATAACGGTTGTCTTGCCGATCTGACGCGCACCCATAATGCAAAGGGCCTTTCTTTTCGGTTGTCCTTTCCACTCCAGCAGCCTGTCATATGCCTTCCGATACAGCATTCTGTCACCTCCTGATCGTATTGTAACGCAGTTAGTGTAACATTATTCTGCGGATTTGTCAAATGGAATGTAACGTTTTTCTCTGCTGGAGAGGGCAATACTTAACGCTCCCGGCTTTGAGGCTTATAAGGCACAGATTCAATACCGTCTCTTGAACGGAAGAACCGTTCCGGGAGACGGTATTTTTCCAGATACCGCTTCTGCTGCTCCTTGGAAAGGCTGCCGAAGGATTCTCCGCTGCAATCGCAGATGAAGAAAGTGCCGGCGATAATATCCGCAATATCTCCGGTATCCTCATCCCGGATGGCCCGGTTCAGGGGCAGACCGTTGATTTTTCCTTCCTCGTTGCAGACGATACAGACCTGTTCCTCGAAAGGGTAATAGGCTTCAATGTCGCCGCCTACTGTTCGCTGCATGGCATCCAAGGTGGTGCCGATCTGCGCAATCCGGGCCAGTTTTCCAGGCTCCACCAGAACCACCCGGATGGTGGGTGCCTGGACAACATCGTTGGCAAGCTCCGGCTGAAATGGAATCTCCTTGAATCCAATGCTGTCACAGAAATAAAAGCCCGGTGTGATGCTGGCGGCATCCTCCACCTCCACGACATCCGAAACGGACAGACTGTGACCCTGAAAGTCCTCCGATCTGCCGGATTGAAAGAGGACAAACACATCCTCCAGATTCCGGCATTTCACATCCCCGGAATAGACCTTATCGTATGCGGCACAATCCGGCTCTGCGGATCGCAGCACCTTGCGGACAGCATCCAGACCCATGAATTTGAGCCGCTGAGTGTCCCGGCCCTGGTTGATTTGATAGATATTGATTTTCAACGACTGTATTCCTCCTTTCGCTTCAAGCCAACTCTGATTTTCAGCTGGTCATTAACATCCTTACCCCACCTGGGCGGCTCGTCCCAGATTTCATATCGGTCCCGCAGACCGCCCACGATTCCGGCTGCCGCACCCCGACCAATGGAATCATTATCCAGATGGAGCCGCAGAACCTGGATCTCCGGGTGATCTGCCAGATACCGGGACAGTGCCACCGGAACCACGTTCTCCCGCTTGGTGACAAACACGCCTGCAAGGGACAGTAAGTGATCCTCACGCCAATTCCGGCCCTCGAACAACTCCAGGGTGGCGTAGCTTAGTGCGTCAATGGCAGATTCAAAGACATGGACGGTCCGGCTGTTTCCAGGAATGGAGAAGGAGTAGTGCTTGTCGCTGCCAGATAACTCTCCTTTGTAGTTCCCAACGGTTCCCCGAACGTTGCCGTAGCGGGGAACACCTTCCTTGTCATAGCCCAGGAACACGGCACTGTGGTATTTCCTGGATTCAAAGAGCAGATCACTTTCCAGGCAGTAGCGGATGATGACATCATGGATGCCCCGGCCTTTCAGGTAGCGGATGACCGTATCGGCGTTGTCATTCCGCTCCGGGAGCAAAAGCCGTTTCGGCTCCTGCTTTGGAGCCGGTGCGGGAATTGCCTTGGGCAGCGGTTTCCCCTGAATGATTTCCATGGCCTCCAAAAAGGAACAGCCCTTGACCTTTACAAGATAGTCAAGGGCTGTTTTGCCGCCAATTTGTCGGGAAAACCAGTGCCATTTTCCGTTGCTGATTTTGAGAGAATCGTGTTCTTTGGTGCAGTAGGTATCGCCGGATACCTTTACCAGCTGGTCCGGCTCATAGATTTGGAGGTATGTCAGCAAGTCCAGCTGTTTGGCCTGTTGAATGTCCTCCGGGGTGAAGTAGGCCATAGGCTATCGTTCCTCCCGGTGGGATTTGGCTTTTGCTGTCTGAATGACCGTATTCGCACGATCTTCCACAGTAGACCAGAGTTCCTCCATGTGGGAACTTTCACACTTCTCCCATGCCTGGAAAACATCACTTAGAGGGCAGGGAGACTTCAAAAGTGCTTGGCACTGCTTGTCTGTCAGATCGTTATACTCCAAAGACAGCAGAATGTCCTCTCTGGTGGTGTACGCATAGGCGCAGTCCAGAATTTCTTCCGGTGGCAGCGTCAGAAGATGCTGCCGGTAGCGTTCCTGCTCGGAAAACATCTTTTGATAGAGTTGGGTATTCAGTTCTTGATTGGTGATAAAATCAACTTCCTTTCTTTTGGGGTACAGAAAAGCACCCGCTATGTGTAGCAGGTGCTTTTCGTGTGGATTCGTTCACTTATAAAGCTTCAATAAGAGACCATTCACATCCTCGGTGGGCAGTCCCTTGGCAATGAGAGCATTGCGGAACTGGAGGAGCGCGTATTTGGCAAGGCGCAGCTCGGAATCACTCAAGGTTACATAACGCATTATCTTTTTGGCAAACAGCATCATGGACATCCAGAATTGCCGTTCCGGCAGCTTTCTTTTCGGTGTAGGTCTGCCCGCCTATCACCATGGGGCAGAATCCATCCGCGTTTGGCTGGGTTTTGTCTTTCAGCAGGGCCATGTCCGCTTCCAGACCGTCGATCCACTGGTGCATGGAAGCGATTTCCTTGGGGAACTTTCGAATAAGCTGATCTTCCAAGGCATACCGCTGACTCATATGGTTTGAGCGCAGGAGCTTCAGCTTCTGCACCTCTATATCCAGGTCCATTTTCTCCTTGATATGGGGATTGCCGGAACACAGTGCCTTGATTTCGGCGTAGCTCAAAGCGGTTTCGTCAATGTCCTCCGCACTGCGCACCGGGGATTTGGAGGTCATGATCTGACCGATGAACTTCTGTTTCCCCTCCACCAGCTGATATAGGTAGCTGTCAAAGGTATTTTCCGTTACATAGGTGTAGATGTCTACCTTGGGATTCTCATTGCCCTGGCGGATAATACGTCCCTCCCGCTGCTGCAAATCCGAGGGCCGCCAGGGACAATCAACGTGGTGCAAGGCGATGAGCTTCCGCTGTGCGTTGGTTCCGGCCCCCATTTTCTGGGTGGAACCAATTAAAACACGCACTTCGCCGGAGCGCACCTTTCCAAACAGCTCCTTTTTGGCGGCTTCCGTTTTGGCGTTGTGGATGTAGGCGATCTCGGATTCCGGGATGCCTTTGTCCAGCAGCTTCTTTTTCAGATCGTCATACACATTGAACTGCCCGTCATTGTGGGGCGTGGACAGGTCAACAAAAACCATCTGCGTGGACTTTTGCGCCGCCGTCCCCTCCCAGATGTTGTACACATTTTCCGCACAGACAGCAACCTTTCCCGTATCACTGTCTGGCAGCATGGGATTGATCAGCCGCTGATCCAGTGCCAGCTTCCGGCCATCGTTGGTAATGACCAGCATGTTGTCCTCATTGGAATCCACCTGTTTATTGCGCACCTTTTCTGCCCGCTCGGAAAGACTGGCGACGATTTCTTTCTGCTGCTCCGAGGGTTTCAGCACCACATTGTGGTATTCCGCCTCCGGCACCGGCAGCTTCAGCATATCCGCCGTCTGAATATCCGCGATTTCCTTGAACATGGACATCAGCTCCGGGAGGTTGTAGAACTTGGCAAAACGGGTCTTGGCCCGGTAGCCGGTACCCTCTGGGGCCAGTTCGATGGCGGTGACGGTCTCTCCAAAGGTGGAGGCCCAGGCATCAAAATGGAGCAGGTCATTCTCTTTCAGGGTGTTGTATTGCAGATATTTCTGCATGGTATAAAGCTCCACCATGGAATTGCTGATTGGTGTGCCGGTGGCAAATACCACGCCCCGGCCTCCGGTCAGCTCATCTAAGTAGCGGCACTTCATATAAAGGTCACTGGACTTCTGGGCTTCCGTCTGGGAGATACCGGCCACATTGCGCATTTTCGTAAATGCGGCGAGATTTTTGAACATGTGGGCCTCGTCCACAAAAATCCGGTCAACACCCAGCTCCTCGAAGGTGATAACATCGTCCTTACGGCTCTGGTCATTGAGCTTTTCCAATCTCTGCTGAATGCTTTTTCGGCTGCGCTCCAGCTGCTTCACGGAAAAATTGTCGCCGTTGTTGCGCTTCAGCTCCCGAATGCCGTCCAGAATCTCCTGCTTCTGCTGCTCCAAAATGAACTTTTGCCGCTCCTGGGACATGGGGATCTTTTCAAACTGACTGTGGCCGATGATGATGGCATCGTAGTCGCCGGTGGCAATCCGGGAGCAGAACCGTTTTCGGTTTTTGGTTTCAAAATCCTTTTTGGTGGCAACCAGAATATTGGCGGCGGGGTACAGCTGCAAATATTCGGCGGCCCACTGCTCGGTCAGGTGATTGGGCACCACAAACAGGCTTTTTTGACACAGCCCCAGCCGCTTGCTCTCCTGGGCGGCGGCTACCATCTCGAACGTCTTCCCAGCCCCCACTGTGTGGGCGAGCAATGTGTTTCCGCCATAGAGAATGTGGGCAATGGCATTCACCTGATGAGGCCGCAGGGTGATTTCAGGGTTGATCCCTACAAAATTCAGATGGCTTCCGTCGTACTCTCTGGGACGGATACTGTTGAACTTTTCATTGTAGAGCCTGGTCAGCCGCTCTCTGCGATTGGGGTCTGCCCAAATCCAATCCGCAAATTTCTGTTTGATCTGCTCCTGCTTTTCCTGGGCAATGGCGGTCTGTTTCGTGTTGAGGATGGCCACCTTTTTACCGGAGTCATCATATTCATAGTCGAAAATCCGTACATCCCGCAGATTCAGGGTTTCCTCAATGATCTTGTAGGCGTTGATGCGTTCCGTACCAAAGGTGTTCTCGGAGCGGACATTCCCTCGGTCCAGGCTTTTTCCGTCAATGTTCCACTCGCCGGTGTAGGTGCTGTAATGCACCTTGATGTTCCGCCTCTGGTAGTAAGGCGTCCGCAGAAGCTCAAAGGTAAAATCCCGCACAACCTCGGTTGGCAGCCAGGCGGCACCCAGCCGGACAGAAATCTCACTGGCCGTCAGGTCAACGGGCTGCACTGCTTCTAAGGACTGCACATTGACGGTATACTCTTTATCCGTCTCGGCAAACGCCCTGGCGGTGCGCAGCTTTTCCCGGACATTGCCGGAAAGGTATTCATCTGCGGGCAAGTATTTATGGGCAACATCCTCATTTCTGTCATGCTCTGGGTTCAGGAAGATCACGCCCGTCAAGTCGGACAAAATTTCTTCCTCACTTTTACGGGTCAGTTCTACCATGTAGGGCATATCCACCTTGGCTTTTTCAGCCAGTGACAGGGCCAGGGCTTCCGAGGCGGTATCTACAGAGGTAACAGAAATTTTTTGCCGGATGGTCCGCTTGGAGAACATATCTGCTTTCCGCAGGAAATTACCCTCACTGTCCCGCACCTCCAAAGAGGACAGCAGATAGTAAGCATTGTCGGAGGAGAAGGCGGTGCTGTTGGCCCGGCTGTTGATCCGGCCATACTTTTCCGCGAAGCTGTCATAGAGGGCATTTAAGCGCACCTGCGCTTCCTGAATCATGGCCTCTGGATAATCCTCGGTCTGGTACTCAATGAGCTTTCGCACACAGTCCCGGATACCGATAAGCCCACGGATGCGCTGCTCTGCGGTGGCGGATACGGATACCGGAATCATCCGGCTGTTTTCCCGGAAGCACAGCTTTCCGTCCACAACGGCGAAACTAAAATTCCGTACACTGGGGTCAGCAGGCAGGGAATCTGCTTCTTTGGTGGGTAGATCGTCCAGATCCACATTCTGGATTTCACCATGGATATTGCGGATGGCAACGGACAACAGCTGCTCTAACGACTTCCCTTCCAGCGCAATACAGGCAGTTTCCATGCCATAGGGGCCGGACACTTCCTGCATTTGCCCCAGAACCATTTCCGGGTGGGAGACAAAGTAGCCATTCATTTTCAACCCCTTTTCATCGGTGCCCAGATGTACCCAGTCCGGCTCCAGGTCGGTCATACCGCTGCGCTTTTGCAGGAACAGAATGTCGGAAGTGACCTCTGTACCGGCAGCGGCCTTGAACGTATCATTGGGCAGTCGGATGGCACCGAGAAGGTCCGCCCTCTGGGCAATGTACTTTCGCACAGAAGGATTTTCCTTGTCCATGGTGCCCTTGCTGGTAATGAAGGCCACCACGCCGCCGGGGCGCACCTTGTCCAAGGCACGGGCAAAAAAATAGTCGTGGATCAGAAAATTGTACTTGTCGTACTTCTTGTCCAAAACCTTGAACGTCCCAAAGGGCACGTTGCCGATGGCTACATCAAAGAAGCTGTCCGGCAGATCGGTTTTCTCAAAGCCCTGTACCGCAATGCTGTTCTTCTGGTACAGCTGCTGGGCAATACGCCCGGAAATACTGTCCAATTCCACACCGTATATCTTGGAATTTTCCATATTCTCCGGCAGCAGCCCCATGAAGTTGCCAACGCCACAGCTGGGTTCCAGGATATTGCCGGTCTGGAAGCCCAGATTGGACAGCCCCTTGTACATGGCCCGGATCACCACAGGCGGGGTGTAGAACGCTGTCAAGGTAGATTCCCGGGCGGCGGCGTATTCGTCCTCTGACAGGAGGGCTTTCAGTTCGGCGTAATGGGCGTTGGTTTCCTCAAAGAACTGGGGCAGACCGCCCCAGCCTACATATTCAGCAAGGATATCCTGTTCATCTGGCGTGGCCAGCCGATTTTCAGATTCCAGCTTGTGCAGCAGCTCTATGGCATGAACATTGTGGTAGAAGCGTTCAATAGGGACACCTGCACCCAGATCATTTGTGCGGATGTGATAGTTTCTGCGCGCATCTGCGGAGATTTCGGGATGGAGCGTATGGGGCCGATTCTGCGGACGCTGGGTGGTAGGCAAAGTGGGAAACGGCTCTGCTGCACCCACATCTGTCATAACCTGACGAATAAAGGGTGTGTTATTTAGGGCCTCCGGGTCAACCAGTTTTCCATCCACGATTCCGCTCTTAGCCAATTCTTCCCGAACCTGTTGGGGGTCAATGTCATCAAAGGAATCTTCCTCTACGTCTGGTGCGGAATCATCAATTTCCACTGCCTGGGGATGGTAGCCCCGCATTTCCTTGGAAGCTTCTTCCAGAGTATCATAGGGGCCATCCACATATTTGGCAGTCCCGTTTACCACATTGTAATGGTTGTAGTAAAAGCCATTTACATGGTGCTGTATCTGGATCTCCTCACCGTTTTCGGTAAAACGCTGAACGACCTTATCACGGATTCCGTGAAGTGCCACCTTGGCAAGCTGTTCTTCGGAGAAGGCTACCAATTCGTCAAAATCCGGATCAACAAGCTCCTGTTCGGTCAGTTCTTTCAGCGAGTCATACTTTCGGGAATCCACGATGATGCCGTCAATAGACCTGTCCAGCCTGAAATCCACCAGGTCAACGCTGACCTGAACGGGAACCTCCTCGTCTGTAATGGTGGTGTAGGCAATATCCACTTTCCGCAGATCGGAAAAATCCGGTTCGCTGTCGTATTCTTCGGAGCAGAATGTGGAGATTAGTGCCTTGGCTCGTTCTAAATCCTCATTGATGACCTGCGTTATTGGCGGACGAAGGGTGTGGCCTTTGCCAAATACAGAGAACGTACCAGCCAGGTAGCCTTCCACAGCCTCCATGCCCTGCTTCCGGGCTTCAAAGAAACGATCATCTGGCGGTGTCGCTTCCATGAGGGGCTGCATCATGGCCTGGTAGATGGTATTGACCTGTTCCGGGTCAGAAAGCTGCTCCTGGATCTCCGCAACACCCTCCCAATAGTCAAACTCACTTCTCGGGGTGGGCCGCTGAAACCCCTCCGGCGCATTGGAGAAAAACGACATGATCCGTCTGGCAAGTTGGTTGATCTCATAGTCCGCCATTTTGCCTGCATCACTGGGATAGAGATAGATGCCGGAGGAAATCATGTTGGACACCCATTTGGTAACCGCAGGCCATTTCATGTTCACCTGGGCATAAGGGGCAGTTAAATCTCCATGGCTAAAGGAAAATCCGGCAGAAGTATAGGTTTTGTTGTCATTTCCGCCGTGGTAGCCGCTGTATTCCCCGTGCTGCCGTTTCAAGAATTGTTCCCGCGCTTTCGTGTCCGTGCTTTGGCTGAAAAAGGAGAATACATCCAGCCGGGAACGGAATGCACGCTCATGCCCACGCAGTGCCTGGTTGATTTCATCATCGGAAATGAAATACCGCCGCAAAGGGTCAAAGCCCTGGGCGGCGGTAAAAATCAGGGGCGTTCGCTGCAAATCTTCCAGCTTTTGCAAAAGCTTGGCAGGGTTATACAGGCGGCTTACCATCAGGCTGCGATCATTGGCATGGGCAGATGCAAACACGGTCCATTCCTCTACAAGCTGCATTAACGTATCCGGGGATTCCAGCAGCCGCTGCATCTGGGCCTCGATTTCGGGAAAGCCGCTATTGGAGGAATAGGTTTTCGCTGTGAGGGGAGACGGATGTAGCGAGACACTTGTCTTGCACTTTCGTCCGTAGATTCTGCAATAACATCTCTCGATTTGGTTCCGTCTGACTTGTGGCCCACTGGTCCACAAGTTAAGTCGGAGCGTTCACCCTGCCGTTTCATAGCTTCCAGCCGCATTTTGTAAGAATACGCCTTTTCGCTGGGCAGGATGGTAGTGCGTTGGAGATTCGATTCCACCATGAGGATAATGGCCTCATCTCTGGAAAGCTCCTTGATTTCCGCTTTCACGGTGGCGAGGCCCGCCAGTTCACAGGCTTTTGTTCTGCGGTGGCCGGAGACGATTTCATACCGCCCGTCCGGCTTCTGCCGCAGTGTCACGGGAGTGATGATTCCCTGCTCCTTAACGCTCTCCACCAGCTGATCCATGTCCTCATCTAAGCGGACATGAAAAGGATGATTCGGAAATTCGTCAATTTCCGAAAGAGGAATTTCATGGATTTTTGGGAGCTTGGATTCGGCCCGCTCCCGATCATCCATGAACAGCTCATCTAGCCCCGTCAGGCCGAGATCGATTTGTTTCTTTGCCAAGTTCGGCTACCTCCTTTGTCAAGTTTGCGTAAGCCTGAGCCACCCGGCTTTTGGGGTCAAAGGCGAAAATGCTTTTCCCCTCACCGGATGCCTCGGCGGCTCGGACAGAGCGGGGAATTTCCGTGTCGAATACCCGGACACTGCCGCCCAATGTGGAGCGCAGGGCGGCGATAATGCTTTTGGCGTTGTTGGTTCGTCCATCCACCATGGTCATAAGGATGCCGTCGATTTTCAGTTTCGGATTGATCTGCCGCCGCACTCTGCTGATGGTGCGGATGAGCAAATTCAGACCCTTTGTGGAAAGAAAGTCCGGCGCAGACGGGATGATCACGCTGTCGGCGGCAACCAGAGCATTGATGGACATCAGCCCCAAGGACGGCATACAGTCAATGAGAATGTAGTCGTAGTTCTCTTTCACCCGGCTGAGAACGGATGTCAGCACCTGTTCCCGGGACATGGCATTGAACAGGCTCATTTCCACGCCGGACAGTTCAATGTTCGCAGGAAGCAGATCGACCCCCTCGCCGCTGTGGATGATGCCTTCTTCCCAGGGAACGGATTCATCCCGGATTTCGGCCTGCATGGCAGTAGCCAGTGTGGTATCCAGATCATCGTCAGCGTTCCGTATTCCTAAGCTGATGGTCAAACTATGCTGAGGGTCATCGTCTACCAGCAGCACCCGGTTTCCGGCCTGAGCAAGACCTACTCCCAGATTGACGGTGGAAGTGGTTTTTCCGACACCCCCCTTCTGATTGACAATGGCAATGGTTTTGCAATGGTTCATTTTGTACCTCCTATTGTTATTTTGCTTATTTTTCTGCTCCACCAAAACACAGAAAATCTTTCTGCGCTTTGGTCGGTGCGTTTCATTCGGCCTCGCCCCCTAAACACACAAAGGGAAATCATCTGACGCTCGAGAGCGAATCGAGTCCATGGGCCTTCCACCCCTGCCGGGTCCTCCGCCAGCTCCGTAGAGAAGTATCATTGTCCTATCTGAACCCTCGTCGCCTTGTTGGTGGCAATCCAACATTGGAGACAGCATTTCTCGCTCAGCACCTTTGCTTCAGCCCTTGCGGGCTTCTTCGCTTTGCACCCCTTATGGGGCAGGTGGTCACGGCGTACTGTCCTCCCGGCTCTGGTCCAGAAGAATGTATCAGATGAATGATTATGAAGTTTTCAAGGTTCAGGTGAGGGGGTAAGAGAAGTGTCTCTTTGAAGAACCCCCTCATTTAAGTAGCCATCGAGAAAGGCCATTTTTTAATATCCTTTTCAAAAAATTTTTGAGATGTGGGAAAGATTGGAACATTGCACAAATATACACCTTTTTTGATGCGAACAAATAGCTAAAAATGTGCGATATGACAAGTAAAAAAGCCATGCTCATAGAATGCGCTTCTACGAGCATGGCTTGAAAATTAGATTTCCTGTTTGTGTATGTAACAGGAAAACGAACTGCTTATGAAGTTTTTACCGAGTGAACTACAATAGACTTGGAAACCAACCGTTGATTTGAATTATTTTGGATGATTCTATTATAGTTCAATAGGTAACTGGACCATCAACGTCGCTGGCAGCCTGCATCTTAAACTTGTCCATCGCTTCCCGAGCCTGGGGAATGTTGATCTGATTGTTGCTCTTCATACCGTTTTCTCTCCTTTTTGCTTTCTCGCGGTTTTGTTCCGCAACCATAGCTTTGCCAATATTTTTTGGAGTATTAGCGTGAATTTCCGGAAGGAAATACAGAAAATGACAGATTTTATTGACACCCCCTTCAGATTCTGCACAGATTTTCCCGCGCGGTTGCATTCAATCGGGATTTGTGATATAGTAAGGCAAAATGGATAAAGACGTGGGTGATATTTATGAAAATCATGATTATCGGCGACGGAAAAATCGGCAGTGTCCTTGCTGAGCAGCTGTCGAAAGAAAAACATGAAGTGACGCTGGTGGATCGCTCCGGGGTCAGGCTGGATCAGTCCAACAACGAGCTGGACGTGATGGTCGTGGAGGGCGACGGCGCTTCCCGGGAGGTTCAGTTGGAGGCAGGAGCGGATCAGGCAGACCTCGTCATTGCCTGTACCGGCGCGGACGAGCTGAACCTGCTGTGCTGCCTCATCGGCAAGAAGCTGGGCGCGCGGCACACCATCGCCCGGGTGCGCAACCCCATGTACGTGGAGGAACTGAACCTCATCAAGGACGATCTGGGGCTCAGCATGGCCATCAACCCCGAGGAAGCCTGCGCAACGGAAATGGCCCGGGTACTGCGGTTCCCCTCGGCCATCAAGATCGACACCTTTGCCAGAGGGCATGTGGAAATTCTCAAAACCGGCGTGACGGCGGGTTCCCCGCTGGACGGCATGGCGCTGAAGGACATCGGAAAGTTCCGGGCCAACGTGCTGATCTGCGCGGTGGAGCGGGGCGAGCGGGACGTCATTATCCCCTCCGGTGAGTTCCAGCTGAAGGCCGGAGACCGGATCTCCGTGGTGGCAAGTCCTCAGGAAGCGCAGCGGTTTTTCCGGCAGGTCGGCGTGGCGAAGACCCG
>ERZ860076.551-NODE-551-length-23559-cov-4.867427_pt1 | contig 23559 bp, 29 predicted proteins | sample MGYA00509982_ERZ860076 | MGnify/ENA primary metagenome ERZ860076 (study PRJEB30046, sample SAMN00715193) | human gut metagenome | study: EMG produced TPA metagenomics assembly of the A metagenome-wide association study of gut microbiota in type 2... | reverse complement strand
AGCTGCTCCAACCAATGTATCCCCGATGGGTGTTACATTTAATTGATGCAGTAATTGTGTTTTTCACTATCGATATAATATCTTCTGTGGGTATCATAGTAGCCCCTTTCTTTTATTCAACAATATCAATCTTATATCTTTCATACCATTGCGTTGCGATTTTTTCATATACTTCATCACGATATTGATACCAATGTTTCTCCTCTGCTGTATGCAGAACTTGCTCTCAAAGCAGATGGCTTGCAAGGATATGTAGATGCTATGAATGAGTTTAACTAAACTTACATACTCCCTCTAAGTCTTAAGTTACTCTATGAGTTTCTTTTGAGTTTTTTCTGAAAACAACTCGATAAAAACTCAATTAAATTCTTGACCACTCTCGACCAAGAAATATATATTTTATAGCAAGCTATAGACCAGCGAAATGCTGCATTATCTCTTTCAAATCATCGCTAAAATCTTCTAAATCTTCCATAATGGCTCCTTCATTTAGAAGTGAAAGCATGATATAAAATTGATTTGATCTGCTCATCTCACATTGCACTCCACAATCTTTCTTATCCTCTTTTATTCTTTTCTCCAATGTCCAAAATTTTTCAGATGGCTTTCCATCTCCACTTAGTATTTCAATATATTCTTTGTTGAACTTATCCATATAAGCTTCTTGCCATCCAGCTATTTTACTTCTGAATATTTTCCAGTCCTTTTCTGAGAATTTGTTCATGCTTATTATCTCCTACATTACATCCACTTCTACACTTTAATATACCTTCTTCTTTTTGTAGTTCCAATACAAGCTAATAACTCCATATTTACCAATTCATTTAATAACTGCCTTGTCCTTGGACCTTTTAAACCTATCTTTTCTGCTACCTGCTCTGTGCTATATTCAACCCCAGCATCCATATAGGCTAAAATCTGCTTCTGCCTTTCTGACAAATCTATTGCTTTCATTTTTTTGAATCCGCTGATTTTTCTGCTGATTCTGCTGATTTTTCTGCTGATTCATCATCAGATTCCTTTTCCATCTTCATAACAAGTGTAACCTGATCAAGATTTGTATCTTCTATCAATTCTGGTTTTATCCATCCTTCTGACTTCCACACATCAAGAATTGTCGGGAATCCTGAGCCAGCATTATCGCCAAACCCAACCAATCTAAGCATAGTCTGCATATGAGGATTTCTTGACTTTGAATTGCCTCCACGATAAATATCCTCTAGCGGAAGTTTCAAAATCCCCGGATTTGTAAATTCAAACGAGTCTGACCTCTTAATTACCTTCAGCACACCTGCATCCATTGTTGTGTATCTTTTAATACGTGTCAATGGCATTTTTAAATAATAATTTATTTGTTTCGTATCTTATGATATGATTAAGTTACATTTGATATATTCATTTGTTTCAAATATAGCTTTAATGCAGGAAGAATATTATCATGACAGTAGGTGAAAATATTCGACGTATTCGTCAAGAACGTGGTCTTACATTGAAATAACTAGGTGATATGGTAGGAGTAAGTGAAACATATATACGTGCCTATGAAACCGGGCGTAGAAAACCTAAGATAAAGTCATTAGAAGCAATAGCACAGGCTCTTGCAGTCAATGTAGAAGTATTAACTAATTCTGAATTTGACGGTATAAAGGCCATGCATAGACTCTTTCAAGTATTCAGCCAATATGATGGACAACTTTTTGAATACCAAGACAAAGATGGAAATGATATGGTTGGAATCCGTTTTGGAACACTGCCTTTGATGAATTCATGGTTAGACCGCTATAATCAATATATGCAGGAAGTCGAAGAATGTAATAAGATAAAAGATGTTAAGAAACGTGGAGAGGCTCTGCTAAAAGCCGAAGCGGATTTTAATCTCTGGATGGATATTTATCCAGAATCAGAGCCTTTCCCCATGAATTTGCAGATGCAGAACACACATGATGAGTTTATGGATAAGATGAGATTGAATCCCAGAAAGGAATAATAATGCTAAGTAGAAGAGATATTCAAAAAGAACTAGGAAAAGGAATCAATATTTATCCATTGATTCCAGATAATATTAAAGAAAATTCCATTAATTTTACTATTAGTTCAAATTGTTGGACAGAAGATAGTAGTGATGTTTATTGGTATGGTAACGATAATTTTAATATATCAAAAAATGCAAATTTCAAGAAAACTTTTTCAATAAAAAAGGGGAACACATGTGTTGTAAATGTTGGCACAAGCAATCATCCACAAAAATATGTATTATTACTTCCACATACAACGACTTCAATAGAGACAAAAGAAGTAATAGGAGTTGGAAATAATATTGGTGGTGCTTTACATTCCAAGGTCGGACTAGTTTCAAAAGGAATTGGGCACATCGGAACTATGCTTGGTCCTGGCTTTTGTGGTCATCTTCTGATTTCATTACATAATATTACAAATAATGTAATTGCCTTAAAAGTAGGTTCAACATTTGTATCAATTTCTTTTGATTACTTAGAAACAGAGGTCGAAAGAACCAGTTCAACTATTTCAGGTCATGTTGACAAGTTCAGTGATTTAGGCATAAAAATAAATGATAATACACGAGATTACTTAACAAAAGATTGGAAAAATAATATCAACGAAATACGTGATAAAATGCTATCATCCGATGAATACAAACAGTATAAGGAACACACAAGAAAGGAAAAATGGAAGAACTTTTATAATTACTTTTCAAAGAAAAATATAATAGCTTGCATATGTGTTGTAGTCTTATTCTTTACTCTATTATATGCTGCAACATATATTGATAGAAAAACTGGTACTAACACTTGGGTCGATCGTTTTTGGAATGTAGGTTGTTCTGGAATTGTTTGTAGCTTATTAATAAGCTTCTTCAAATTTCTTAAGAAATAATTTTGTACCCATCACCATCTAAAAAATCCCTACAAAGTCCATAAATACAGGCTTTGTAGGGATTTACTCATTTATTCAAACTCCGCTTCGAGTTCTTTATTTCTCATAATAATACGACTTTTTTCATACAAAAAACGACTTTTATATCGCAATTAATGCGTCTCGTCTCCACCGTCGCAATTTTTCTGTCCCAGAATTGACCCGTCTTGAATCAATGTCCCATTCTCGACCGGACTTTCTATGGACTCAAATAACTGCTTCAGATGCTCCTCTCTTTCCAAGACCGAACCTCTATATGGTGGCTTTTTATCAAAAAGGTATGCTGCTTCGTCTAAGATATCAATTATTATACTACATGCTGAAATATATCTCAACGACATTTCCCTAAAACTTTCATCAGACAAAGGGAACTCCCCAGCAGATATACTGCTGGAGATTTCAGTCAAACTATATTTCATTTCTTGGATCTCATCCAAAATTTTTTTAATGTTTACCTTGCTTCCTACAACACAAATATTAGAATATATACAGCTCTTAGCAATAAAATCCTTCTTATCCATACCACTCAATGCTGCCTTTTCTTCTATAATAATGCGTTCCCACTCATCAGGTCTAAATGCAATTGTCTTATTCTTATGTACTCCTGGCATTATCAGTCCTCCTCTCCGCAATATATTTTGTCTAGCATATCTGCGGCATCTTTGGCATCCTTATCAAACATATGACCATATATGTTTAATGTTGTCTTGATTTTTTCATGTCCAAGTCGTTTGGAAATAGTGGCAATATTCGTTCCATTAGAAATCAGAAGTGATGCGTGACTATGACGCAAATCATGGACTCTGATAGTATTTAAACCAGCAAGCTCAGCACCTCTTTTGATTTCTTTTTCAAGATGACTCTTTGTAAGAACAAACAATCTGTCTTTCTCTGTTCTTCCATATAACATTCCACAATATTCCTTCATTTCATCTACAACAAACTGCGGTAAATAAATAGTTCTTATACTAGCATCAGTTTTGGGTAAAGAAATTACATCTACCCCATTTGTTCTATTTAATGACTTGGAAATACTCAATGTTTTATTATCAAAGTCAATATCTCCAATGTTCAAGGCTAAAAGCTCTCCTAATCTGATACCTGTCCAGTACAATAAGAAAAACGCATATTTAACTGCAGGTTTACCAGATACAGCTTCTAAAAATCTCTCCATCTCATCTGGTGTCCAAATCCCCATATTACCTGATTTTTTCTTTCCCATACCTCCTGCAGCCTTACAAGGATTGTACGGCAGATGATATATTTTTGTTGCATAATTAAAAATGGCACTTAACTGTCCATGTATTGTATTCAGATAAGAGTCAGAAAATCCTTTCTTTTTAATCTTATTCTGCCACTTGATAATATCCTTAGCATCAATACTTGCCAATTCTCTATCCTTAAAATATGGCATAATATGCAATTCAACAATATGCTCTTTTGTTGCCAAAGTGCTGCCTCGTAAGTCAGCACCTCTATCTTCAAGATACTCCTGATAAAATGATTCAAATGTCATACTAACATTTGACTGTTCCTTTTTTATGAACTCATCCATCCAATCTTTAGCTCCTTTTTTCGTCTTAAAGCCATATTTATGTTTTCTACAGTTTAATCCAGCATAATTTTTATATCTAAACTGAACTGACCACTTATTATTTTCTTCTTTTTTATATGATGCCATTAGACAGTACCTCCATTATTTTTGCTATGCATTTTTTCCATAATCTGTACACTCACACTGCATTTTCCAATATTACAGATGCCAATATTCAAATCAAATTTTTCCATCTCTACTGTGATTTTCTTTTCAGCTTGCATTTCTAAAATGTATTTTTCCATCCAATCTTTAGCTTCTCTCTTTGTACGAAAACCACATTTTTGCTTTCTACAGGTTGCCCCTGTGCAGTCTTTAAAGTAAAACTGCACAAACCATTTTCCATTAGGATTTCTTCTAAAATAAGCCATCTTACATCTCCTCCATAACTCCGCCATAATATCTCTCTGAAAAATATTTCTTTGGCACTTTACCGGCAACCACAATATATTTTTTCTTTTCAAGCTCCTCATTAAGTCTCTTAATAATCTTGTAAGCCTGACCTCTTGATACTCCAAGCATCTGTGATACATCATCTGCAGTAAAATATATTTTGTTCATATTAGTAATCTCCTGATATTTAATATTATCGAGAAAACTGTGCACTGATTTCTTTCGATGATGTTATGATATTCCTTACCGGAGCATATTTCGATTTGCCTAAGATAAACTTATTTTGCCTTATTATTTCTGCTACTCCTAACAAAAAATTGCTAACATCGCATAAATGTCTACCCTATAATTCTGCAATTCCACTATTTAACACACAAACACTCATTATTTCTATAATGTCTTTATCCAACTCGGCATAATAACATTGTTAACAATTTTCATAGCTCACCACCAAACCTTTCCAGTGCCTCCATCAGCTCATCATCTTCCAAGTTAAATAAATCCTTGCCACCTGCACAATCAATCAAAAGCTGTCCCAAACGCAGATCTGGATGCTCTCTCCATACTTCTTCAAGTTTTCTAATTACTGGTGAAATACGACCACGTTTTCTTGTAGTTTCCCCTGAGCAATTCACATACAACATACACCCATCAAACTCAAAGAAATAACAATCCTGTTTTAAATCTGACTCATACTTATTAACTGCATCATCAAAAATATCGAAGAAAGTCTGTAGTTTTTCATGTGTATTTTTATCATCTGTATAAAAACTTAAAATCTCCTCATCCACAAAATCATCACCCATTTTTACTTTGACTGTTTCCAGCTTAATATAGGTAACACCCTCTTTTTCTAAACCTTTTAAAAGCTCTGCTTTGAAATCTTTGTTGAAACAGGCACATATACCACCCTGATTAATATAGAAACAAGGAACATGGTAACTCAGCCACATAAAATCATCTCCTCTCTAAGAATAAATGGAATCAAGTCCTCAAATATAGGTAAGACTTCTTCCTTACCCAATACCTCGACAAACTCTTTATTTATCCAACCACCATAGATACAATAATCAACTATATCTCTTTCACTGCGGATAGTTTCATCAATATCAATAATTAGATAAAATGTCCTCTTTACATCATCTGCAACAGATGGCAGGTCATCAAAAAGAAGTCTAGTATCTGGGTTCTTTGTTGAATTGATTTTTGACAACCTGACTGACTTGTCTTTCATAAAATCAATCAACATAATAGCAAGCCTTCTACTTCTCAGCTTTTCTTTTAAAAGTGTTTTTGCAAATATTTTCTTATCACAAATTACACCAGCCTCAAACCATTCTTTGTAAGTTAAGATAACTTCACAACCCTCTGGATATTTCATGTCTATTAATTGAGCTATATCTGGTAGATCTCGTTTCCAGTCATACTCAAACTTACGACAGAAAGTAAATAAGTTTTCGCCATAGTCAAAATTAACTGCTTCAAAATCTTTTACTGCAGATAAAATACCATAGACATCATCCTCATTCACACATACTGCAAGCAAGATATCAATATCTAATTTCTTTAAAGCATTGATAACTAAGCGGTCAAGATGCTTCGTATGTGTATAGATACCCCTTTGTGAATTGCTAATTAAAATAAGACCTTCCTGCTCACACCTATTGATATATGTGATAGGAAAAACTCTATCAATATCAGCTCCATCACGAATCGCATATCTATCACCTTCTATGAAACTGCAATTTCTCTTCTTAAGAAAAGCTATAGATGCCTCATCTCGAAAAGGAAATTCTTCATTTCCTACAAGCATTTCAAATCTAGCATACACATCTTCACATACATGGTATGTATCATCACTAAATACTCCATATTGTCCTGGGTGGTAAAGAATAACTTTAAACATTAGAATCACCTTCCTTTATAAAATCGCTAAATAAACCTTTTCCATTAAATACATCAGGATTTATCAAACCTTCTGGATGATTTTCTTCAGTTACACGGGTAACAGTTACTCCATGCTCATAAACTACCTTGTCTATAGTTACAGGTCTGCTCCCTATATTGTTTACAACCAATCTCTTGATTGAATCGCTCATATGGTAAGTGTTTACTGAACCGCCAATAAATTCATAATGACGAAAATCAACTATCCCTGAAAGCTGGTATAGATAAGAATCCTTAAACATTCCCATATGTATCTGACTACTTAGGCGATGAACTTTATCTTCATATTTAAAATGAACATTTAAAATACCACCAGCTCCTATTTCGATGAATAAATCTCCATTAAAGATTTCCTTCTCTAACCAAGTAACAAAAGAACTTTCTTTTTCATGGGCTAATTTTATTGCTTCGTCTACAAAATGTGGAACAACATTCAAACGCTCCAAATTGTCTTTGGAAAATTCAGCAAACCTATCAGTCCATCTAATATCCTCGAATGGACAAAGGTATTCACTACCAGACATTGTATGGAAAATAAAAGCCTTGTTAGGCTCATCAACTTCAACAGTATCAATCATAGATGTAAGAATAGATGAGCAAGCTAAGAACCTATCATCATCCTTTACAGGAAAGCCTCCCAACACAAAATTTTCTAAAATTTCTTCAACATGCCATTTTGCTAACTTAGTCATATACAATCACCACCTATATTGGGAAAATACACAATCGTATCAAGACCTAAAGCGTCATAGGATACCCCCTCCAACGAAAAATCAACATCTTCAATACCATTGTCATCCAGATACTTTGTAAGCTTAATAATAAAATCCATGAATGAATCCTGCTGGCTAACTACTACACCTAAACAAGTTCTGCCAAACATTCCATGACCTGAGTAGTTTTCGTAAATATTATACTTAGGATTTTTTTTCACAAAATTTCTGATACCATCCTCGATACTCATGCAGTCACCTCCATCGGATATAATTTTTTCAGCTTATAAAAAGTAGTTTTCTTAATCCCCATCTCTCGCATTGCTTCAACAGCTTTCATATCCCCACTTGCAACCTTCTCCATAACAGCCTCATAATTTTCTGGCTTTCTCACAGTAGGTCTGCCAAACACAACACCCCTATTTTTAGCTGCCTGTATTCCTTCAGACTGACGTTGATGATTTTTCAGTCTCTCCTCCTCTGCAATAGATGCCATAACCTCAATAAGAATATTGGATACCATTTCCAGTATCCAATCCTGACCATCACACTCCATCAGAGATGTTGGAACATTGAGGATTTTCACTCGGATCTCGTGAGCTTTGAGCCACTCCAGTTCTTCTTTTATCATCTGCTTGTTTCTGCCAAGCCTGTCCAGTTCCTTGATAACTAAGGTATCACCTGCTCGAAGCATTGTATTCTTCAAAGCAAGATATCCCACCCTTTCAAAATCCTTACCAGACTGCTTGTCTACAATGATATTTCTCTCTGGAATTCCATACTCAAGCAAAGCTTCAATCTGCCTGTCAGTATTCTGATGTGAAGTGCTGACTCGCGCATAACCAAATTCCATAGTAGCAAGACTCCTTCCATTAAATATTGATTTCCGTTCGTAAAAGTCCCTGTAACTGAGCGAACCTCCGCAAATAGCAAATACCACATTTCTGAACCATTTTTTACCCTGATATTTGATAGTGCGTAAAAGCATGGTTTTATGAACGCAGTACCTACACCAGTTCAGACCGATATAATCACCAGTCCAAAATACGACCGCACAGTTTGACCTGTGTGCCACTTTTCAGAAGCTCATCGGAGTATTTGGCATTGAGCCATAAAATCGGCTAAATGAGCCAAATACAAGCAAATGAACTTTTCAAAGACCTTTCCGAACGGTTGGTGGTACTATAACTCTTGTTGGAAAGCTATTGAAGTGTCTATATCTGCCAAAAAGTCAGCAAACCATTTGGTAGTTATGTATGATTTTTAAGGAATCGGCTGTCCTTGCTCCAGCAAAAAAGAAATTAAAACAAACAATATATAATAAGTAGAAACCCACCAATCATTTTTGTAACAATTCCAATTTTCAGACGATAAGGAAAAGCCCCCAAAATACAAGGTTAAGTGTTTCACATTCAAAAAAATGGTGTCAATTTGCGTAACACCATCACTTTTTTCCATCAGTTTCATCTCCAGAGCCCAAGGTAACAATCAGCCTTGTGTCAATTTTAATTGAATCTGACAAACACTTCTGACTTTACAACAGAAAGAAATATATGCAGGAATACAGAACCAGCTCGCAAAGAATATTGATTTACAGACAGCTACAGCAATTTTTATATTTGTATCCAATACTCATACTTTCACACGACTGCTAATTTTTCATATTCGTGCATTTTTACATTATTCAATTTTCTTGGGATTTTGGGAATTACTAGGATAAAATGTTAATTTGCGATAACAGAAATAATTCATATCACTATTGTAGAATATCTCAAAACAAGCTCTGATATATGAAAAAATATCATTTCAACAAAGCAGAACCAAGACTAGCTTACAACAAAATCAGAATAGATTTCTTCTAAAAAGACTCACTTACGACAAAATTAGAATACATGACAACACGATAGTCCTGCTCATTTTAAAATCAGAATGAATCATTTCTGCATAGCTTCAATGAGTTCAAATAAGAATATATTCGTTCAATATTAGAATACCTTCGTAATCTAAAAAACATAGCAGAGAGTATTAAAACACGTAAAAAGGTAGCTACCGCATTGGTAACTACCCCGATTTCATTTAACAATTTACAACTCTGTATAAGATATCTGATATTCAAACAACCTCATTCTCTTATCAGCATGTACTCTGGAAATAAGCTCCTGTGATGGATTGTTCAAACAAATAATCCCATACACTTTTTTACCTTTGAATTTTTCACTTTTCTCAAACCAATCAAGATACTGAGCTGTCTGCTCATAAGCATCATCATAACCACTATCTTTCTTCAGTTCGACAACATACAGATTTCCAGCAGTATCTTCACACAATAAATCCAGCCTTCCGACAGGAATAATATATTGTCTTCCATACTCACCTTTGCGTTTATACACTTTAAGGTTCATACCAAATACTGGCAGACCACTCTCAATCCTAGCTGTCAACTCATCCTCTAACAGCTTTTCATTAGAGAACTGCTGCCTTTTTACCCCAATATCGATTGTAAGTTTTTCTGTACTGTCAGCATCGTCTGGATCTGGCTCAACTACATCGTTCTTCTTTAATCGTGAATTATGATTATCCAGCTTCTTTACCCTGTCTCTTATTGCCTTGGCTACTTTAAAATCTCCGGAATTTACAAATTTCTTTGCATCTGCATTCCTACCAAGTGCTATCAGCACACGCACATAATTATTAGCTGCACATGACAAATCTTTCTTTTCATCCAGACATTGTTGGAAAATATCCTTGGCTTGTAAATACTTTTTCTGTTTGTATAAAGAGTACCCCAAATTATTCAAAGTAAACTGTACCTCTGGAGCAAGCTCGTAACTCAGCTGGTAATACTTTGCTTCATCAGCATAATTTTTAATCTTTCCACTAGACCATGCTAACATCCAGTAAATATCAGCCATGAAGAAATAATACTCCTGCTCGATCTTTTCAAAGCAGGCTATGGCATTATTCCACATTGACATATTGTAATAAGTATATCCAAGCATCTCGTTTGGAGATTTGTAGTTAGGATACTTCTGAATAAATGAAAGCAGAGCATCTACCACAGCATCATTGTCATTGCTACGATAATACAGAGATATCAAATCACAGAAATCTGGTATTCCGTCCTCTGACTTCACACTCTTTACTTCGTCTGTAATAAAATCCCAGATTTCAGCAGGTGCATTTTTGAAAGGAACTAAGAACAAGTCCAGTACCCCATCTTCGTTCAAAATACCATCTTTTAACTGCTCACTACAGATTTTGTGTATATTGTCTTTGCACTTTTTATACTGTTTCTTCAAGTAATAATAGAATGCCCAATAGAAATAGCAAACACTATCCAACTTCTCAATATTTTCATACACCAGCTTAAGTAGTGAACCATCATATGCTACCAGAGATGCATCATCATATTTGACATACCCCTCTGTTAAAGCGAATACCAAATTATCACAAAAGATACGTCTCAATTGCTGTATATGCGGATGGCTGTTCAATGTATCCAGCTTTGCAGAAATAGCATCAAATGGCATCGTATCTGGAAATTCTTTTGCATAAAATTCATTTATTACTTTTTCTTCTTCATCAGTCATATCGTAAACTCCTTATCCAATAACAATCACTTATTCATATTGTATCATAGCTGGCTGTGTATTTCATTCTTATTCTGTGACTGTCTGTTCTTGTCAAAGCTATCTTAGTTTGGTCTACCTATACGAAATTAATTTTATTATGCTAATCCATCTCAATTTTTATATTTACTTCATTTTTTAACTATATGATTATCTTTGTCTGTGGATTTTTATACACTACTACTGCTGTCTTCCCTTTCACAGTTTCGAGTAAACATTCCCTATTTTTGAACAAGACAGCACATACCCAAGCCCACACAAATGCTTGCCCCTGTGAGCCTGCGTGTGCCATTTGTGGCGAGCGTACAACCACAGACGAGGAAGTTGACCACAATGATACAAAAAGGGCTGTGTGGGCAAGTGTCAAAGCCAAGCCCAAAGAGTCGTTCCGACCAAGCACATACGATTTTCGGGCATAGAAAAAGACCAGTAATTCTGTCAAGAATTACCAGTCCCTCTTTAACTTTTTATACTACTTTACATCTATTCCATTTTCCTTAAGAATCTTAACTCCAATTGAATTATCAGATGTAATTTTGTTTATATTTTCAAATTTAGCACAGAAAATAACATTATCATCTTCTCGCCAATTAAGCATTTCGACATTAACATTTTTTATATACTTTCCATCTAACTCCAGTTCGATATGCATTTGCCAATCTTCTGAATCAAATAATTTCTTTAATTCATCCCAAGAAGCATCCTTTGTATCATCATACCCATCTAAATAAAAAAGCTTTCTTGCAAAACTCTCATAGTCAAAATCGCCATTTTTCCCCAGTTCTTCAAACAGTACTAACGGATTAATTGATACTGAATACTTATCTCCTTTGATCTCAACATCATTTAAAATATCACTTTTTTTATTATTTTTCACATAATTAATCATTGTATCAAAGAGTAACGAATACATTTCGTCATATGAAAGTCCCGTATAATCATCCAGCTCCATACATTTATACAACTTTGTCATATCTCTTTGTGCTACTGCTTCTAATATTCCATCGTAGTATGTGTCGTTATCCTTAAACACTTTATGTCCATGCAATACATAGCTACCAGACAAAACAACCTCTGCATTATCACTTGTATACTCACCTTCAAATGGAAATGTAGTTATTATAACATCATCTGCACTATCACCCTTGCCATATAACTCATAATTTAAGAAGTCACCAACCCCTCCATATTCTTTGCTACCTGGATATGCTAGTCCAAAACTCACATTAAAGCTATCTGCATTAATAGTATTATTATATGCATCAACAATTTTCTTATAAGGCGATGCCTTTTTAACTACATATGCTGCTAATGCCCCGACAGCAACCGCAAGAACTACTACAACTGCAATAACTGCAATTATTATCTTTTTCTTCTTCATATACCTATCCTCTTCCTTAATATGTATTTGTTATAGTGAAAACTCTTTTTATATTATATCATAAAACTTCCATATTGGACACTATTTTCTTCCATTTTGGATAATATTTTTCTTTGAGGTGAACCAAAATGGCTGAACGAGTAAATCAACACTTAAATCCACTAATCGGCACTAACATAAAAAGACTACGCAAAGAGCATAATATGAAAGCTACTGAAGTTATTGCCAAGCTCCAATGTGAAAATGTCAATGTCACAACAGGCATATTCAGTAAAGTGGAACATGGATATAATAATCCAACTGTAGATATGTTGATTGCACTTACCAAAATCTTTAAGTGCGATTACAATGAATTCTTCAAGCAATAAGCGACTGTTTCCAAAATCAATGGATATAACAGTCGCTTATTTTTATGACACTATCTTAAACTTATCCTTTTCTATGATAACTGCTATACTGCCAGACTGCGGTGGCAACCATACCCCTTGAAGCTGGAGAGCATCATCCACGCAGTCCACCTTGAATCTGCTACCTATAGGTTTTGGAGCATATGGATCTTCCAAAGGTTCTACAAGTTCAATGATTGTACCTTTAGGATAGCGAGCCATATAAACTGCTTTTTTATCTATTGGATATGACATACTATTCAGCCTCCTTATATTCTGTAAGATTGTCTGGCATAATGGAAACTAAGTGCTTTTCTATGACTGGAATATCTTCCTCTCTTATCGATGTGAATTCGCCTTCACTATTATGCCTTACACACATTAGATTACCAACAAGCATATCATATACTCCACCCATATCATCAACAACAAAACGATTAATAGGATAGTTTTTTAGTTTGCCCTCATCATTAGCAATGACATCAATCTCATCAGTAATACTCAAGACTGTAATCAATCCATGTGGCTCATCATAATTTACATATCTCTGCTCAGCCTCCAAGGTGTTATCAACCTCGGCAAGATAGCCTTTATAAACTACACCCGACAGCTTATTCACTCTCAGCAGATATGCCTGTATTTTCTCCTGCTTCATCTACAACCTCCTCAGCATCATCGCCTTCTGTGTCCATATCTTCAATATTCACTACTTCTTCCGTAGGCTCATTTATAAAACTACCCATAGCTGGCGAGTCCTCATCAGTACTTGCTGTAACATCATCAACCTCAGAGTTTTCAGAAGTTATTGCATCCCAAGTCCATGCATCTTCACTTTCAAAAGGTTTGCCTACATTGTTAATGTCCCAGCCAAAGTAGTTACACATGGCAACAAACATAACCTTGAGTCTCTGATTAACATTTGCAATCTTAATATTGCCAGAGCCACTTGCCTCCTCATATGCAGGATATAAAGCGTTGGCAAAATCATTGATAAATGCCTTGAAAAGCTCAGGCTTTACATTGTTCTCAAGAGCTATCTTTGACATCACGATTACAATAGGAACATTGTTTTTACGCAGGAATTTATTCTTGTTTTCAAATGCAGAATCAAGGTAATCTACGATTTCCATAAGCATCTGCTGTTTTTCCTCGTTATAACTGTTTCTGATACTCTCGGCATATGAAAGCATAGATGCTGCGGAGATATTCTTAAACTCTCTCTGCTCGTGTCGCTGGTCAAGCAATGCCATGCCCTGCATCAGCATCAGCAAATCATCTTCTTTGAGAGCCTGTTTCTCTGTGATATTAATAGCCTGTGTAAAGAAATTACCTGAAAGCAGAGTATTCACAAATTCCATCAGCTCATTGCCAAGCTTGGCTTTACCCTTCTGCATTGCTGAAAGAGCTACACCACTATTAATATTGAAGTATAATTTTTCAGCTTCCTCCATCGTATAATTCTCAATAGCCTGTACTGTAAATCTGTAATTTTTGATTATATCTTGAAGCTCCTCTTCAAGCTCTGAATACTTCTTACCGGCAATATCATATGTAAACCCCTCAACTTCTACTGGCTCAACTGAACCATGCAATGTCCATTCATCATTTAAAAATGGAATCAAAGTTGTGATAAGTCTTTGCTGTCCTTCTAGAACTTGATAACCAAAGATATCCTTGCCCTTAGAATCCTCGCCTCGCTTATCTTTTAACAAGACAATCGGTGGAATATAGGAATCTGCAAGCATACTCCATACAAGATTTGACTTGAGGATAGGACTCCACATGCCACTATGTCTCTGAAATGGCAAGGTGCATTGAAGCACCTTGTCATCAGATTCAAACCATTTCTTCATTGTGTTTACAGATACTGGCAGACTTGATCTATTCATCCATATCCACCTCAATTCCATCGTATTCTTTTTCCAGTTCTTCTCGGCTCATCTGACCTAAGCGAAGCATTGTAGTATCTTCCAGTTCATAGATAGCCTGTCGAACTTCCTCATCTGACATATCAGACAAATCATCTTTTTCATCTCCAAACTCCGCCTGTGCTTCTGCTCTATTAATATTTACAGGACAATTAAACACATCGTTTGGTGCATAAAACTGGATGAGTGAGCCTTGACAAAAATATGGCTTGCTCTTACCTTCATCAAACTTATACTTTTCCACAAACATCATCGGCTGGAAATCACAATCAGAGAAATCATAATAACCATCAGCTAATAACTGCTTCATGATTTCCTTGACCTTAGCTGTTGGCAGATTACCAATCGTGAACTCACCGATGGCAAAGACGTTGCACTCAGTATTCTTTACCTGAAAGTGTAACCCACTTACAGCTTGCTTACTGTCCTTGGCAATCTGCACCAATCTTATATTTGTTCCATTGAAAGGCACTCTCTTTTCAACAATCTCTTCAACCTTGCTTATTTCAAATAAGCCTCCATTAACTAAAACCTTAACCATAATAAATCCTCCATTTCGTGAGTTTAATTTTTTTTCGTGTGTTATCTATCACTCTGTTTGAAGTGAATTGCAAGTTATTTTTGAAATTTTTCCACAGAAAAATTTATAGGATACCCCAAGATTGGCTATTTTACAGGGAATTCCTCTGGATTTGCCCTCGCCCACTCACCCAGTCGATTGACTTCATTCAATACTTCAGACCAATCATCGGCATATAGCATTTGAATAGTAGACCAAAGGATTTGTAATAATTTTCTTTTATCCTTAGCTGGGAACTCGCTACTAGGACTAAGAACTATAAGCTTTGTAATATCCAACTGCAAAGCTTCGTGGTCATAATCATACAGACTGATTAAAAATGTAGATAGAACATTGACCTTGTCTCTTTTAATCTTTTTATTGGTTTCTGCACGATAATCTTCAAGAATATCTGTTATGTCAGCATCAAAACCCTTCTGTTTCCAACGCTCCCTCGCCCTGTCAAAATAGACATCCCTTGCTCTGTCAATTAGTGCCACTACTCAACACCTCCCAGTGGAATATGAAGAACCACCTTGGCAATCGTAATCATCGAGTAGTATACTCTCATAAACTTTGCGCTTTCATTTGGTGGAACAACAAGCTCATCACAAGTGCTGCATATGACTGCATTACTCATTCCTTCAGCACGATAATATTTTGCTACTTTTAGGATTTCATCATAATGCCTTGATGTGTTTAAAACCTGCCAGTCCCTCACACGATTTTGCTCATCTCTCGTTTTAGGGAGCAACAGCACAAAAGAATTAGGGTGCTTTTCAGCAATAGTGTTTAACAACATTTTTCAAGTCCTCCTTTCAGAAAAAGTCCCAACAATTCAGGGTTGTGTGTGATGTTAGCTCTAGCCTTAATTTCTGTAAAGATTGTCTTGCAATTATTCTTGAAAAGTTGCATGAACTGTTCAGTTATTTGCCTGTCTGCGAAAAAATGTGCAAAAAATTAGAGCCACCCGAAGATGACTCTGTATCTTTACATTATAAACTTGTAGCTTTATCGAATGTTTCTTAGAATTGCTGTACCATTATACCATAATCTATGCATATGATATAAATCAACTTCCAATATTTTTTATATACTCTCTTAACTTGCTTCTCATATCATCAGGAGTGATATGAATGTTTTTATTAAATTCTTCCTTCAAATATTTTACCAATTGTTCTGATTCCTTATAACCAAATTCATGCAATCTTTGATCTAATGAACCATAAGTAAAATAAAACAAAGAATTTAATTGACTACTATTTTGCACTAATTCAAATAACATTTCGATAGTAGTTATATCTCTTAATGAATAATTTTGTTCCACAAGAAGATATTTACTCTCATATTCTCCCAAAGCATTTCCTATATATTTTATTGGTGTGTTTGCTATCTTTTTAAATGCTTCATCATCAAGATTAAAATTCAATCGTGTTATCATATCACCATACATAAAACAGCTCGCAATCGTTTTCTCTGTAACAAATGATAGATATTTTTCATTATCTTTTGCTTCTGTTATTTGTCCTGGTATATATTGAGCAAATACTTTTTCTTCACTCCTCCCTGGAGATGATTGTGAAAATCTATAAAATAAATGGTCAGTTTTTGCCAAATCCCCTAGTGTTTTGGGAAATTCTTCAGTTTCAATACCTTTAACATCAATTGTCTCTTCCATACGTTTCGCTCTTCTGAAAAATTTATTAATCATAATGCTAACCACCTCCAAAATCCACTTAGTATTTATTTTTAGTATAACAACCTCGCCAGCAAAAGGCAACTGGCGTTTACCCATACCCCATCAGCTTTTGGGAGTTATTTCTTACCCTAAAAACTACAGAAAAATACAAAGGCAATCATATATTTCACAACGTCCTCAAAAGTACCTATATGCAACACCTACACACAAAAACACCATTAAATCAAAGGTTGGGGATTTGAAAATGCTTTCTATGCTGGACATCTACAAGAAATATTCATTACCATACAATAACCTTGGAGTTTTCTGCATTGGTTATGGCATAAGAAAAGGACTTGCCACACAGAAACAAGTCCCTTTCACATCTATATAAATTTATCAAGAGGTCTGATTTCCTCTTTTGCACCAGTCTTGAGCAGTATCTCGACTGCAATATCAAGATTGAATGCCCCCTCATCATCCGATGCACTATTGAAGAACAAATTTAATGGCTTTGTTCTTTGCAAGTAATCCTTATCGACTTCCTTTACAAGTCCACACAAATACATTGATACCTCTGCCATCATACAGTAAACTGCATCAATGGTGGATTGCTTAGGCTGTCGTTTGACTGCTCGCATCGGTGCGATAGCCTTAGACATATCTGCATCTTTGAACCAAAGCATATATCCCACCAGCTTATCTTTGAGATTTAACTGGAGATATGAAGTATCCAGCTTTGCATACTCTATGTTATTCTGCTGGATTGGGATATGAACTTCTCGTCCATATCTGTCCAATCCAGCTAAGATAAAATCTCCTTTGTCTTTTAAGTGGAATCTCCACTTTTTCAATTTCTCCATATTATATCACCCCCTCAGAATAAGCATCTGCCATGAAATCCATGACATTGCCCCAAAGAGAGTCAAATCGTGCTACCCCAAGGACATCCACAATGCCCTCATCTGCTACAACATATTTGTTGAGCAAATCGTCAAGCCCATCACAATGTAAAGGCATGACTACAATATTGTGGATTTGATGAATCAAATCCTGAAAGAACTTATACAGTTCCTTTACTGGATTGATTGGTGTATCCAGTATTGCTCGATAAGTCTGATAATTCAACTTACCAATTGGAGTATTCAATTTTTCCTCAACCTCTCCATTACAGCCTCCACCAAATGGATACTCTGCAGAGTAAACTGCTACTTCTACCAGTCTATCTGGCATCAGCAGTTCTGCCTCTACACAGATATCATCGCTCTGATTAGCAATGACCTGTGTACCTGCGACAGCTCGAAGCCAAATCCTGCAGGCTTCAATTGCTTTTTCATATCTCTCCATAACCTGAGCGTCATTCTCATGATCTCTCTCTCCCTCATAAACAGCTACTGCATCACCCTCTGTTAGCTGCTTTACCACATTAGTTGTCTTTACACCTAATGCGAATACTATCGCCTGTACATTTGCTACTACTTCCATGATTATTTCCTCCTGATTTTAATTATCTGTTGTTGCTGGAGATGACTGGCTATATGCGAATCATCTTTTTTACTAAAATGGAATCTTTATCTAGGATAATCCTATCTTGGTTTCCAGCTTATATTGTCAGCCTTCTACTGACATTTACTATGTTCCAACTTAAGTTGGATATTAAATGTAAAAAAATCTTATGCTGCCAGAAGCTGTCTTAAATTATGAGACCTATGCGTTTTTTATAGGAGTGTCTATTATAGTACTGAAAAAGGACAGCCCTCTGACTGTCCTTTATTTCCCTTTAGTCCTTATTCAATTTATATTCTTTAACCCTTTCCATAAAATTGTCAGGTAAAATAAAACGATACCCTCGTTTATTATGATACTTTGTATCCAATCTAGGAACTTTTTTTCCTGCTCGTGAAGTCGTTTCAGTCCAAACTAATCTTTTGCTCTCTAACATATCCTGTAAAAATTTTTCAAAATCCTTTACCCCTAATTCTTCCTGAAGTATATAGAACGCTTCTGCTGTAGGTATAAAAATTGAATACTTACTTCCGTTAAATCTTGAAGCAATCTTACAGGTATTTTTTATTAACTCGGATGTATTTTCATCATCTTCAAAAGGAATAGTTCCCTCAACACCATTTTCAGTTTTTTGCATTACTGCCACTTCATTGCCATGTATCACATTATAATCCACCAATTGACTGTAAATATTAAATGATGACTGTTCATTCTGAGCCTTTTTTACAACAACACTATCAAAAAAGAAATGATATACTCCTTCAACATCATATTTTTGTTCTAAAGTTTTTTCAAGAACCTCAAGTCCAACCATAAATAATGCAAGTGTTTTCACAAATCTAGGTGTGTCATGAATGTAATAATGCTTATCCCTTGCTTCACTCAGGAAACGATCTTCCCATTTGGAGAATGCTTCTGACAATTTTTCATTCACATTGAACTCTAAATTATCTATTACATATTGAGCAATCAACGGACTAATTAATCCATAATTTTCGCAAACAATATTTTTTATATCATCTGATATTTTTGAATCATCTGTCCATTTAACCCCATCTAACTCGATAATTCTAGGTTTTAATCCATTTTCAGTAAGTGCCGAAAAAAGATCTTTCTCTCCAGATGTTAAAATTCCAGTTGTATACTCAGATTTTACATTTGCTCTTGAACCATTTGATTTCAACCTCTGCCTTCCTTTTCCAGATGCTAATGCATAGAAAAATGAATCTTTTATTTTGTTATCACATAACTGTGTATCATCAATAGCAATTGCATAGCCATTGTTAAAATCCAATTCAATCAAAGCATTATCTGTTCCGTTAAATGTAGAATATATTGATGTTTTCTCCGCATCACTCTGAGGTACTGGTTTTCCTGAAAATGAAGCACACAGTTCTAACGATGTAGTCTTTCCACTCCCCCGTTCTCCGCATAAATGAACAATAAAATTCAAAATTTGTTTATGTAACACATTATTGAAATACCACAACAACACTGACGCAGTTGACATTGATAAAACTGCCTGCAGAGGTATATTCTTATATTCAATCATATATTTCTGTATCATCTTTTTATAATTATCAACTGTTCCTTTCTGCTCAATGCATAACTTTCCAGTATACTCTATATCCCCAATGTATTTCTTTTCTGAATAACAGCCTTCAGAAGAAACAAATGCTACTTTATCATCATCCATAAATCTCCATCCTGCCTTAGAATATGTGTTTTTAAATACTAGTGGTGTTTCTACAATTTTTTCATTGGCAGGTTTTTCATAGCCTAATACATATGACTCATATTGCTTCAAATACATATACAACAGCCTATCATCGTATACATATCCACCTTTTTCGTTTATTAATTTACTCAGGTAAGCCGCTTTAAATTTTGCACGTGGAACTACAATACTAATCTCTTTGCCACAAATATTTATAAAATTTATAACATAAGAATAATTTCCTTTTTCATCAATACAACAATCTTTTATCCACATCTTACCGCAAACTATATTCTGCCATGCATTGTTGACTTTTCTTTCTGCCGCTTCTTCAGAATCATTTGTTATAAGTCCATTAGCCACTAATCCATTCTTCAATTCGTCATATGTTACTTTATTATTTTCCATTGTTCCATCCTCCAATCAATATATTCTTTATCATCTTTTCTCTTTTTTCTTTCATCCGCTGGAATAAGTGGCGGATTAGTTTGAAATCTTGGATTGCACATAAGGTATCTGTGTTTTGAATGTTCTGTACTCAATCTTCCTTTTATCACAGCTTTTTCAGACAACACACAAAATTGGTCATGCATTCTGTCAAGAGGACTAACTTCTTTTATACACACCACTTTATCTTCATTCACTTCAAATGCTGGTTTTGATAATGTACTCATAATCATTCCACCATCTGATTTCTCAAATACTATCTGTTTGTGAGATATTGACTCACTAACCATATTGTCTACCACCTTATACACGGGTATGAATGGTATAAACTTTGAACTCATTGTGTAACTCCTTTCCTATAAACTTCATGTATTAATCAAGAACTTGTCGACGCATCCTTAACTTCGCTTTTTATTATGCACTATAAGCTATCTTTTGTAAGTTAGCCTAAAGAAAAGAACTTTGTGCTGGATTTATGCTGTCTCACAAATAATTTTTTGTTCTATCGCACAAATCACATTTATCTGTTTCAAAATTATCAATTATAATATTGTTCACTAATTATTTTTGATTATGGCGCAATTATAATATGGAAAATTACTGCTTGTCTGTCAGACTATATATAATTTTTATATGTTGAATTTATGGCTTGATAGGTAGGGGATTTTATAATTCATCGCACAAAAATAAGAGCCTCTCGGCTCTTACTTCCTAATTCTTTTTATATTTTGTTCTGAAATCTGTCCAATCCATCTTAATCAATCGTCCATGATGTGTAAACTCAATATTATATTTTTTACCAAAATCGTCATCGGTAATATTATCAAAATCAATATCTGTAATAAATGCGATATTCTGCTGTTTATTACGATTACTTTCTCTATACAGAAAAACATATAATTTTCTGCTTGCATTTATGACATCAACCAATTGATACAATGTACTGATAGAAACTTTTTCCTTGATAGGAATATCGTCTCTGAGCGTGAACTGTTCCTCTGCTTCCATTCTCTGCTCAGTATATAATTTATCAAACAAAGTTTCTCCATCTACCCCTTTTTCAACATATGTAGACCATGTCAGAATCCAATTTCCCCTATGATTATTTAATGTATCTAACAAAATTCTCATCCAAGTTCCGCTCATATTGAATCTTTTATATTCCCTTATATACTTAGGGGCATCAACATATAGCAGTGCATCATCAAATTCAGCACTGTCTTTTGCGTAAAAGAAATAATCTTCCCTTAAACTCTTTTTAATATCATCTATGCTGCATTTATGAAAATCAAGTTTTCTAAACTCATTTGCAAATTGCACGAACTCCTCTTTTGATAGCTTTATAAATTCCTCTGCCCTTCTTGTAAATGTTTTCGTCTCATCAATCCAGCCTGTTACTTTGTTTTCCTCAATCTCCAGATTGGAATCCACCCAATATTCAGGAGAAAAACATAAACTGACAAAAATATATGCCGCCATCTGCTCTTTGGTATACTCAATCCCTTCATAGGAGCGATATTTTACTATATTTTTTCCGTCAGTATCCTCAATTATATCTATCTTATTATTCAGAACTAACTGAATTTGCCCCAATTCATTCAATGCCTGCTCTCTTATCAGCTTTAGCTCTTTATCAATATTTTTAATTTCCAAATAATGTTGCAGTTTCCCAATTATCTTATATATCTTAACAGGCTTTTTCAAAGCATCCTGAAGTATGCTGAATAAAAAATAATCTTTTTCATTTACACATACCACTTTATGCTTATATCCATTTGCACACAATGCAGGTACAAGTCCAAACTTTCCAAACACATCAATAATACTATCTGTACAAATATCTGCACCGCATATAATATGATGAATCATAACTCTGTATATAGGATTACACTCAACCTGTGCAAAATTGAACGGCAAGAATAAATTATCATATTTTTCCTGCTGGAGCTTCATATCAGGTGAATACATATTCCAGTATTTTTTACCAAAAACATCCTTCGGCAAATTAACATTATTCTCTATCAGTTCTGTCTGCCTAGCCTGTGGATTTGCTTTAAGCTCATTATACAATACTCGCCATACAACAATTCTAAACCACTCTGGGTAATCTATTATAGAACAATTGCATGGATTGAAAACTTTGTCTATCCACTCATTTATTTTTGCTACAGCATCTACAAAGTGTATACTCTCTAACTGCTTACAATCATTTTTTATATTGTCAGCAACATCAGAAAATTCTTCATCAAAGTTCACTTTATCTATGGCATCTGAAAATTCATGCATATACATATCCTCTTTTCTTTGGGTTTTTGGGTTTTACTCTCAACTTGTATTCGTAAAATCATTATATCAAAGAAAACTTCATACATATATCACTTTTTATGGGTTTTTGGGTTTTTTATGAAATCAGATACCCCATCCATATAATCTTATTCGTATTTTCTTGGGTTTTTGGGTTTTATATGAAAATGATATATAAGACCGAACTCATCCTTGCAAAAACTGCCAGATACACTTTTGCAAGACCGTTCTTCATAGAAATACCCGAAACACAGTCGCAGAATTTCTTTCTGTGTCCCGATATATATTTTTCTGAATATAACTGTCCCGAAATTGACCCGTAGAGCCAACAAAAAATCCCCACAAAGCCCATAAATACTGGCTTTGTGAGGATATATCGTCTATTCCCACTCTACAAAGACTAACGCTTTTTGTTTAGGAATTATTCTCTGTAATGTTTCTCG
>ERZ860076.544-NODE-544-length-23782-cov-3.861087_pt1 | contig 23782 bp, 22 predicted proteins | sample MGYA00509982_ERZ860076 | MGnify/ENA primary metagenome ERZ860076 (study PRJEB30046, sample SAMN00715193) | human gut metagenome | study: EMG produced TPA metagenomics assembly of the A metagenome-wide association study of gut microbiota in type 2... | reverse complement strand
TCCTGCTACCCCTGTCAGAAGTCCATGCACGATGACCTGTCCTGCCAGTATTGTCAGGAAGATCGCACACAAGTAACCCAATGTTCCAAGGATAATTGCTGCCAGCATGATATGGAGCAGGGGTTTTACTAACCCGATCAGGCTTCCCATGATCTGAATGGCACTTCTGCGTTTCGTTGTATTTGTATGTTCACTCATTATGCCACTCCCCCTTTTCCATAGTTTTCCAGAGCCATCTGGCTTTCATATAGATGTCTGTATGCACCATTCTGGCTCATCAGTTCGTCATGTTTTCCACTTTCCTTGATTTCCCCGTCTTTTAAGAAATAAATCTTGTCGGACTTCACGACATTTGCCAGTCTGTGGGAAATCAGAAGCACCGTCTTTGTCTTTGCCAGTTCATGAATCACATTCATGATCAGTTCTTCACTTTCCACATCGATATTGGATGCCGCTTCATCGAAAATATAAACTGCACTGTCTGTCCGAAGCAATGCTCTGGCAATCACCAATCTCTGGCACTGACCGCCGGACAGGTTGCTTGCTTTTTCTAATAACCGTGTCTGCAATCCATCCTGCGTCTGTAAGAATCCTAAGAGACTGACTTTCTGAAGGACAGCTTCCATCTCTTCTTTCGTTGCGTCCGGTTTTGCCATCTTCAGATTTTCTTCTACCGTACCTTTGAACAGATAGCTGTTATGGCGAACCAAAACAACCCTCTGCATCAGATTGGTTTCATTCACTTCATTCAGCGGTACACCACCGATGGTGATCTCTCCGCTGTATTCCCGGTTCTTTGCTGCTAGGATTCCTGCAATCGTACTCTTACCACATCCGGATTCACCAACCAGTGATACAAAACTTCCTGCCGGGAGATTTAAGTTGATGCCTTTTAAAATCTCTCGGTCCGCTTCGTAAGAAAAATGAACATCCTTCAACGACACATCCAATGCGCCATCCGGCAGACATTTTTCTCCCGCCTGTGGTTCCGGCAGATCCAAGATCTTAAAGATCTTGTCACTTGCTGCCATTCCATTCATTGCGATATGGAAAAAGGAACCGAGCAGACGAAGCGGCAGGAAAAACTCGCTGGCAAGCAGGACGATACATAACGTTCCTGCCACACTGATATTTCCTTTTAAGAATTCGGACACCGCAACTGCCATACCAATCGCTGCACCACCATACGCCACAATGTCCATCACACTTGTGGAATTGAGCTGCATGGTCAGTACCTTCATAGTGATCCTGCGGAAGTTCTGGGATTCCACATCCATCTCGTCCGCTTTCTGTTGATCTGCCTGATAGATCTTCAACGTCGTCAGTCCCTGCAGATTCTCAAGGAACGAATCACCCAGCCCGGTATAGATACTCCAATATTTGCTCAAAAGTTTCTTTGCGATCTTCTGTACCACAACGATCGAGATCGGGATCAGTGGCACACAGATCAACAGGATCACACTTGCCTTTACACTCACTCTGCAAAGAATGAGAAATAAGGTCAGTGGTGCGATCAGGCTGTAGAACAACTGCGGAAGGTATTTTCCAAAATACGTTTCCAACTGCTCCACACCTTCGGTTGACACCTGTACGACCTCCGAAGAGGATACTTGCTCACTGTAGGAAGCTCCCAGCTTCAACATTTTCTCATAAATCTTTTCTCTTAAAATTCTCTTTACATCTACACATGCAAGATACGAAGACCTTGCCCCCATCCGTTCGCATACAAATCGTATGATCACCACCAGTGCGAGGATCAGGATTGTCTTCTCAATCACCGGCACTGTCACCGCACGATAGACCACGCGCTCCAACAGGTCGGCAAGCGTAAATACCGCCAGCACCTGTGAGAGCAATGCCGCCCACTGCCACAGGATGGTGTAGACAATGTACTTTTTTGCGTGGGATAAAAGTCCCACCAGTCTTGTTTTAATCATAAAAATCTTATCCTTTTGTTTATTTCTTCGATTCTTTTTTACTGCATATCAGATGCCATACCGCCAGCACCGGATGATACAGAAGCATCCTCGGTCCGGAAAACCGCATGACCACTCGAATCTTCTCCCTCATCTCCGGCTTGTAGCAATGCACTTTACAGTTTGCACAGAATGTTTTCTCTTCCATAAAGGGACATTTCTGGCTTCTGAGTCTGGCATAATCTGAAAGTTCCTGACAGGAAGGACACATCTTTCCTGTCGTTTTGTCATATTCCTTATGATTCTTCCGGCAGTACAGCCGGATCATCTCTTCCACGACATACTGTTCTTTCTGCCGCTTTTTTTCTACTTTATTCTTTTTATTCATATTGTTATTCGTAAATTTCTCCCAGTTTTACTGTCTTTACCCTCAAGAAGAAGTACAGGATATGACATACCCACACTACTGCGATACAGATTCTTCCAACCGGCACATTCTTCATACAGATAAATCCGATTACCATGACTACTGTTACCATTCCGATAATCTTGCACTTTGTTCCCATCGTCATGGCTCTTTTCTGGACGAAGCTGTCCAGATGTTTCTTATATAAATTCGTTCCTATGAACCAATCATGCAGTTTCTTTGAACTCTTGGCAAAGCAGAACAGCGTTGCCATGTAAAACGGAACAGTTGGCAGGATAGGAAGTACAATTCCTATCGTACCAAGTCCCAGACAAAGAAATCCAAGCACGATCCAGACTATTTTTAATGGATTTTTCATCTTCTTTCTTTTCTCCTGTGGAGTTCTCTCCCTTTTTCCTCCTCTTTTCTTTTGTTGCGCCCTGTACGGCAATAAGATATGGCTACTCACTGTTTGTTGTATCTATCCTATTTGAGCATAATTCACTCTGCTTTCTTATGTCAATCTTTTTTACTTTTTTGGTGCGCTCATGCACCGTTTTATTCTCATAAATTATTAGGTTTTTTCAAGGCATTTCAGAGTTTTTAATATTTTTTATCATTTATTTTCTTCGTTTTTACTTTAATTAGCATTATTTCTATATGAATTCTATAAGATGCAACGCACCTTCTATTTTCTAATTACAATTCAGAAATCTATGCTTTGATACCCAATAACAGACGTATCGACAATCCAGCCAATTATTGATGAAGTTCTGGCAGGTAAAGAATAGTTTTACTAACTATAAAGCAAGCCTCCTCCGACTGTGTGATTGCACAATCGGAGGAGGCTTTTATCATTCATATAATGATTCATTTCCTTCACATCATCATTTTATAATTTAAACACCACCCTGGCCGTACTTTCCGGCATATGTGCATTTCCTACCGAGCAGGTCACGGTGATCATTACATTTCCTCTCAGAACACCATTATCAAAGTTCTGATAATAACAGGCATCCAACGGAATCTTTACCTTTCCGTTTTTGATATCCGCATATCTGAATATCCCCTGGTGAAGATATTTTAATGTAGCCAGATGTCCGGACATATCCTCTCCATTTACTCTTGACACTGCATCTATTTCCCGGATCGTAAGTTCGAGATAAGCACCTCTTTTGTTATACTTAATCAAGGCAACTGGTTCAAATCCTCTGTCTGCCATCGACCTTTTTGCACCATCATGCTGTAAGATCGTAACTGCTACTTCATAATTCCCATATTCCAGAATATCTCTTATATCCGTGATGACATCCTCGCGTTTCCGCATCTTTGTCTCCGGGTTCGTTCTACGGTCACTCTTCACCAACTTTTCTAACTGAATGTAATCTATATTTTCAATCATCCCTTTTAGGACTTCTTCTGTTCCTTCTGTGATGCCGCTTCGTTCCAGATAGTCACGGACATCCCGCATCATCTTGCAGCGCCAGTCTAATTTTCTTTTCCCATTTTCCGTGAAATCCAGACTCTCTGTCAGTTCTCCTTCTTCGATACATTTTTTGAAGAAACGGCTGACCTGGGAATGATTTACTCCGCACTTTGCCGCGATCATCCGGACTGCACCTTTCTTTTTTTCAAGCTTATTAAGCTCTATCAGGTATTGCATCTGCAGCATTGTAAGATTTTCAATCTTATATTCCTTTTTTCTGTCCATACTCCACTCCTCTTACCAAATCTCTACTTCCAGTTGCTCGCACCCCCATCTATCTGGTTCTCCATCTTTCTCATTCATAAATGTAATCAGGATGGTTCCTTCCATCACACGGTCGTTTGGCTTGATGACAAATTCAAACATACTCGCCGGGATCCGTTCTCCGTATTCCCCACGCTCTGCCTGAACCCATTCATTTCTGGTATTCTGATACCACAATGGTTTTTTAGGAAATGCTTTTGTTCTTTTCAATTCAAAAAAGCCTCTGCTCTCATTGATTTCGAGAAAGATGTCTCTGGAATAGCTTTTATATTCTTTTGCAAGTCTTCTTGGGTGGCACAGTTCCATGCTATACATCTGCATAACAAATGTATAGACTCCCGGCAGGTAACGGTCTGTCAACTCAGAATTACAAATTCTGCGCTCATAATACATATTTTCATAGTTGGCAAACTGGCAGACTGCCCGTACCGACTCTTCGGACATAACATGTTCGATTCTGCACGCATCCTGCTCAGCGATTGTTTCATTTACACCAATAAACTGTAAATGCTGACTGATTGAAGTGTGACGATATATGTAATCATTTCCAACAGATCTTCCATATGGTGTCAACACAACTTCCCGGTTTGCTCTCGGCTTCTCTATATATCGGTACTCGTACATACGTTTTAAACAGATCAGACTCTCTTTCTTCTCCATTCCAAAATACTCACTTATCTTCATAACATCCAACGGGATTTTCTGATTCTCCCACTGACATAGTAATTCCAATATATCTTCTTCCCGTTCCAGCTTAGAATACGGAATTAACTCTTGTTCATTCTCTGTCATCTGCTTCCCTTTGCTTTCCATGATCATTCCTCACTTGTTTTCTGTGTATCTATACATACCGCATGAACTGCGAATCGTTTGCTGCTATCATCATTATGGAATGCACCTATACTTCCACCTCAAATGGCAGAAGATCCAGAATATCTTTCTGTACATCAATCCCCGGATAAACCTCTATCAGTTTCAGTCCCTTCGGTGTCAGGCGAAATACACAGCGTTCTGTCACGTAAAGCACCTTTTGACCATTTGCAATTGCACGTCTGGCTGAAAAACTGGTACTCTTGACTTGATCCACGAATTTAGGGTTTCACTGAAACAGAATCTAAACGCTCACTCCATGTGTTCCACTCTTCATATGGAATCTCAAAGCTTCCAGTCAGTGCTGTATAGGCTTCATTTCTTGCTTCCGGTTCTGCTACAACGATTGCATCTACCAGACATCCCGGAATAATTGCATTTCTCGGTCGTGACGGGGTGTCCACCAAACGGTCTACCTGCACGATTACCTTCCCGCGATTCGCTTTTACTGCCTGACAAATAGACAGCGCATCACCGGACATAAACATATCGTCAAAAGTAATATTTCCCTTTCGGTCTGCTGCTGTTCCTTTAATCAATGCAATATTAATTTTCGGTAATTTATAATAGAGAAATTCCTCTCCATCCACTTCCACATGCCTGACCAGTGAATCATCAATTGAGATTCTGTTAATTCCAGGCCCTTCTTTTCTTGGATCTACAAATATATCCAAGCCCACCTTTGAAAGTGCACCCGGGAGACCTCCGGCCTGTGCACGGATTGCATGTGAAATGCATCCAAGCGGAAGATTGTATGCCTCAAACCGGTCTTCTAAAACCAGTTTCTTTGTACTGAGCATTGCTCCAAAATGCCCGCAAATAAGCTTGTCCACAGCACCCTCTCTGATGTATCCTTCCGCATTATGTTCATCATCCCAGACACCAAAACCGGCACTGGAAATCATTGTCAGATGTGTTGGGGACTGCATCTTCTGGTATCTTCTGTAAATTGCTTCGTGAAGTTCAATTGGATTCTCTATTCCGACAAATGAATTCACACAGATACAGTCTCCGTCCCGAATCAGCCGGATTGCTTCATCGGCAGTCATTATTTCATACATGGTGTATTTTCTCCTAGTTCTCTAAAATATCTTTGGAATACATTATACACTATCTTCGGAGATCAATCATTACAAATCATACAATTATTTTCCATTTGTCTCATTAATTCAACCGCCTGGTCACTTAATTCCATGTAAAATCATTAAAAGTGCAAAAAACGAGACAAACCTGTTCACACTATTTGCAGGAGGGATTAGAACTATGCCAAAACGAACACCTATTACCGGAGAGAAGAATCTGATCAGCAAAAGGCTCATTGAACTTCGTCGGCAACGCCATATGTCACAGAGACTTTTAGCTTACAAACTCCAATTGCACGGATATGATATGGACAAAAATGTAATTACACGAATTGAAACCAACAAACGTTACGTTACAGACATAGAATTGAAAGCTCTAACTGAGATCTTCGACGTTTCTTATGAATATCTCATTGAGGGAAAAGACATCCTTGAACCTTAACGGATGATAGAAACGGAGGTGAAACTATGGCAAATATTCAACTTGCGGATAATCTACGGCGTTTGAGAAAGCAATATAACTACACACAGGCTCAAATCGGCAAAAAGCTGCATATCACCCATCAGGCTTATTCAAATTATGAAACCGGCGTACGTGAACCAAACCTTCAACTTCTTGCTGAACTATCCTGGATCTATCACACCTCTGTCGACTCGCTTATCACTCAGTACTGCAATGCAAAGAATCCATCATCAGTTGAAGTAAAAAACTATTTCTGTATTAAAATTGAAAATAGTGAAAACGACATTCTTCTTACAAAAAATGAAGTGAATTTACTTTTGAAATACCGTTCTGCTGGGGAAGCTGAACGTAAACTTGCACATGAAGCTTTAGATTTTACTGAACGTTGATTTCTATTTCAAAAAGAACTGAACCCATTGACATTAATTATCTGGGTTCAGTTCTTTTTTATCTCTACTTTCTTCTACGCTGATATTGCATTTCCTGTATACAGCTGATAATACTTACCTTTCTCTTCAATCAACTGGTCGTGTGTACCTCTCTCGATAATCCTTCCCTGTTCAAGTACCATGATACAGTCAGAATTACGAACTGTTGACAAACGGTGTGCGATCACAAAGGTAGTACGCCCATGCATCAGCCGGTCCATACTTTCCTGGATAATACGCTCTGTGCGGGTATCGATTGAACTTGTTGCCTCATCCAGAATCAATACCGGTGGATCTGCTACTGCCGCACGGGCAATCGCAAGAAGCTGTCGCTGTCCCTGACTTAAGTTTGCTCCATCTCCGGTGATCACTGTGTCATACCCTTCCGGAAGTCTGCGGATAAATCCATCTGCATTTGCCAGCTTTGCTGCTGCAATGATTTCTTCATCTGTTGCATCTAGCTTCCCAAAACGAATATTATCTTTCACTGTACCAGTAAACAAATGTGTATCCTGCAATACGATTCCAAGAGAATGTCGAAGATCTGCTTTCTTGATCTTGTTAATATTAATTCCGTCATAGCGGATCTTACCATCCTGAATATCGTAAAAACGATTGATCAGATTTGTAATTGTCGTCTTACCGGCTCCTGTTGAACCTACGAAAGCAATCTTCTGCCCCGGTTCTGCATATAGCTTCACATCATGAAGGACGATTTTGTCATCATTGTATCCGAAATCCACTCCGTCAAATACAACATTTCCTTTTAACTCAACATAATCAACAGAACCATCTGCCTGGTGTGTATGTTTCCATGCCCAGCGGCCAGTACGTTTCTCACTTTCTGTCAGTTTTCCATTCTCTTCTTTCGCATTAACTAATGTAACATAACCTTCATCCACTTCCACTTTTTCATCCAGAAGTGTAAAGATACGCTCCGCACCTGCGAGTGCCATAACAATCGCATTCAGCTGCTGGCTCACCTGGTTGATCGGCATACTGAAGCTTTTATTAAATGTAAGGAAACTTGCCAGACCGCCCAATGTAAATCCACCGACATGGTTAAGAGCAAGTGCACCTCCAACGATCGCACACATTACATAACTGATATTTCCAATCTGCGCATTCATAGGGCCGAGGAAGTTTGCATAAGTATTTGCACGGTCTGCGCTTACAAACAGATCCTCATTCAACTTTTTGAATTCTGTCTTACTTTCTTCTTCATGACAGAATACCTTCACAACCTTCTGGCCGTTCATCATTTCTTCAATATATCCGTTGACCTTACCAAGATTCTTCTGCTGCTCAAGGAAATATTTTCCACTCTGTCCGGCAGCTTTCTTTGTTCCCCAGATCATGATTGCAACCATAACCATCGTCACTGCTGTCAGTGGAATATTCAAGATCAGCATACTGATAAATACACTGACAATTGTAAATCCACTGTTGATAATCTGCGGAATACTCTGGCTTACCATCTGTCTGAGTGTATCAATGTCATTCGTGTAGATTGACATAATATCGCCATGCGCATGTGTATCGAAATATTTAATCGGAAGTTTCTCCATGTGACTGAACAGATCATTTCTCATGTTCATCATCATTCCCTGTGTCACATTGATCATAATTCGGTTGTAAGTATAAGTTGCCACAATTCCGACTCCATAAAAACAAGCAACTTTTCCGATTGCATGTGCAAGCGGTGTAAAGTTCGGTGTATCACTGGACAATAAGAACGGTGTAATGTATTTATCAATCAAATCTCTTGTGAACATTGTTCCCTGAACATTTGCAATAACTCCTACAAAAATAAGGATGAATACTATAATGCAATGAAATTTATAATCCCGGAAAATATAATCCATCAGACGTTTAAGTAATTTCCCAGGATTTTCCACTCTATTCTTTGGTTTTCCTATTGGTCCGCGCATTATGCTTCACCTCCATTTTCATCAAAATCTCCGCCTCCCTGTGTCTGAGACTCATATACCTCGCGATAAATCTCATCTGACGCAAGCAGTTCATCATGTGTTCCGAATCCATGAATCTTTCCTTCATCCATCACAATAATACGGTCTGCATCCTGAACACTGGATACACGCTGTGCAATGATCAGCTTTGTCGTATCCGGAATCTCTTCACGAAATGCACGTCGGATCTTCGCATCTGTTGCAGTATCAACAGCACTTGTACTGTCATCAAGAATCAGGATCTTCGGCTTCTTTAGCAATGCTCTTGCAATACAGAGTCTCTGCTTCTGACCACCGGATACATTGTTTCCGCCCTGTTCAATATGCGTATTATATTTATCCGGAAAGCGCTCGATAAATTCATCTGCACAGGCCAGTTTACATGCCTGGATACACTCTTCATCTGTCGCTTCTTTGTCTCCCCAACGGAGATTGTCTAAAATACTTCCTGTAAATAAGACATTTTTCTGAAGCACTACAGACACCTGATTACGGAGCACCTCAAGATCATATTCTTTTACATTTTTTCCACCAACCAGAATCTCTCCGTCCGTGACGTCATACAGACGACTGATCAGATTGACCAGACTTGTTTTTGCACTTCCGGTTCCTCCGATAATTCCAATCGTTTCTCCGGAACGAATCTCCAGATTGATGTCTTTGAGAACCTTCTCTGCACTGTCTTTCTTATAAGAAAAGTCTACATTTTTAAATGTAATGCTTCCGTCTGTGACTTCATATACCGGATGTTCCGGATTGTGGATATCTGTTTTCTCATCCAATACTTCTGCAATACGACGCATACTTGCCATACTCATAGAGATCATAACAAAAACCATCGAAAGCATCATAAGACTCATAAGAATATTCATACAATAGGCAAGAAGACTCATCAGTTCTCCGGTTGTAAGAGAATCCACAACAATCATCTTCGCACCGAACCAGCTGATTAAAATAATACAGGTGTAAACTGTAAACATCATGATCGGTGCATTCCAGATAACATTCTTCTCTGCTTTTACAAAAATATCATAAATATTCTTGCTTGCATGCTTAAATTTACTTGTCTCTTCCTCTTCCCTTACATATGCCTTTACAACACGGATTGCAGAAACATTTTCCTGAACAGACTCATTCAATGCGTCATATTTTGGAAACGCCTGCTGAAAATATGCAGTTGCATGACGGATAATAAAAAACAAAATAATTCCAAGAATCAAGACTGCCACAAGATAAATACTTGCCAGCCTTGCATTGATTGCAAATGCCATCACCATCGCACATACCATACTTGCCGGTGCTCTCATCATCATACGTAACATCATCTGATACGCATTCTGCACATTTGTTACATCTGTTGTCAGACGCGTTACCAGTCCTGCTGTACTGAAATGATCAATATTTGCAAACGAATATGTCTGAATCCGATCAAACATTGCATTTCTCAAATTCTTTGCGAAACCTGTAGAAGCCTTTGCTCCATAACGTCCTCCCGCCATTCCGGCAAGCAGGCCTAAAAATGCTGCTACGATCATGATTCCACCCACTTTATAAATGTGGTGGATATCACCCGTATTAACCCCTTTATCAATGATCGATGCCATCAAAAACGGGATCAATGTCTCAAATAAAACTTCAAGAATCATGAAAATCGGTGTCGCGATCGATGCTGCCTTATACTCTTTTACTTCTTTTAATAAAGTACGAATCATGAATTCTCTCCTCTCATTTTTCTTAGATTGAGATGAACCTTATGAGTCACTCTCAAAAATGCCTGTAACTCTTCTTCGGTAATTCCTTCTTCCAGTTCTGCGTCCATTCGCTTGAAAATCTCTCCAAGCTTTTCGTGGCTTTCGCGTCCTGCCTCTGTCAGCATAACCTTTTTCAGCCTTGCATCACTCGCGACCGAAGCACGATAGACAAGTCCTTTCTTCTCTAAAGCCTGAATGATATTCGTCACTCCCGAACGGCAGATTCCGAAATACTTCTCTATGTCTTTCTGATAAATCTCTGCATCCTGATGTTCATAGAGATAACGCAAAATCCATCCATGCATAAGGGTTACTTCATCCAACCCTTCCGCTTTTACTCTCGCCTCAAGTAATTTTGAAATGGAACGATCCATTTTATGTACCTGTGGAGCGATATGAAAATGTTCTTCACACAAAATTGTAATCCTCCTTTCCATCTTCACATGCAGGAACTGTTTGTTAATGAACTGTTCATCAATGAACAGTTCCTGCGTAAACAAGTTTATCACATTGGTTTTTAATGTCAATAGAAAATATTGAGTTGTCTTCTATTTTTATTATGCAAAAGAAAAGCTCACGACTGATCGTCTACAACCAGCCGTGAACTTTTTTATTCTAAGTTTCATAATATAAATCTATGTTCACATTCTATCTCTCAGCACATGATACAACTCTGCCTCTGTATAATACCGATAAGGATTTACATAAAGAAAAGTTAAGATTCCAAACGTACATGCTCCCAGCAAATTCCATCCGATAAAGGAAAGATCCAACACGAATGCATCCCATTTATTCCCCATCATTAATCGTTTGCTCTCCGCAAAAATCTCCTGTCTGCTCATCTCAGGATGATCGAGCAGAAGATACGGTACCATCGCATATTCATATCCTTTGATCACACCTGGAACAATAAATAATAGTGACCACAATACAAGATAAATTGTTTCCAAAAACATTGTCATACGAATTGTCTTATTGCAATCTCTTACCATTCGGAAAATATCTTTCACATCCTGTCTTCCGTCTCTTCCATTTTTGAAAAATTTACAACAGCCGACAGTCATTGGATTCCATAGGAAATAGGCAATAGCCAGATATACAATAAATGAAATTACAACCACAACTGCTACAGTTGCTGCAATCCCCAACATTAGAATCGGATGAAAACCTTGTATCGAAGTTTCCACCTCACTATTCTTATTCTTTAGTGCATTATAAGAATACGTAAATCCATTTCCCAAAAGAAACGTATAAATCAATGCCGCAAGAACAGAATACCAATAATTCTGTTTCAACAGGAATTTTGCTCTTCCCTTTAATTCGCTTCTTGTCCACAACATAAAAATCCCTCCTGATGTCATTCTGTTGATTGAACTAATTGCTACATAATCATTATAGCATATTCCATCTTCCAGAAATATCTCAAGAGGGATATTTTTCTTAATTTGTAACTGTTCAGAGCCAAGCAAAATTTCAAAAATAGATGTAAAATGCTTGCATTTTTAAGACTGTTTTTGAAATTTTATTTGGCGGATACGCCACACCTTCAAAATGCGTAGCATTTTGAAGGTTGGCTCTGAACAGTCACCTTAATCTTTTGATATCTACATGCCATCCGGATACTCTACTCCTTCCGGTAGTGGATCCCAGTCATTCAATCCCAATGACTGTTTATATCTGGCACGATCCAATGTCAGTATTTCCACAGGCTCATTCAGATAATCCATGAGCTCTTTGATACCTTCCCGCGTCTTATTATTTACTTCGAAAATACGCTCACATCCGGCATTCTTCATCCAAAGTCTCACCATATCAACATTTGCGTACGGTGAATCAATCTTTGTAATGATTCCGATCAATGGACGTTGGATAAAACATCTGCTTCCAGGTCCGAACAGATTGAACGGTTCATCTGCAGCCTGCACCATAGCAATCACGTCTGCCTCAAATGAAAAACAGGCAAGTCCAACACTGAAATGCTTAGACTCTGCATACTCTCCCGGAGAGTCGATCGTATCATCTTCTGTATTCGTATACTGTGTCTTCACATAATGCAGTTCTTCTCCCTTAAGAGCCTGCGTCAGTGAAGTCTTCCCCGCTTCACTTCTCCCCATCAAAAATATCTTTTTCATCCTGTTACGCCTCTGTCTTCTTAACTTCTATGAACCTCGCACACTGCAAAGCCAAGTCTCTCATTAAAAAATCGAACTACTTCTTCCACCGCTGTCTGTACCTGTGTCAATCCGCCGGTCAGAATCAGTGTCCCGCAGAATCTGTCCATAAATCCAATCTCAACATCTGCGCTCTTGAATGCTACATCTGCAGCAACCACAACTGCTTCCCACGGTGTAAAACGCAGAAGTCCGATAGACTCTCCTGTGTGATCCTCACCTTCATGAGTTCCAATATGTAATCCCAGATTCTGGTAAATAACCTCATCTGATCTACTAATAATATGCGCCATGCAGACTTCCTTCCCCGGCACGCGCACACGAGTCATACGAAGCTTCTTTCCTTTCAGATTCTCATAGTCATCATGAAACAGACGCTCCATAAGCTCTTTTCTCGTTATACGTTCCCGTTTCATAAATGCACTTCCTATCGTTTTGTAATATCACAGACTACATAACCAAGAGAATCTCTGAAATAATCTACAACTTCTGTCAGTGCAGAAGTTACATCAGAGATCTCTCCTGTAATGATCAGTGTTCCTGTAAAGCGGTCTGCGAATCCAAGATAAACATTACCGCTTTTCACTGCAATATCAGATGCGATAACTGCTGACTCTGGTGGAGTCATATTCATAATTCCAATTGCAGAAGAACGATAATCCAGATGTGGATTCAATCCAAGTTTCTGATAAATAATCGGAGCCGGACCTCCCATTACATGTGCAAATGTAATCTCCTTACCTGCAACTGTTTCCTGTACAATTCTAATCTGTTCTCCGTGATCATTCGCCATCTGTCAGTTCCTCTCTTTCACATAGATTCTGTAATTCTCATTCATACAATCCTGTATGTTAATCCACTAACATTCTCTGTTCACAGCCAGTCTCGTTACTGTTCACACGATGTGACCAGCAACCCAGTCTCAGCCATAAACTCTCTTACTATAAATAATACTATCTATATGCCTTTCTGTCAAGGAGATTCCAATAAATCTCAACACACTTCAATCAAGAATCAACAAAATCCAACTGTTTCATTTGCGAAAACAACAGAAACGCAAGCTTTTTATTTTCATACATAAGTAAAAAGAAAAGTTTTTCACCTGCAATACACCAGCTCGCTTTGTGTAATTTCTGCAAATGAAAAACTTCCCTTTATTTTAACTATTAACTTCTAGCAATTCATACTTCTTCCGCAATCTCTCTCGCTACGAATACACCACTTGCTGATGCGTGGGACAACGAATGTGTCACTCCACTTCCGTCTCCGATCACATACAGGCCCTTGTGTTTTGTTTCAAGATGTTCATCCAGTTTCACTTCCATATTGTAGAACTTAACTTCTACACCGTAGAGCAGTGTATCATCATTTGCTGTTCCAGGTGCGATCTTATCCAAAGCGTAGATCATCTCAATGATTCCATCAAGAATACGTTTCGGCAATACAAGACTTAAGTCTCCCGGTTCTGCGGAAAGTGTCGGTGTCAGAAAACTCTCTGCAATACGTGCCGGTGTACTTCTTCTTCCTCGAATCAGATCACCAAAACGCTGTACAAGAACACCACCGCCAAGCATATTAGACAGGCGCGCAATACTTTCACCATATCCGTTACTGTCTTTGAACGGCTCTGAGAAATGTTTCTCAACAAGAAGCGCAAAGTTTGTATTCTCTGTCTGCTTTGCCGGATCTTCATAGCTATGTCCGTTTACTGTAACGATTCCGTTTGTATTCTCATTTACAACGATTCCATTCGGATTCATACAGAATGTTCTGACTTTATCTTCAAACTTCTCTGTTCTGTAGACAATCTTACTTTCATACAGTTCATCTGTAAGATGTGAGAAAATAACTGCCGGAAGTTCCACACGGACTCCGATATCTACACGGTTGGATTTTGTTGTGATGTCAAGATTCTCACACACTTTCTCCATCCATTTACTTCCGCTTCTTCCTACAGAAACGATACATTTCTTACATTCATCTACGCCATCTTTTGTAATCACGCGATATCCGCCGTCAACCGCTTCCACATCATCTACATGACAGTTAAAACGGAACTCTACAGTATCTTTCAGCTTTGCATAGAGATTCTCAAGAACAACATAGTTGATATCTGTTCCAAGATGACGAACAGATGCATCCAAAAGATTCAGCTTATTCTGCATACAGAGTTTCTTAATATGTGTTCCTGATGTGGAATACATTTTTGTACCCTCACCACCGAATTTCACATTGATCTCATCTACGTAATTCATTAAATCGATTGCTGTCTCTTTACCGATATACTCATACAATGTTCCACCAAAATTATTTGTGATATTGTATTTTCCATCTGAAAATGCTCCTGCTCCACCGAATCCACTCATAATCGCGCATGTCTTGCAGTTCACGCAGCTCTTAATCTTCTTTCCATCGATCGGGCATTTTCTCTTCTCCAGTGGATTGCCGGCTTCAAATACCGCCACCTTCAATTCCGGTGCTTTCTCTGCCAGCTCATAAGCTGCAAAGATTCCCCCAGGTCCTGCACCGATAATAATTACATCATAATTGCTCATATATTTTTCTCCTTTCAATTACTTTCTTTCCATCTTTTAGTTACATTACTCTTCATCTCTTAATTTCAGAATTCCGATAATAAGAATCTTTATATCATCAAAAATATAATCAAATGCACCTGCCTGACACATGTTTATGAGGACCATTCCAACAGGAACGGCAAGTATCATCCAGATTACACCACCAATTCGATATCCAATATAAATTAAAAGTAATGTAACCAGTGGATTCAGACCAACACTGTCTCCGACAAGTTTCGGCTGAATCAACTGTCTGACGATCTGTGTGATTGCGTAAATCACAACAAGTACCACAGCACGCTTATAATCTCCCATAAAGACCGCATATATCGCCCACGGAATCATCGCAGTTCCTGTTCCAAAAAATGGTAGGAAATCTAGAAATGCGATCAAAAATGCAGACAATACAAAGTAATGGACTTTCAAAAATCCAAGTCCTACAGCCAAAATCAGAAATACAATTCCCATGATCTTAAACTGTGCTTTGAAATATCCACCAACCGCATATTTCAGGTTATCTATCACCATAATCATTCGTTCAGTTACTGACTTTGGCGCAATCTGTTTGACCCAGGTCACAACTTCTTCTCGCTCTGAGATAAAGAAATAGGAAGACATAACCGCAACGATTGTTGATACCAGATAACTCGGCACACGCTTTGCGATATTTCCTGCGGCACTTACTGTTGGCTCACTGATTTTTGACATCAGACTTCCCATCGTGTCATCCAGATTCGCAACAGTTGTCGTCCATCCATTCTGGATTCCATCTGGCAGTTTGCTAAAAATTCCGGACATAGAAATTCCAATTTGATGAAGTCCTTTTTCGAGCTGCACATACATTTCCGGAAAGTCTTTGATCAGACTGCTGACTTCTGAAACCAGCCAACTGACAGCAAAGTAACCCAGCGTCCCCATCAACGCCAGGACTCCGATAATGATCAATGCAGATCCTAATTTTTTCCTGATCTTCAGACGTTTTTCTAACCAGTTAACAACCGGTGTGGCGATGGATGCAATGATCCATCCAACCACAAACGGCATGAGAAATCCAAGTAATTTCCATCCGATCAGTACAAATCCAACTGTTGCTGCTATGCTGAAAAGCAAGCTTACGGCAACTTGCCAGTATGGACGCTTATTTGTCATCCTCTGCCCCCTCGTCATTTCCATATCCGAGATATTCTGTCTCAATCAATTTCCAAATCTCATCTCTTCCCTGTTTTGTCTGGGATGAGAATGGAATTACTTTTGTTCCAGGAACAAGCTGCAGACCTGTCTTCAGCATTTTAATATGCTTCTGTACCTGACTGCGTTTAATCTTATCAAGCTTTGTTGCGATGATGATTGGCTGATATCCCTGATCCAGGATCCACTGATACATCATTTTATCATTCGCAGATGGATCATGACGGATATCGATCAAAAGGAATACTGCCTTAAGCTGTTTTGACGTATGCAGATAACGCTCGATCAGTTTTCCCCACTGAATCTTTTCCTGCTCAGAAACCTTTGCGTATCCATACCCTGGGAGATCGACCAGATACATTTCCTCATTAATCGTATAGAAATTGATTGTCTGTGTCTTTCCCGGTGTTGCTGAAATTCTTGCATAAGACTTGCGGTTCATCAGTGCATTAATCAGTGATGATTTTCCTACATTTGATTTTCCCGCAAATGCGATCTCAGGCTTATCGTTTTCCGGAAGAACGCTTGTGATTCCACAAACTGTTTCCAAATTTATATTTTTAATGACCATGTCGTTTACTCCTCCTTTCATTCTATTTTATTGCAATCTGCTGTCAGAAGCAATCTTTTTATCTAGTCAGTGCTTTCTTTAAGACTTCTTCCATTGTCTCAACCGGAATGATTTCCAATCCTTTTGTAATTTCAGAAGAAAGTTCTTCCACATCTGCTGTGTTCTCTTTTGGAATAAGCACGGTCTGTATTCCTGCATTCTTAGCAGCAAGAAGTTTTTCTTTCAATCCTCCGATTGGAAGCACACGACCTCTCAAGGTGATTTCTCCTGTCATTGCGAGATCTGCGCGAACTTTCTTGCCTGTCACAGCAGAAAGCATTGCTGTTGCCATTGTGATTCCGGCTGATGGTCCGTCTTTCGGAACTGCACCTTCCGGAATGTGCACATGAATATCATGCTTCTCGAAGAAATCTTCTGCGATTGCATATTTTTTGCTTACAGATCGAATATAACTGATTCCGGCACGGGCGGACTCTTTCATTACATCTCCAAGCTGTCCTGTCAGCATGATTTCTCCCTTGCCCGGCATTACGTTTACCTCAATCTGAAGCGTATCTCCTCCGACGCTTGTCCATGCAAGTCCACGTACGATACCGACCTCCGGTGCTGCATTTGCCATCTGATAAGAATATTTCTCTTTTCCAAGGAATTTATGAAGATTTCTATCTGTCACAGTAATCTTCTCTTTCTCGGTTGTAAGAAGCTCTTTCGCCGCCTTACGGCAAATATTTCCGATTTCACGTTCTAACTGACGAACACCTGCTTCTTTCGTATAGTTATGTGCGATTTTCCAAATTGCTTTCTTGCTAAAGCTGAGCTGTTCGGCTGTAATCCCATGCTTTTCCAGCTGCTTTGGAATCAGATGTTCTATTGCAATATGAAGTTTCTCGTTTTCTGTATAACTTGTAATCTCGATGATCTCCATTCTGTCCAGGAGTGGTCTTGGAATCGTCTGTAAGGTATTCGCTGTTGTAATAAATGTAACCTCTGACAGATCGATCGGCACTTCCAGATAATGGTCACGGAACTTGCTGTTCTGCTCACTATCCAGTACTTCAAGAAGTGCGGAGAACGTATCCCCTTTATAGTCTGTACTTACTTTGTCAATCTCATCCAGAAGGAGTACCGGATTCTTCACACCTGCTGTACGGATTCCATTTGCAATTCTTCCAGGCATTGCCCCTACATAAGTCTTGCGGTGACCGCGAATCTCAGCTTCGTCACGTACTCCTCCTAAAGAAATGCGCACAAACGGTTTCTTAAGAGAACGAGCCAAAGACTTCGCAATAGAAGTTTTACCTGTTCCCGGAGGTCCCACCAGACAAAGGATTGGACTTTCCCCCTTCTGTGTCAGTGTTCTGACAGCCAGGAATTCCAGGATTCTTTCTTTCACCTGTTCCAATCCATAATGATCTGCCTCTAAAACCTCTTTTGCATAGTTGATATCTGTATTATCTTCTTCACGTTTATTCCACGGCATCTCAAGGATTGTCTCAATATAAGTACGGATTACTCCATTTTCTGCCTGAGAACCGATTGTGTTCTTAAACCGTCCAATTTCTTTATGAAGCTTTTCTTTTACCTCTTCTGGTGCATCTAATTTGCTACATGCTTCTTCGAACTCATCTGCATCTGAAAATGTAGTATCCTCACCTAATTCCTCGCGAATCACCTTCAGCTGTTCTCTTAAAAGATATTCTTTTTGATGCTTATCTACTTTATTTTTTACTTTCCTTTGGAGTTCTTCTTTGATCTCCATGATCTGCATCTCATTCACAAGCTTCAATGATAATTTCTCATATCTACTCCAGAAATCCAGTTCTTCCAGAAGTTCCTGCTCCTTATACTTCAACGGAATATTCGCAGCCACTTCATTTACCAGACGTTTTAAATCAGTAATATCGAGAAATTCTGCAACAGATTCTTTGGAAATCTTTCCATTCTTTGCTGCATATTTTGTAATAATTTCCTTCAATCCGCGCATCATTGCTTCCGCATTCAGATCATCTGGAATCGTGATCTCCTGTTCTTCCAGAACTTCTACTTCTGCACGAAGATAAGGATCTGTCTCTTCAATTTTCTTAAGAACCGCACGGTTCTTTCCTTCCACGAGAACCCTTACAACTTTCTTTGACAGCTTGATCAGCTGCTTCACAGATGCAACTGTTCCAATCTCATAGACATCGTCCTGTCCGGGGTTCTCTGTCTCTATTGATTTCTGGGCAACCAGAAATATCTCCTGCTCTTCAACCATTGCCTGTTGAATTGCAGCGATGGAGCGTTCTCTGCTCACATCAAAATGAACGATCATCTCCGGCATGATTGTTAATCCTCTTAAGGCAACCATAGGGAGACTTCTTGTCTCGTTGTCCAATTCAATTCCTCCTCGTTAGAAAAGGCGGGTAGGATGGATATCCCATCACTCCCGCCTCGTTTTATACTCCGCAACTGTTTGCAGGATTCCTGTATCCAGTTACTATTTGCTCTCAGATGTCAGGAATGATTTTCTATCCTCACCATCACGAGTATACTTCGGTTCTTCCAATCCAAGAACCGCTTCCTTCGTAATGCGACATTCCTTGATTGTCTTATCTGACGGTACTGTAAACATCGTATCCATCATGATATTCTCCATGATCGCACGGAGACCTCTCGCACCTGTCTTACGCTTCAATGTTGTCTCTGCTATTTCTAACAGAGCATCTTTATCAAATTCAAGCTTCACGCCATCCAGCTCCAAAAGTTTCTGATACTGTTTTACGATCGCACTTTTTGGCTCTGTAAGAATGCGGATCAATGCATCCTTATCCAAAAGATCCAATGATACTGTCACCGGAAGTCTTCCGACCAACTCAGGGATCAGACCAAACTTTACAAGATCCTGCGGAAGTGCTTCCTGAAGAAGTACATCCATATCGTACTCATGTTTTGATGCGATCTCTGCATTGAATCCGATTGATTTTCTATCGATTCTTGTCTCAATGATCTTATCAATTCCTTCAAAAGCACCGCCACAGATAAACAGGATGTTCGTTGTATCAATCTGGATCAACTCCTGATGTGGATGCTTTCTTCCGCCCTGCGGTGGAACAGACGCAACTGTTCCTTCGATGATTTTCAAAAGTGCCTGCTGAACACCTTCTCCGGAAACATCTCGTGTAATGGATGGATTTTCTGATTTTCTTGTGATCTTATCAATCTCATCAATGTAAATGATTCCATGTTCTGCACGCTCGATGTCTCCGTCTGCTGCCTGAATCACCTTAAGAAGAATGTTTTCAACGTCCTCTCCTACATATCCGGCCTCTGTCAGTGCTGTAGCATCTGCGATTGCAAATGGAACATTCAGCACTTTCGCAAGTGTCTGTGCCAGAAGTGTCTTACCACATCCTGTTGGTCCAAGCATCAGGATGTTACTCTTCTGAAGCTCTACTCCAAGATCCTGTTCTGCCAGAATTCTCTTATAATGATTGTAAACTGCAACAGAAAGAACTTTCTTCGCCTCATCCTGTCCAATCACATATTCGTCCAGAAAAGCTTTCATCTCTTCCGGTGTCAGGAGATTAATATCGTCAAGTGCAGCTCTGTCATTAAAATCTAATTCTTCCTCAATAATCTCGGTACAAATAGCAACACAGTCATCACAGATATAGGTTCCACTCGGTCCTGCGATCATCTTACGAACCTGGGACTGTGTCTTATTACAAAACGAGCATCTTACGATATCCTCAGTCTTTTTTCCTGCCATATTCTGTCACCTCAATAACCAATTAATGGTTTACTATTACTTCGTCGATCAGACCGTACTCTTTCGCCTCTTCTGCAGACATGAAATTGTCACGCTCTGTATCCTGCTGGATCACTTCCAGCGGCTTTCCTGTATTTGCTGCCAGGATCTCATTCAATTTCTTCTTTGTACGAAGAATATGTTCTGCTGCAATCTGAATCTCTGTTGCCTGTCCCTGTGCACCACCGGATGGCTGATGAATCATGATTTCAGCGTTTGGAAGGGCAAATCTCTTTCCTTTCTTTCCACCGGAAAGCAGGAATGCGCCCATGCTGGCTGCCATACCGATACATACTGTTGAAACATCACACTTGATATACTGCATTGTATCGTAGATTGCGAGACCTGCTGTTACAGATCCTCCCGGGCTGTTAATATACAGCTGGATATCCTTATCCGGATCGTCTGCCTCCAAGAACAGAAGCTGTGCAACGATCACGCTTGCTGACACATCATTTACTTCTTCTCCGAGGAAAATGATACGCTCCTTTAAAAGTCTTGAATAAATATCATAGGAACGCTCTCCGCGGCTTGTCTGCTCAATGACATAAGGTACTAAACTCATATGCTATCCTTCCTTTTCTATATGATTGTTGCTAAAGAGAAAAGGCACACCTGATATACAGGCGCACCCTCTCAAGAAATCCAATAAATGATTAACCTTCTACAGATGCATCAACGATCAGAGTAACTGCATCCTGTACTGCAATATCCTCTTTCATCTGCTTCTTCTCGTTCTCACCCATGAACTCTTTCAGCTTCTCAACTTCCATCTTGTAAGACTCAGCCATCTTAGCTAACTCTTCATCAAGACGCTCATCAGATACTTCAATATTCTCTGCTGCTACGATTGCTTCAAGAACAAGTCTTGTTCTGATTCTCTTCTCAGCCTGTGGCTTAAGCTCTTCCATCATCTTCTCTTCTGAGAGACCTGTGAACTGGAAGTACTGCTCTACGCTGAGTCCCTGCTGCATAATGCGGCGTGCAAAATCATCAGCCATCTGCTTAGCCTGAAGGTCAACCATTGGTTCTGGAAGATCGATCTCTGCATTAGCAACTGCCTGCTCTACAGCCTGATCTTCTTTCTTAGCCTTTCCTTCGTTCTCTTTACGCTCTTTGATCTGAGCCTTTACTTCTGCTCTGTAAGCATCAAGTGTCTCAGCCTTCTCGGAAACGTCAGATGCGAACTCATCATCTACTTCCGGAAGCTCTTTGGCTCTGATTGCATGTACTGTGCATTTGAATACAGCTTCTTTACCCTTCAGATCTTCTGAGTGATAATCTTCTGGGAATGTAACCTTAACTTCTACTTCTTTGTCGATCTCAGCTCCGATCAGCTGCTCCTCGAATCCCGGAATGAAAGAACCAGATCCGATTGTAAGTGGATAGTTCTCACCTTTTCCACCTTCGAATGCAACACCATCAACAAATCCTTCAAAATCAAGTGTAACATCATCTTTATCTGCTACAGCTCTGTCTGTAACCTCAACGATTCTTGCATGCTGCTCACGAACCTTCTCGATCTCCTCGTCAACTTCCTTCTGTGTTACTCTTGTAGAGTATTTGTCAACTTTAAGTCCTTTGTACTCTCCAAGTTTAACTTCCGGTTTAACTGCAACTTCTGCTGTGAAGATGAATGGTTTTCCCTTCTCAAGCTGAACGATATCAATTGTCGGCTGGGAAGCAATCTCAAGTTCACTCTCATCATATGCTTTTGCATACGCCTCAGAGATCATGCGGTTTGCTGCCTCATCATAAAATACTTCCGGTCCGTACATCTTCTCGATCATCTGACGCGGAACTTTTCCTTTACGGAATCCTGGAAGGCTGATTTTGCTGCGCTCTTTTAAGTAAGCTGCCTGCAGTGCCTTCTCTACTTCTTCAGCTGAAACTTCGATTGTCAGCTTTGCCATATTATGCTCTAATTTTTCTACCTGTAAACTCATTTTCTTCCTCCTTGTTTATAAGCAAATTCTTTACTTATCGAACGAATTAATTTCTTAAAAGTATACATTCGCAGTCATTGAAACAGTATAGCATATAAAGTCTCATATTTCCAGTGTTTTTTCCACTTTCCTATATCTTTTACATGTTTTTTTACATTTTTCTGACTACTTTTTCTAATTTTATTCCTCATATACAATAGATTCTGCTATTTCAGAAGCTTTTTCATTGCCAAAAAGCTGACGGATCAGTTCCAGTGCGAATGGTATCGCTGTTCCCACACCACGGCTTGTTGTGATATTTCCATCTGTGACAAAGGAACAGAACTTTGCTTCTTTACAATTCAGCTGTTCTTCCATCCCCGGATAACAGCATGCTGCTTTCTCTTTCAACAATCCAAGTGCTCCAAATACAGTCGGAGCTGCACAGATTGCTGCGATTCTCTTTCCCTTTTCATTGAACTTGCAAAGTAAGTCTTCCAGACCTTTATGCTCTTTTAGATGCAGTGTTCCCGGCATACCTCCCGGAAGTACAAGAAGTTCTGCGTCATCAAAAAATGCTTTCTCAAACAATTCATCCGCTTCCACCTGTATTCCATGTGCTCCGTCAATCTGCAGTTTTCCCATAACAGAAACTGTCTCTACAACCGCTCCTGCTCTTCTCAAAAGATCCACTACAGTTAAACCTTCTACTTCTTCAAAACCGTCTGCTAAAAATACAACTACTTTCTTCATCCAATACTTCCTCGCTTTCCGATGATATCTCAACAACGATTTCATTTTACTGCGTGGATAAGTCGTTCGTCAAGTCAAGATAGTACTCATCTCACCATTGCCTTTTTATATTTCACGTATTATGATGTAAGTGTCAAAAGTATAAATTGCGTTTGTGCTCGCACAAATAAGCAAT
>ERZ860076.534-NODE-534-length-23960-cov-3.904706_pt1 | contig 23960 bp, 21 predicted proteins | sample MGYA00509982_ERZ860076 | MGnify/ENA primary metagenome ERZ860076 (study PRJEB30046, sample SAMN00715193) | human gut metagenome | study: EMG produced TPA metagenomics assembly of the A metagenome-wide association study of gut microbiota in type 2... | reverse complement strand
CGGAAGAGGTGTGGTAGCATTGATCGCAGCGAAGGAAAGAAGTTACCTTGGAGTATGTCTGGCAAGCCCGGCAGCATGGGTGCTGGCAGGAGGTCTCCTGATCGCGATGTATTATTATATTATGAATGTTCATATGAAGAAGATGTTTGGGGATTATAATCAGAAGGTCTGATTATTTACAATGTGCATTGCATCGCGACTCGCATTCAACCATTTGGATTTCTCAGTTTCAAAGCGTTCGAAAAGCCAGGCAATGGCTTCATCCATTCCTTCATCGGAGAGCGGAAATGTCTTCTGTTCTTTCTCTTCTTCCGGTGTATCTTCAAAGCACCACGGTTCTGGATAAATGAATACGGTGAAGGTTGTGCTGCTTTTTCCGTCATCTCCGCGAAAGAAATAGCGCATTCCATGATGTGTACCTGAAAATGGTTCTTTCTTAAGTCCTCCGTAAGGAATCAGTTTTTTATCAATCATAGTAATACAATGTCCTTTCGAAAAAAGTAATTTGTTTTGTTATTGCGTTTTTGAAAAAAGGAAGCCAGAAGTCTGGCTTCCTTTTTATTATAGTGGAATGCGTTTTCTTCTGCAAGAAATGATTTATTCCATAGCTTTTTTGGCAAATTCAGTTGTAACAAGTTTTTCATAAGGAGCGCGTGAATCCAGTTCTCCGGCACTTTCCAGAATATCCTGAAGCAGCTCGAAACTCTCTTTTTCAAATATAAGATCTGCTTTCCAGGTATCCTGTGTATAATAACGGTTTACAATCGCTGTGATGGTTTTAAGATCTGTTTCAGGAAATTGAGGGGCAATCACGGAAGCAATCTCCTCTGGCGTGTGAATCTGAACAAAATCCATACCTTTTTGAAGCGCATTTGTAAAGGATTGGATAATCTCAGGATGTTTGTCGAGATAGCTCTTCTTTGCGCTGTAGGCAGTGTAAGGAACATAGCCGCTGTCAGTACCAAGTGAGGCTACAACATATCCTTTTCCTTCCATTTCCAAAGCGGTTGCACTTGGCTCGAATTCAACAGTAAAGTCTCCACTTCCCTCTGAAAAGGCGGCAGCAGTGGAACCAAAATCAATTCCCTGGTTGATGTTGAGGTCTGTTTGTGGATCAATTCCATTTTTCTTTAAAATATATTCAAATACCATTTCCGGCATACCACCTGTCACCATAATCACAATGTAAATAATTTTCCGATAATTGTTCAGAAGTCATTTGAGCCGGTAAATCCGGTAGATATTGATGCATCAATACCGTAATCTCTTTTTTTGTTTTCACAATATTGTAAGGTTTCAGCGAATTATCCGTATCTTCCAAAATTCCCAATTCTTTCATCAAATCGATATAAGGTAAGATACTTTGTTTCGTTTTCTTAAATCCCAATGCTGTGATATGTTCTGACAAGTATTTTGCAGATGTATATCCACGTTCATCTTCTATAATCAGCTTCATTACAAGAGCGATTACAGTATTTTCCCGGCGATTCATCTCATCAGCAGGACTGTAATTGATTAAATCAGACAAACCATATTTTAAAGTGATTTCTGGCATTCCCTCTTTATCTACGTCAATTCGCTCAATCAACAGTTCAATATCTCTTCGGTCAAGAGTTCCACCTGCAATGATTTTATCAACTACATCCAATGCGTTTCTCAATTTGTCCTTTACATCCGGTGTTTCTATAGTAGTTTCGTTCAGTTCTTTTTCCTGTATCTCCAAACCATGAATCTGCGCCAGTAAATCCTTTTGCATAGAATCATAGGTTTCATGGATCAAATCCTCATTTTCAGATGCTATGTATAAATCTTTTATTTTTTGTGTTAAAAGTACCTTTAGTTGATTTTTTCGGTTTTGAATTTCTTCCTGAAGGTTCTGTCGTTTTTCTGTCAGCGTTTTCTTTTCTGCCTCAAAGTCCCTCATATCATATGTGGAAATCACTTCACAAAGTGCTTCTCTGCACAGTTTAATATAATTCAGCACATCTTCCATCAAATCATTTTCCTCAATCAGATGCGCTTTCTCACAATACCGCCTACCTTTTGTATTATAGGTAGTACAAATATAATATTTTCGTTCTCTGCTGGATGTTTGACGCTTAATCGGTGTCAAACGACTTCCACAATCTTTACAAAATAAACAGCTTCCAAAAGGATTGGGAATTTCTGAACCAATCCATTCCCCCCTACTTCCACGATAATTCGTGCGATTACGCTTTTCCTTTAATTCCTGTACAAGAGAAAAAGTGGCTTTATCAATAATTGCCGGATGATGATCTTCAAAAATACACTGTTCTTCTTTTGGAACACGTTTATCCTTTCCATGTACTGTATTTCTAGCACGTTTTCTTAAACGAAAAGTTCCAATGTAAAAATCATTATCTAATAATTCTTTCACCATGCTGTCAGACCAAATGGTTGCGACTTTCTTTTTACTTATGCGACCTTCTTCAATTTCTCGTTCTCGCTGTACCATAGAAGGCGTTGGGATACCCTGGTCGGTCAAATAATTTGCTATTTTACGATAACCGGATCCGGAGATATAAAGATCGTAAACCATTTTGATAAATTCTGCCTCTTGGGGAACGATTTTGATGATACTTTTGTCTTTCGTATCCCGACAATATCCGAAAGGTGGTTTTGTCATAAGAGTGCCTTCTTTTTGTCTAGCTCCGATCGCTCTTTTGATTTTCTTACTGGTATCTTTTACATAACGCTCATTGAACCATGTTTTAATTCCAATGGTGTCGTCGCTGGAATCAAAAGAATCGTAATTATCATCAATGACAATGAGATGTTTTCCGCGTTCCTGAAATTCATCCAAAAGCAAAAGAACCTTCGCATTATGTCTGCCAAGACGAGAGAAATCTTTCACATATACGGTATCAATATCTTTATCTAAATCAGCCATCATCTGTTGAAATCCTGGTCTGTCAAAAATATAACCTGATACTCCGTCATCTTCATACCATCGGTCAATAACCATTCCATGGTCAGATGCATACTGATTGATAATTAACTTCTGATTTTCTATAGAAACATAATTTCGTTTATCGTCATCTCTTGAAAGACGCACATATCCAGCATTCATGTCCTCATCCTTTCTGAAATATTATTTATAGAATAATGTAATATAATTATATATCGAGTAATTCTTTTCGTAAATAAAATGTCACATGATTTTTCAAACAAAAAAGTAAGGATTAATTGCTATTTCTACACCAAAACCATTCACAGCAAGAATTGTCATGTTCTTTTTTCTCCTTTTCGAAATCTTAAATCTAAATCTATCAAAAATAGTTTTAAATACTTCTAGTTTTATTTTTAACTATTGTTGAATAAAGGACGATACCAATAGTAAGTCTAATGTATTAAAACTATCAATAAGCTCATTAGTAAGACTTTTACTTTCCATTCCAATGATGCTTTTAATGATAGTAAAAAATGAAAGTTTACGATTTCGCAAGAAATCACGTTCAGAATTTCTAATATAATTTGTTAGATTATTAGAGAGTGATTCAATTTCAGAAAGTAAATTTTTAATTTGTTTTGATTTCATATCTAATCTTCTTGCAATCAAGATTCTCTTAATTACAAAGGCAGCTCTCGCTACCTTATCGATTACTCAGTAACAAGAGCTGTCGCACATTTTTAAACTTCTGTCAACACTTTTTAAACATTTAAAGAAAGTTCCCTATACAATTTGTGATATGAAGGTCTTAAATCATCATCTTAATCTATGACATTGCCGTTTGAGATTACTCTTTTAATATCATACTGATTACATTTTTATAAATCACTTTCTTTTAATATCTCAATAGAATAGTTATTCCATTTTTCTAGTTGTTTAGCAATATTGATAGTATGTTCATACATTTCATCGGGAACGACTATTGCCAAAGTCATATAAGGGAGTCGATTTAACTTTTCAGAGAAATTAGTCCTCAGTTTTTTCATCTGTTCTCTACATTGTTCTATTCGATGAGGTGATATATTATTTTTTAAATATTTAACCTCATAAACATAGTCTTTTTCAAAAGTTTTATTTGCGAAGGCAACTATATCATATTCAAAAGTTCCAATCATTATATTATTTTTTACAATATATGTTTTCTTCGCTTTTTTTACAAAATCGAAAAATTTTTGTTCAATTATGAAACTTTTTATTACAGTAGCACTTGGACCGTCCTCGAAATTCGTCTTTTGAATAATTTGCTCATCGGACATTTTTACTGTATTTTTTTCAATTGCTTCCCTTTGCTTTTCAGCTTCACGTTTTTTGCATATATCATCAATTTTTTGCAATTCATGCCATTTTATGAGTCCATATAAAATTAAACATACGCCACAAATACTGAACCCACCAATGATCCACCATGTACATTTTTCTTGGATTAACAAAGGTAGTGATTGTCGCCAAGCAATAACTTTTTGAGCTGTTTGCGTATATTGTGCTAAATCGGCTTCTGCAATTTGTAAATCAAACGAATTAGTTGTTAAAAATATCAAAACTGTCAGTGGAAGAATTACAAGTATAATGCCTAATGAAACTAAAAATTTGTAAAAACTATCATAATTTATATTTCCCATACAGTATTTCTCCTTTGTGATCTAAGACACTATAACTATACTATATTTTTTTCATCATGGCTATATTTTTAATTTTAATATGTAGTACCTCACACAAGAGGCTTGAGGCTGTTGTACTAAGTAAATTAGTGTACATCCCTAAAAAATTACTGATTGATTTCTTTTATATGGTTCCGAATCAACGCTTTTATTCCATTATGTATATTTTTATCCGGCTGCCCATCCACAAATGTAACAACCCGAAAACCTATTTTCGTATATTTCTCCTTATCTGCTTCAAAGTCTTCTGAAGATGTATAATCTGTTCGCCACAGGTAATATGTAGGTTTCTGCAGAGCTATCACACTCTTTCTATTTCTGATGTTTATACTAAGATATAAACATCAGATTGTTTTTGTGCCTGTCTGCTCTATAATATTTTCAGTCTGATTTAATTCGGCAGTAGCAAAAAAGGTTTTCATTTTTCCCATTTTTTCATGGGCAATATCACTCCGATAGCTAGAACCGCCGACATATAACGGAACACACATTTCCAAAATACGATCATAAATTCGTTTCTTTTCTATGTTCGTTTCTTCTTTTAATTGTTTTATCGGAAGATTGGTAGTTACGATTAATGGTCTGCCGGAGCGATATCTTCGGTCAATTACACTGAATACAATTCCAAGAGCATACTCAAAACTTCGTTCTGTGCCAAGATCATCCAAAATTAAAAGTTCATATCGTGCCAAGGCATTGATATATTCTGTTTTATCCTCTAATGGAAACATATCATCAATAATTGTATTAAAATTTGTCATCTTCACAGTAATTTCCCGATTCAAAAGTGCGTTGGCAATGCAACCGGCTATGTAACTCTTTCCGGTTCCTATTGGTCCCCACAAGAGAAAACCAATATGATTTTTCTTCATATCATTCCAGTTTGCTGTGTATTCTTTGGCCTTCTCGATGGTAGTAGTCTTTTCTGCCAGTTCAAAATTCCAATCATACATTCGTGGTTCTTCAAAACAGATTTTTCTATTTCTTTCCACTAATTCGCAATGTTCTCTTTCTTTATATGCCTTTTCTTCTGCTTCACGTTTTTGACGGATACATACACATTGTCTAAAATGTTTTTTCATACCAAGAATACTTACTGTCTGGAGGGAAATATGCCTCTACAGGTTCTCCACAAACCATGCAATATGCTAATCCATCTGCACCTAAATATGTGTTTTCCTGCTTTATCATAGACTATCACCCTCCTCATATTCGTAATTTATTCCAATCTTATTACTAAAATTATATTTTTCTTTTACTTTACTAGGTGGCACATTTCCGACCATAGAAGAGACTGTTTTCCGACTGAATGAAGGACAGCTTTTCATCCCAATGAAAGTTTTATTTTCGTCTGTCTGCTTTACATCCGGTTCAGAAATCAACTCTATACAGGGGATTCGCATATATAAATGATTTGGTTTTGAAAATCCTCCGGGAACTGCGAATCAATAATCCATACTCATCTAATTCCTTCATGGCAGCTTTTACAGAAGTACAACATTTTCCCCATTTCAAAGAAATTTCTGTAATCGGAAAGACGAAATATACATATCCGTCTTCATTGACCTAATGGTTTTTCTGTGAAATTCTGGCTCTGTCATATAACAGCATATAAAGTATTTTTGCATTTTGAGAGAGTGGTAGCTCTAACAAAAATTTGGGAAACTGATAATAGGGAAGTATCTTTTCCGTTTCCATCATATATTCAAATTTCATATTTTCTTTTACCTTTCTGAAAAATTAAGGAGACGGATGCCGGCTTTCCCAAAGAGATTTTTATGCTTTATTAAAATTCTCTTTTTATATCGTGTGTCCAGCGAAGCTGGACACACTTGCCGGTGAAGGTCCGGTCACGGTAATCGCCAGTGAGCCGTGTAGCTAAACTCGGTGCGCTGTAGTAATACAGGGTGCTAAGCGAGTGGATAAAGTAACCTCGGTAAGAGGGGCGAGCAATTATGCAGACCGTAACATAAAGTGAATTCTGCCGTATCGTTAAAAAGGTCTCTGATAGGAGAGCAAAGAGAAGTTGAGCCCTTGGTATATGGGCGAAAACCATGGAACGTGTGAAGAAACTGGAAAGCAGCACGGAGGAATCCCTCGGTATATAGGAAACGGTATGTATGAAAAGTGTGGTTCGGAACTGGAGAGACCCTACCCATCACCGAAAGGTAAAAAGAAAGCGTATAAGCTTGGCGAAATCGTATTTCTGATGGGAGGGAGTCGGAGAGGAACATAGTACCGATAATGACAGTGCAAGAAAACGCAGTCTATGGGAAGGTTCCTTGCTTCATTCATGTTTGTAGAGAGGGTAAGAGTGAGAGAATGTCATGCAGACTAATAACTCCAAAGAAAAAGTTCGACAACTTCAAAAAAACTATATCTGACAGCCAAGAAATGTGACAGCCGAAGATTTCATGCACTGTACGATAAGGTGTATCGGGATGATGTACTTTTCGAGGCATGGAAACGGGTAAAAGCTAACAAAGGTTCCAGTGGTGTAGATGGAATCAGAATCGAAGATATTGAAGCGATGGGAATTGAAAAATACCTGTCAGAAATCAAATCGGAACTGATGGATGGAAAGTATAAACCATCCCCAGTAAAGCGGGTTATGATACCAAAACCAGACGGAAGTGAAAGACCTCTTGGAATACCAACAGTCAAGGACAGAATTGTGCAGATGGCTGCCAAGATAGCAATAGAGCCAGTATTCGAAGCTGACTTTAGAGATTGTTCCTATGGATTCCGACCGAAAAGAAGTGCAAAGCAAGCACTGGAAGTGGTAAGGAAAGCGTGTAACAACAAGGGCTATTATGTAGTAGACGCAGATATTGAGAAGTTCTTTGATAACGTAAACCAAGATAAACTGATGAAACTGGTAGAGCAGAGAATATCAGACCGTAGGATATTGAAGCTGATAAGACAATGGTTAGTATCAGGAGTATTATACGGAAATGTACTGACAATTTCCGAACTGGGAACAAGCCAAGGTTCAGTTATATCTCCGTTATTGGCAAACATCTACTTAAATACACTGGACAGACTGTGGGAAAAGTATGGACTTACTCACGGTATTCTTGTAAGGTACGCAGATGATACAGTAATCATCTGCAAGAATAAGAAAAGTGCAAATCATGCACTGAACTTATTGCAGTACATCATGGCAAAACTGGATCTAAAGCTACACCCAGTAAAAACAAAGATTGTCAGCATGTGGGACGGAAAAGAGGGATTTGACTTTCTTGGAATGCACCACAGAAGAATGACAACGGAAACAAGCAAAGGACAATTGTATAAAGCAACTTATCAGTATCCGAGCAGGAAAGCTATGAGGAAAATGAAAGTAGAAATTAAAAGAAATGTAAACAGTCGAAGTCTGCTGATTGCAAAGGAAGAGGATTTAATAAAGAATCTAAATCCGAAAATCACAGGTTGGAAGAATTATTATTCCACCAAAACAAATGAGAAATGGATGCAGGCATTGGACTGGTACATTATCTGTACCTTTACAAGATGGTATAACAAGAAACACCAAAGGCGTAAACATATGTCAAGAGTGGGATTTGTTAGAAATAGCATTTACGAAAAAGGATTAAAGAAAATGGCTAGAGCATGACGTAATGCTGTAGAAAGAAGAATGTCGGAAAGCCGTGTGAGGGAGAACCTCATGCACGGTTTGATGAGGGGCGGATGAAATTTCTCATCCGCCTACTCTACCTTCGCACTATTCATTCTGTCCACCAAGTTACATAAAATCACAATCGTCTCGTAATTTACATTGATAAATGTACGCAACCTTTTCGACCACCAAGAACATCTTTTCCTTTCAGATCCGTCCATTCAAAATCATCCATTTCTTTCCTTGCGACAAGAAAATTACCGGCGCGCTGAGTCAGTTGGGCAAAGTTGATGACAGAATCGTTAGCACCTTCGTTATATGTGTAGATGGATGCTTCTGATCCCATGAATCCAATATCAGCTTCACCGGAGATGACAGCAGTCATTGTCTTGTCGGCTCCAAAACCAGTTACGAGAGTGAGTTCAATTCCCTCATCTTCAAAATATCCATTTTCAATGGCAACATACATAGGGGCATAGAAGATAGAATGGGCTACCTCGTTCAATGTCACAGAGACAGGAGCAGAACTGGTATCTGATTTGGTTGTGTTGGAGCCGGTTTCTGTTGTGTCGATTTTGGAATTTGCATCATTATCTTTGGAAGAATCAGAACCGCAGGCTGACAACAACCCAACAGTCAGAGCAGAAGCGAGTATTATGGAAATCAATTTCTTTTTCATAAATCCTCCAGAGTGATATAAGATTCTCGTTTAAAATATGCAAGAAAAGAGAATATGTGTCAAATTCTACTCCAAAGGGGTGTTCATTTTGGAAAATATCCTTTATGCTTAGTATAAACAGAAAGTAGGTGAAGCGTATGGATCTTGTTAAAATCGGAAAATATATTGCAGGGAAACGGAAAGCCCTGGGAATGACGCAGAAACAGCTTGCAGAAAAATTAAATATGAGTGACAAATCAGTATCAAAATGGGAACGAGGCGTTTGCTTACCTGATGTGTCGGTTTATATGGAACTATGTGAGATATTGGGAATCAGCATAAATGAATTTCTTGCAGGGGAGGATATTGACGCAGAAAATGTAGAAAAAAAGTCAGAAGACAACATTATACAAGTTACGAAAGACAGTAAAAAGAAACAGAAAAATTTAAAGAGCATTTTAGCAGTGGTAACGACATTTGCAGTGATCATGGTTCTGGTTTTAGGAGCAGTTTTCGTTCATAAGGTGATGCAGCCGAAGAATTATATTACAGCAGTTGACCGGACAAGTGCAGAAATGAAAACCGCAGAATTATTGTCGGGAACAGATGGGGCATATCTTTTTAATTTTTATGTAAAAGAAGAGTATAAGACATTGACAATTTATTTATCAGAGTATCAGGCGGGAGAATTGATCAATAAAAGTAAAGTGGCAGATTTGGACTATGATGGGCTCGAATCGGCTAAAAGAGGTGTGATTGCTGTGATACCGGATTTTGAATTGTTTCGAGTGAAATTGATCATAGCAGACGATTATTCCAAATGTTCTACAGATTTTCCGATTCTGGAAAATGTCGAAAACAGAGAATATTATGGAAGAAGTGCGACACAAGTGGAAGGTGAAGTTCCGATTCAGCGGGATACAGAACAGGGTCTGATGGCATTGATTTACGGAGAAGATGGATTGGAAGCAATTCCGGTAAAAGAAATGGAGCAGGGAAATTTTAGGGAGAAGAATGATTATGTCTATTATCTGTCCTTCCGGTTTGAAAAATAATTACGTAAATGAAAATATGAGAGGTAAGATGAGATGAAAACAAGAGAAGAAGCTGCTGCCTATGGATTAACTTTCCCGGACAGCTATGAAGATAGGCCTTTTAAAGACCAACGATGGCAGGTGATCCGTGTAAAGCCAGGTAAAAAGATATTTTTGTGGATCTATGAAAAAGACGAATTGATTCATTTGAATGTAAAGACGGATCCGAGATGGAGAGATTTCTGGCGTGCAGCGTATCCATCGGTAATTCCGGGATATCATCAGAATAAAGAGCATTGGAATACAATTATTCTGGATGGATCTGTTCCGGACAAGGATATTGAACGGATGATCGGTGAGAGCTATGATCTTGTAACAGACAGTCCTACAAAAAGAATTTATGAAGCTGTGAAACGGATTCCGAAGGGGCATGTGGCAACTTATAGACAGGTTGCGAAGATGGCAGGAAATGAAAAGATGTCAAGAGCAGTTGGAAATGCGCTTCATAAGAATCCAGATCCAGATCACATTCCATGTTTCCGTGTTGTGAATGCGAAAGGCGAGCTTGCCGGAGCATTTGCATTTGGTGGAGCAGGTGTACAGGCAGAGCTTTTGAGAGAAGACGGTGTGGAAGTAGTAGATGGAAAGGTTGATCTGACAAAGTATCAGATGGATGATCAGATGGAAGAGTAAGATAGTACTGTTTCTTTTGGGAAAGATAGTGTATAATACTTACGAGTGATTGCTGTTCGCAAAGTACTGCGAACAGCACCTTTGTATGGTGCAAAGAGCAGGAAAGAATACATCATTATGGTTTTGCTTTTGAAGGGAAAAAAGTGTTGATCAGATAAGAAATGGAGAAATGAATGAAAATTAAGAAAGTGGCAGTCCTCGGTGCCGGAGCAGTAGGCTCTTATGTGATCTGGGGATTATCGAGCAGAAATGATATAGAGCTTGGAGTGATCGCAGAAGGAGAACGAGCAGAGAGACTAAAACAGAATGGATGCACAATTAACGGAAAAATATACCATCCCGAAGTATGGAATCCCGGAGAAACAGACGCTGTCGATTTACTGATTGTTGCATTGAAGTATGGCTCACTTTCGGCGGCATTGGAAAGTATTCAGAAAGCAACCACGGAGAATACGGTAATTATGAGTCTGATGAACGGGGTAGACAGTGAAGAGATTATTGCAGAAAAAGTAGGAGTGAAGCATCTTCTTCCGGCAGTGATCAAGGTCGCTTCACATAAGGAAGAAGATGGCTATCATTTTGATCCTGAGACAACAATCGGAATTATTTTTGGCGAACTTACTGCACCTTACGATAGTGATCGCATCAGGGCAATCGAAGAACTGTTCAAGGATACCGGAATCCATTTCCGGGCGACAGAGTATGCAAGAGAAGAGATGTGGAGCAAGTTTCGGCTGAATGTCTGTAACAATCTGCCACAGGCAATTCTCGGCGCGGGAGTTGGATGTTACCGTGACAGTGTGCATATGAAGGCAATCAGTGATGGACTGAAAGGAGAACTGGAAGCAATTGCGCAGGCGAAAGGAATCGATCTGAGTAAGACTGAGGCGTCTTCCGGGCGTGGAAGTGCAGTACCGCCATCTGCGCGTTATTCTACTTTGCAGGATTTGGATGCAGGAAGACACACAGAGATTGATATGTTTTCAGGTGCACTGATCCGTATGGGAAAGGAACTTGGAATTCCGACACCGTATAATGAGTATACATATCATATGATTAAAGCACTAGAAGAGAAAAATGACGGACGGTTTAATTATACAGGAGATGAAGAACCGACCTGGTCAAAATAAAACAGGGAACAATTTGTGGCAGAGGCAGGTTATGAAAAAATATTGAAACAGTGATGTTGAAACAACATAAAAGGTGAGGTAAATTAAGATGAAAGAATTATACGAAGCAATCGAAGTAAAAATTAAAGCAAGCGGTTATCCGAGAGCAATCTCCGGAGAAGATGTATACAACGACATCTGTGACCAGATTGACGGAAAAGAGAATGGAAGTTATGTATTGTTATCCAAGTTCGAAGATGATGTGATTTTTGAGTATCATATCACGATTCAGGATGAAGATTTCAACCTGGGGATTTTGACAATGCGAACACCGGAAGGCGTGTTTGAGACAGATTTTGATGCGGAATAAAAGGATGAATATGTTATGAAGAAAATCAGCAGAGTTTCAACTATAATTAGCGCAATCATGCTACTTACTTATATTATTGTTCTTATCAGCATCTGGAGCAGGATTCCTGATACAGTACCGACACATTTTAATGCAGCAGGAGTGGCAGATAGTTATGGAAGCAAAAGAAACCTTGCATTTGAACCAGTTCTTGCCGCGTTTCTATTGTTATTCCTCTCATTGATGGAAAGAATTCCGGCAATCTGGAATTTCCCGGTGGCTGTTACAGAAGAGAACAGAGAAAGATTGTATAAGATTGCCATGATAATGATGGGCGGGATTAAGGTTCTGGTTACTGCCCTGCTGATTGATGTTGGAGTCAGCAGTCTTGTGGAAGGATATCCAATCTGGCCGATGTATATGATGCTTGGAGTGATGATGATACTGATTATCGTATCGATTGTTCAGATGGTTCGGGCGAAATAATGTGGAATAAGAAAGCAAATAAAAACCCTCTTGTGCAATATGTTTATCCAAAATCTTAAAAAAATATAAAATTTATATAAAATCCTTCTTGAATTTAGCGTGATGAAGTGCTAAACTCTTAACATAAAAACAGAGCGCGATCTATTTATTGATAAGTGCATCTGAATCGTAGTTAAGAAAGAAGGATAAAAAATGAACGGAGTTATAATGATGGTCATTGCCATCGTTGTATTAGGTGGAGGATATCTTTTCTATGGAAGATATCTTGAGAAGAAATGGGGAATTGACCCGAATGCAAAGACTCCTGCTTATGAGCTGGAAGACGGCGTAGATTATGTGCCGGCAGATACGAATATCGTATTTGGTCATCAGTTCGCATCTATCGCAGGAGCAGGCCCGATCAACGGACCAATCCAGGCAGCAATCTTTGGATGGCTTCCGGTACTTTTGTGGATTCTGATCGGAGGTGTTTTCTTCGGAGCGGTACAGGATTTTGCATCTATGTATGCTTCTGTAAAGAACAAAGGACGTACAATCGGTTATATTATCGAAGAGTATATCGGTAAACTTGGAAAGAAATTATTCCTGTTATTCTGCTGGTTATTCTGTATTCTTGTTGTTGCTGCATTTGCGGATGTAGTTGCAGGAACATTCAACGGATTCGTAGCTGATGATGCAGGAACTGTAAGTAAAGTAGCAGCAAATGGTGCTGTAGCAACAACATCCATGCTTTTCATTGTAGAAGCCGTAGCACTTGGTTGTATTTTGAAATATGCAAAACTGAATAAATGGGTTAACACAGCTATTGCAATTGTTATGCTTGTCGCAGCGGTAGCATTTGGACTTTATTTTCCAATGTATCTGACAAGAGAGACATGGCATATCCTGATCTTTATTTACATTCTGATTGCCAGTGTCGCACCGGTAACAATGCTGCTTCAGCCACGTGATTACCTGAACAGTTACTTGCTGATCTTTATGATTGCAGCAGCAATTGTCGGAGTATTTGTAGCAAATCCATCCTGTAACCTGAAAGCTTTTACAAGCTTCAATGTAGATGGAAGTTATATGTTCCCAATTCTGTTTGTAACAATTGCATGTGGAGCTGTATCCGGATTCCATTCACTGGTATCTTCAGGAACTGCTTCTAAGCAGATTAAGAGTGAGAAGAACATGCTCCCTGTATCTTACGGAGCAATGATCATGGAAAGTATGCTTGCTGTAATCGCACTGATCGCAGTTGCTTCCTTCGCTGATGGCGAGGCAGCAGCACAGGGACTGACAACACAGCCACAGATTTTTGCAGGAGCAATTGCAAACTTCCTTGAAGTGATTGGCTTACCGCATTCACTTGTATTTACACTGATCAACCTTGCAGTATCAGCATTTGCATTGACATCACTTGATTCCGTTGCACGTGTCGGAAGACTTTCTTTCCAGGAATTCTTTATCGATGATGACACAGATATGGATAATCTGCCATTGTACAAGAAAGTAGCAACCAATAAATATTTCTCAACAGTTATTACACTGGTACTTGCATACTTACTTGCAAAGGTTGGATATGCAGAAATCTGGCCACTGTTTGGATCAGCAAACCAGCTTCTGTCAGTACTTGCACTGATTGCATGTGCAGTATTCCTTAAGAAGACAAAACGCCAGGGAGCAATGCTCTGGATCCCAATGATCTTTATGATGGCGGTAACATTTACAGCACTTGGAATGACAATCTGTAAACTGGGAGGTCAGTTTATGACAACAGGTCTGAGCCTTGGAAATACATTACAGCTGATCTTTGCAGTACTGCTTCTTATCCTTGGAGTAATCGTAGCAATTCAGGGAATTAAAAAGCTTACAGAGAAGAAAGAAGCTCAGGCAGATAAAGTTGAGGAGACAACCATTCTCGAATAGGCAGAATAGTTAATAAAGGGTAAGAGACAAGATCTTCATGCAGACTTAAAATGTCTGGCATGAAGATCTTTTTTCTAGTTATATTTAATTGTACTCAAATAGAAACAGGTTAAAGTATAGAAATTTTACATTCGCCGGGTGTATACTAAGTCGTAATGTAAAAAGACAATCTAAGTAGTAACAAGATCAGGGGGAGTATAAATGAACGCGAACATAAATCAACAACATATGTTCAGCAACAAGATGATCCGTGCTCTTTTAGTACCAATCATACTGGAACAGTTATTGAATTCCATCATGGGTACCGCGGATACGATGATGGTTAGTAATGTAGGATCCGCGGCAATCTCAGCAGTATCGCTCGTGGATTCCATTAACATATTGGTGATTCAGGCATTTTCCGCATTGGCAGCCGGAGGTGCGATCGTCTGCGCCCAGTACATTGGACAGGGGAATAAAGAACGGGCAAATGAGTCTGCACGACAGGTACTATTTATCATCACTCTTATATCAGTAGCTGTCAGCGCATTTTGTCTTATTTTTCAGAAACCGTTACTTCATCTGATTTTTGGAGCAGTTGAAGCAGATGTTATGAGAGCATCTGAAATCTATTTCTTCTACACTGCATTATCATTTCCGTTTATTGCGGCGTATGATGCAGCGGCATCGATCTTCAGGGCACAGGAGAACACGAGAGATCCGATGCTCATTTCAATGGTATCAAACGTGATGAATATTGTCGGAAATGCAATTATGATCTGGGGCTTCCATATGGGAGTCGCGGGAGCTGCACTGGCAACTTTGATTTCACGTATTTTCTGTGCGGTTGTAGTATTGGCAGAGCTTCGTCTGGATCGTCAGCCAATTGTGGTACGAGATTATCTGAAAATCCGTCCAGACTGGAGAATGATCCGCAGGATCCTTGGAATCGGAATTCCATCCGGTGTGGAGAACAGTATGTTCCAGTTAGGAAAGCTGGCGATTCAGTCCACAGTATCAACACTTGGAACAACAGCAATCGCTGCGCAGGCAATGACGAACATTCTGGAGAATCTGAACGGAATCGGTGGTATCGGAGTCGGAATCGGATTGATGACAATTGTAGGTCAATGTCTGGGAGCTGACCGGAAGGATGAGGCAGTTTATTACATCAAAAAGCTTTGCGTGATTGCTGAGATCGTTATGGCTGCGAGCTGTGTGATTGTTTTTGCACTGACGAAACCAATTACGATTCTCGGCGGTATGGAACCGGAGAGTGCGAAGATGTGTTTCTATATGGTAATGTGGATCACGATTGTAAAACCGCTTGTATGGGTTATGTCATTTGTTCCGGCATATGGATTGAGAGCAGCAGGGGATGCAAAATTTTCCATGATCACATCCTGTTGTACAATGTGGGCATGCAGATTCTGCCTGTGTGTATTTCTGATTCGTGTAATGGGATTTGGCCCGATGGGAGTATGGATCGGAATGTTTGCGGACTGGACGGTCAGAAGTATTATTTTCACCTGGCGATTCCACAGCAGAAAATGGCTGGAGCATAAAGTAATTTAAATAAGAAGAGAAATCTGAACAAAAAGAGAAATCCAAACAAAAATAGAAACAGCAGGGTTACTGTCGGGAAAGCATTTTAATAATAATGCTTTTGGCAGTAGCCTTGCTGTTTCTTATATCTGCTATTTTTTAAAAAGAAGTTTTAGTATATTTATAGATTTATGTCTGGTATATGATTCCTGAAAATTACTCTTCAGGTGCAAGCTCTGTTGTCTGCTTCTTTGGAGGCATAACCAGTGAGAAGATAAGGAATGCAATCAACGCAGCAACCAGTCCAGGTACGATCGGCTGATTGAAGTGCAGACCGAACAGATTTCCTTTGGAAACATGCTCCAGATATACTACAACAATAGTTCCGGCGATCAGAGAAGCCATGGTTCCTGCCTGGGAAGCTCCTTTCCAGTAATGTCCGAGAACATATGGGAAGAAAGAACCTGCGGCACGAAGGGTGAAGGCAAACATCAGGATTGTAACAATACTTGAAGTATTAAATAATGCAATCAGAGTAGCAAAAACACCTACGGCTGCCATTGTAACACGAGTTACGATCATGATCTCTTTATCAGATGCGCTAGGCTTAATCACAATCTTGTAAATATCATTTGCAAAGATCGATCCGGCACCAAGAAGGTCTGAGTCAGCACTTGACATTGTGGCAGATACGATACCTGCAAATAACAATCCGCAGATAACTGCCGGCATTGCTTCCATAGCAAGAACCGGAAGTGCATAACGGGCACCAACATCCTGGAAGTCCGCAGCATTGAATTTACCCATGTTGATCAGTGCAAGTACGATGATTCCCATAAGTGTCGGAACAAAAGCGTAGATAAAGTTTACGATCGCAGCAAGGACAGATCCCTGTCTTGCTGCTTTTCCGTCTCTTGCAGCGTAATATCTGGATACAGCTTCCTGTCCTACAGTAAATGTAGCAACATACATGATTGTTAAACTGATAACATCCATTACATTATAACCTTTAAACATGTCAAATGTTTCAGCAGGAACATTAGCTACAACATTGTCCCATCCACCGGCAAGATTCATTCCAAATGGAAGTGCGATGATCATTCCAATCACGATCAGGAATACCTGAACAAAGTCAGTAAGTGTAACACTCCAAAGACCACCCATGATCGCATAAATTGTTACAACGACACCTACGATCAGAACGGCTGTTTTATAATTCAGATTCAGCATAGTAGACAGAATAACGGATGATGCGATAAACTGTCCGGCTGTCAGTCCAATCAATGGAACAAACATGATCAAAGATGTAATGATTCCTGAAGGTTTTCCATAACGACGGCGGAAATATTCAGGAACGGTTTTAACCATTGCTGCACGGAATTTAGGTGCAAGGAATGTAAGAATCACAAAAGCGAATCCCATTGTGATAATGTACCATGCGGCACTGAGTCCGTGACTTTCCATACCCTGCTGAACAACACCGAGAGAACTTCCTCCACCAATTTCAGTAGCAGCAAGAGTTCCGGCCATTAAAAACGGTCCGAGTCGTCTTCCGGCAACAACGAAGTCTGTGTTGGATTCAATCTTCTTGGATGACAGATAACCGATCAATAACATAACAAGAAGATAAATAACAACGACAGCGGTTACAATAATGTTTGACTGCATAAAATATCCCTCTTTCCTTTAGTCAAATTTGAAAAAGGTATCAGGAAATAGCGAAACCTGACACCTATGTTCATACGAATAATTATACCATAAAAACTTTCACATGCAACTTGAAAAGAAAAAAACTTATTGAAAATTATCAATATTTCCGGAAGATAATCGATTGGTATGGTAGATGTTAACAAAAATAATAAAAGGCGAGAGGACAGCGTGAAAAAGAACATTTTTTAGGGGGTGGACATTTGACGTTTCTATTATTACAATTATAATAATCGACAGAAAAGAGGAGTTGTATATGACACAGATAGATGCGTTAAAAACAGATGAAATACAGAATTATGAGATAGAATATCAGGAAGAAGTGCGCCGTCTCGCAGGCGAGTGTATGGTAATTTTGGAAAATGACGGAGTCCTTCCACTTCAGGCTGGTGCAAAGAAGATTGCATTATTCGGAACAGGAGCAAGACATACGATCAAAGGTGGAACAGGATCCGGTGATGTAAATGTACGTGAAAACATTTCGATTGCACAAGGGCTTGAGCGTGCAGGATTTAAATTTGTAACAGAAGGCTGGCTGGATCAGTATGACAGACTTTATGCGGATGCGCAGGAAACGTATGCGAAAAAGTTAAATGAATTTACAGAGAAAACAGGAAAACCATCGATGCTATATGCCTTCGAGAACCCTTTTGAGGAACCGGAACAGCCGGAGATTACAGAAGCGGATGTAAAAGAAGCGGATGCGGCAATTTATGTAATTTCTAGAAATTCCGGGGAGGGAAAAGACCGCAGGGCAGAGAAGGGAGATTATTATCTCAGAGACAGAGAACTTCAGAATATCCGTTTTATGACAGAACACTATAAGAACTGTATTGTTCTTTTGAATGTAGGTGGAGTTATTGATCTGACTGCATTGAAGACAATTGAAGGCATACAGGCGATCATGCTTGTGGGACAGACGGGCAATATGGGAGGTTATGCAGTTGCTGATGTGCTGACGGCCAAGACGATTCCTTCAGGAAAGCTGACTGATACATGGGCAAGATCTTATGAGGATTATCCATCCTCTGCAACATTTAGCCACAGGGATGGAAATCTTGACGACGAATATTACAGTGATGGAATCTATGTGGGATACCGCTATTTTGATACGTTTGGTGTGATGCCTCTATATTGCTTTGGATATGGAAAAAGCTATACAGAATTTGAAATAAAAACAATGAATGTAACAGCAGATGAAAAGCAGGTACAGGTTGAAGTTGAGGTTACGAACATTGGTGATAAGTATCCTGGAAAAGAAGTTGTTCAGGTTTATTATTCCGCACCGGATGGAATCATGGAGAAACCAACACAGGAACTTGCAGGATTTGCTAAGACTAAATTGCTTGCGCCGGGAGAAAAAGATGTCGTGACGATCACATTTGCAACGACAGACATGGCATCTTTTGATGCATATGATGCGGCCTGGGTTATGGAAGAAGGGGAATACACGATCCGCGTAGGAAACAGTTCACGTAATACGGAGGCTGTGGCAGTCATCGACCTTGATGAGCAGGTGACAACACTCCAACTGAAACGTCTGATGCGTGATACAATTGCAGTCAGAGAGCTTCACCATATGATTCCGATTTTCGATATTGAATTTGATTTCGGTGTGCCGGCGATTCCATTTAGAATTATGCTTCAGGCAGAGAACTTTAAGAAAGAACTTGTAGAATATGAAGTGATGCGCAGGACACTTATGGATAAGAGGAAAGATGAAGTTCTGACGCTGGAAGATGTAAAAGCAGGCAACGCGACTCTGGATGAACTGACAGCGCAGCTTACCGTGGAAGAAATGGCAGAACTTTGTGTTGGAACAGAGAGAAGAAATGGCGACGGAAATGTAATTGGTTCAGCATCCTCCTGTGTGCCGGGTGCAGCAGGAGACACCACTTCCAGTTTACTTGAAACACGAAAAGTGCCGAATCTTATTCAGGCAGATGGACCGGCAGGACTTCGTTTAGAGACACCTTGTACTGCCATTCCAATCGCAACAACACTGGCACAATCCTGGGATATGGATCTGATTCATAGAATGGGAGAGCTTGTCGGAGAAGAGATGAAGCAGTTACATGTAGATCTATGGCTCGCACCTGGCATGAATATTCATCGTAATCCGCTTTGTGGACGAAACTTCGAATACTATTCTGAGGATCCGGTATTGACAGGTCTTTGTGCTGCAACAGAGACGAAAGGTGTTCAGTCTCAAAAAGGAAAGGGAACAACAATCAAACATTTTGCAGGAAATAATCAGGAAGACAACCGTATGTTTACGAATGCACATATCAGCGAGCGTGCGCTGAGAGAAATCTATCTGAAAGGATTTGAGATTGCGGTAAAGACAGCTCAGCCATATGCGATCATGACTTCCTACAATCTGATCAACGGAGTTCATTCAGCAAACAACTATGACATGCTGCAGAACATCGCACGTGATGAGTGGGGATTTGAAGGTCTTGTGATGACAGACTGGTATACTTCACAGGATACAACAGAGATGGGAATGGTATCACCATCCGGAAAATATAGTCATTCCAGCAGTGTACAGTGCATTAAAGCAGGAAATGACCTTCAGATGCCGGGATGTCAGCAGAATGTGGATGATATCGTAGAAGCAGTGAACGAAGGAAAAGAAATTACCAAAGCAGATTTACAACGCTGTGCGAAACATATTTTAAGTGTTGCACTTAAGACAATGTAAAACCACCTTGGTAATGTGGGGAATGAGAGTCTTTTTCGTATTACTCAAAAATTAATAAACAATATCGTATAAGATCAAGCCTTTTGTGTCGCAGGATGCAGAAGGCTTTTCCTTTCCTTCCAGGATTGCATTGATACATTCGACGGGTCTTTTCCCTATGCCGATATCTAAAAGCGTTCCCAGGATAAATGGAGCCATCTGATAGAGAAAATCATTGGCTGTCATACGAATATAAAGCGTAGACTCTTCTGTGACAAAAGTAATTGTTTTTATTTCTTTTTCGGTTCCTTTCTTTTTTCGAATCGAAGAGAAATGTTTAAAATCATGCTTTCCAAGTAATGAGTGGGCAGCGGTTTCCATAAGAAGAATATTTGGAAGTTCTGCTGTTTGTTCAGGTGACAGATCAAATAATGAATCTGATAACAGATCAGTTAATCGACCGCGATAGTTTTTGTGGAACAGGTCATAGATCGGTGATAAATCCATGGCATATTCATAAGTGATCTCGCGTGCATTTAAGTCTGCCCGAAAGCGTTCGGGTGTTGATACTGCATCTAAAACGGCAATATCCTGTGGGAGATACTGGTTCAGAACAGTTTTAAATTCTGCAGGAGTCAGTTGGCTTTCCGTAAGAAAATTGACTGTGAGATTCCGGGCATGAACTCCCGGTTCTGTTCGGATCCCGGCAAATAAAGTAACAGGAGTTCCTGTTACTTTTTCTAATACATTTTCAATTTTATAAGATACTGTGCGATCATTGTGGTCTTTTTCCGGGCGTTTCCAACCAAGATAACGTGTACCGTCATATTGGAGTGTTAATTTAATATTCTGCATATATCGTTCTCCATTTATAAATAATGTCTGTTTCCAGACAAGTCATCCTTTGTATTTTAACTGATGCAGATGGAAATGTATAGAGAAAAGAAGAGAAATAAGACTGCAAAGGCGAAGAGCGTGATTCTGATTTTATTTAAAATGTTTCCGAAAGATATTTTTGGTCATTTCCATCATGCGGTCAATTTGCTTTTGTTCTTCTTTGCTTTTACCTTCTTTTAATACTTCAAGAATTAATGAAACTTCATCCGGATTGAAACGAAGTCCCTGTCGGTTTGCATTTGTGATAAGTGCGAGCATGACCGGGGCAAGTTCATTTCCGGATTTTCCTTTCGTCTGTTTCGCGGCTGTCCTGATCAGTTCCAGCTTGAGCGGATCGATCGTTTTCATTGCAGGATGGTTCATCCAGTTTTCCATTGTTAAGATCTCCTTTCGGTGAGCTATTGTTTATAGTGTCTTCTGGCTCTTCATCAGAAGGTGGAGCAGATGAAAAGAATTGCGTAAACATATCTGCCATAGACATCATCTCTTTTATGTTCTTGAAAGTAGAAAAGAGCTGCTTTTCTTCTGATGTGAGATAAGGTGACAGATGATCAAAAAAAGAATCTGTGTTGTCTTGAAAAAGACTTTCTATTCCTCGTCCAGAAGAAAAGTCACAGGCAGAAAGTGCATCATAACTGACAGGAGCCTGTTGGTGAAGAACATTTTGCAGTTCGATGAATTTAATGAAGACGGCAAGCATGCTCTGTGTAGCTGGCGGGAAAAGAGGAAGGAAAAGTTTCAGCATGCGAAGTCCGGAAGCAGTTGCTTCGTCAAAGGGGGTCATAGGTGTCGGTGTTTTCAAAAAAATAAACCCTCCTGACTTTCAGCTGAACTGATACATATATATGAAATGCAGAAAAAATATATTCCTGTTCATGAATATAGATGTGTGAAAAATCGGATCATGCGTATACTGATTTAAAGACCTTTTGTAATCAGGGGCATATCTTAATAATAAGAAGAGGAAAGGAAAACGAAAATGTCCAGAAAGTTAATTATTGATGGGAATGCAGTATATGAAATTGATGAGAAGTGTATGTTAAAGAAAAAGCTTGGAGAACTGAAAGAAAAGAAGATAACATCAGACGAGAAGAGAGCGGAACAGAGTGTTGTTACCGGAAAACCGAATCGTTTGAAAAGATAAGCCAGAAGGGGCATGCGGTTTTTCCGCATGCCCCTTCTGAAGTGGAAGAAGGAACAGATATCAGCATCCGCCACAGTTGCAGCCATTACCGCAACCGCCGCATCCGAATCCATTATTGCCCCATCCGCCGCAGCAGCAAAGAAGAAGGATGATCCACAGACAACTGTCATTGCCGCAGCCATTACCACATCCGCCACAACCATTACCACCCCAGCCACCGCAGCAGCAAAGGAGAAGGATGATCCAAAGGCAGGAGTTATTCAATCCGCATCCATTTCCGTTTCCGCCACAGCCGCAGCTGTTTGCACATCCGTTGTCACAACCGCATCCGCAGTTTGTAGCTGTTAATTCACTCATTGTTAAATCCTCCGAAAGATTTTTTGATTTACAATGTTATAGTATGCGGAGAAAAAGAAAATGTGAGATGAGAAATTATTTGTAGTGATAAAGATGTGAAGTGGCAAAAATTATTCGAGCAGTCGGGAAAAATCTAAAATTCCCCAGCCGGATTCAGTTCCCGGAATTTGCACACAGGAAGCGTGAAGTTTTAATTTAACTTCTGCATTGGTGAGAAACGGGTATTTTGAAAGAAGACAGGCAATTGCACCGGAAACAACAGGAGCAGCCATGGATGTTCCTGTTTTGGAAAGATAAGGCGGAGCATTTGGAAATTGAGAGTAAAAAGCATTGCAGCTTACAATTCCTGTGCCGGGGGCAAAAACATCAGGTTTGACAATGCAGTCATCTGTAGGACCGCGGCCGGAATAATTGAGAGGATGCCTTTGGGTGTGGATCAGAGGAAAAGTGTCGGGAACACCAACAGTGATAACTTTCGGGCTGCTTCCGGGAACTGTGACGGAACCGGGAGCAGGTCCGTAGTTGCCGGCAGAGACAACTACGACGAGCCCAAGATCCCAGAGGGATTCCACAGCATTCAATAAAAGAAGTTTTTGATGAATGGAAAGATCCGGTCGTGTACCTACGGAAATGTTAATGATCCGGATATGGAATTGCGTGTAGATATCACGGATCCATTGAATTCCATTTATGACATTTTTGATAGATCCGTTTCCATTCTGATCCAATACTTTCCCAATAATAAGATTGCAGAAGGGAGCAATTCCGGCATAAGTTCCGGAAGAGAGAAGTCCGCTTCCCGCAAGAATTCCGGCTACATGGGTTCCGTGTCCACTATTGTCGATGAGAGGGGAGAAATGAGAGAAAGAAAAAAGAACTTTTTCGGAAGAACCAGTGGTACTGGAAAAATCCCGAAAAGAATGGATACGATCTTTAAAATCAGGATGAGGAGAAATTCCGGTATCAAGAATAGCAACAGTGACATTTTGTCCGAGAAATTTGTGTTCCTTTGTGTCCGGGCACCAGTAGTGAATGGATTGTTTTACCCATTTCATGAAGGAAAAGCCTTTGTTTTTTCTTTATTATATGCCTGATATTAAATTGGTGTAACTGTTCAGAGCCAACCTCCAAAATGCTACGCATTTCGTCGGTGTGGCGTA
>ERZ860076.533-NODE-533-length-23976-cov-7.614272_pt1 | contig 23976 bp, 24 predicted proteins | sample MGYA00509982_ERZ860076 | MGnify/ENA primary metagenome ERZ860076 (study PRJEB30046, sample SAMN00715193) | human gut metagenome | study: EMG produced TPA metagenomics assembly of the A metagenome-wide association study of gut microbiota in type 2... | reverse complement strand
TGGTTTATGTTTGCGTTTTGATCTCAGGGGTTGCACTTACTTTTGCATTTGACCTTCTCGGATTCGGATTCGGGCTTGTCCGCTTTATCAATTCTTTTATCGGCGGCAACAAGAATATCATAGATCTGATTGATCTTATTCTGCTTGAAGCTCTCGCTCACATCTTCGGGAATGTGAGAAGTGACCTTGATACCGTTAACGGTACGCTCGATTATTCTTTCTTTCATTGGCGTTTCGCTCCTTTCGGTTTTTCTTTTGTTCTTAAAATAGAATTGCTTTTAGATTGGTGAGGTAAAAACCTCGGTTCTCCTGTGAGAATAAAAATTTTTTTAGCGGTTCTTGACGGGTTCTGTTTTATGCCGTATAATCAGCAGTGCGAAACCTCCTGCAACTGCGGAATTGCTTTTGAGTTGGTTTCGGCAGCGAAAAACAACGGCATAAAACAGGTCCGGTCAAGAAATTGCGTAACAATAGCGTTAAGAAAAATATTTTTATTCGGGCTAACGTCAGCGGCAATAAGTATCCTTACTCCGCCGTGCTTCTCTTTCTCTCATCTCCTTTTCCATTCTCCTCTGTTCCATAATGAGCCTACGCTGTTCTTCACGTTCCTCGATGAAATCAAGCTCGGCATTTCTTTCTGCTGTGGGTTCAGGCTCGGCTTTGTATGTACCGTCCTCCTGCAATTCTTTTCCTTCGTGATACATTTCTATCTGTGTGCGAAGTTCTTCCCGTTCCCTGATTCTGTCATAATCTGTTTTCAGAAATTCTTTCAAATAATCCGATGCGTTCTCAGCTGCTGCACGCATTCTTGATGCTCTGCCCATTTCGGCAGCAAGGCTGTCAAGCTGTTTAAGGTTATTACGGAGCTTGTCTTTCAGTTTCGGCAGCCAGTTATCCATATGAGTATTCCAACCGCCTATACCGCCGTTTTCTGCAAGCTGCCAATAAAGCTTCTCCAACCGTTTCTGCTGCGCTTCATCTCTGTTTTCGGTTTTAAGCAGACAGGCATATTCATCTCCCAGATAATTCAGCGTTTTCAGCTGCTCCTTTTTCTCGGTACATTTGCAATATCTGTGTAAAGCAATATCTTCTTTTCTGTTTGCGGCTGCTGTAACCTTTGCCATATCTTCAAGAGAATGAATATGATTTCTGTGAATAAAATTCAGAATCTCAAAAGATCTCTTCACCTCTGCATAAGTCGGGTAATGTATCACAGGCGTGCGGTAAACATCAAGCTGCTTTTCACGAATGCTTACGGCAAGCTCAACCTGAAAACCGACAAACGCACTTATCTTTCTTCCCACAAATTCATTCTGCTTGTTGCTTATCCTCTCCATAAGCATCTGATAAGAATAACCGAATCCAAGCTTTGCGATACTACACCCGTATTTCACGCCTTTCGGTTTTGCAATAAGTCTGCTTTCATTGGTAAATGTGTATCCGCACTCTTTCATTTTTTCAACAAGTGAATAAATGTCCGTAACATCATCACTGTGGATAAGCCTGTCTATCGTATCAGCCATTTTTCTTTTCCACGAATAACCTTTCTTACGGGCATCATGTTCCTTGTAGCCGATAGTGCTTTTTCTTCTCGGATTTCTGGTAATGTCAAGATTATGTTCAAGGCAAATTTCATCGGAACGCTTTCTGACGAATTGCAAGGTTTTGTAATTGCTGTGCCAGCGTATTCCGTCAAGATCATAAGGACAGACCGCAATATGGTTATGACAATAATCTGTATTGCTGTGGGTACTGACAATTATCGGTCTGTTCTCACCGAAAACTTTTTTCGCCCATTCAACACCTATGCGATGTGCTTCTTCGGGAGAAACGGAGCTGTCGAATGACTGCGTATATGAGTGAATACGGATATGCCGTTTTCCGCTTTTCTTTGAAAATTGACAATCGTCAAATTTTTCGGTATTGTAGTTTTCAAATATTTCCTTGAAATTGTCATAAGCAGTTTCAAGGTCATCTCCGCAGCATATCCCTGTGACATATTTCATTTTCTCATTTTTGTCGGGATTGAGAATATATTTCAAATGAGCTTTCGGAGTTGTATGTACTGCCGTATGCTTAACATAAGCCACATCACAGCACCTCATATGACAGCGGTTTCAGATGCTCGTTGATTTTTTCGCTCAATTCCGAAAACTGCTTTTTCAGCGAAACAATGTCACCGTAAAACGCCTCTTTGTTTGAGTTCACCACCATTGCAATCTGGTTGATGTTGTTTCCGATACGCTTGATATCGGAACGGAGTCCGTAAATGTCGGCGGTGTTGTAAAGCACCACCTGACTGTTTACGGAAGAAGTCCTGAGAAATCTGCTGACATTCATTCTGGCAGCGGAAGCCTTGCGTCTGATGTCAGCCGCTTCCTCTTCTGTGGCACGGAATTTCATTACAATGTTTCTGTTCATTAAATCACCTACCTGTCTTGTATGTATATGCTTATATATCGGCTATACCGTCTGTACCGGCGAAAGCCGCTGAATTTAGGTACACAAATTCTATGCTTGCTAAATGCATAGCAACCACACCTTTCCTCAAAAATCCTGCCTACCTCCCGTATATTCGCAACTTACTTGCAAATATCCGCAAGAGTTGCAGATATTACTTCTTATCCTGTCCGAATATGTGCTTGAAGATGCTATTCTGTTTCGTTGCGTTCGATTTGTCGGCACTCTGCACCTCGGCAAGTCGCTCCTCTGCCTGACGCTTTTCCTCAAGCAGTTCTGCAATCTGCTTTTCGGCTCTGTTATACTTTTCTGTCATTTTGGACAGCTCCCTGTTGAGCCGTTCGATAGTATCCTCCTGCTCGTCACTCTTCTTATAGAGCTGATGAATACGGTTATCCTTTTCATCTAACTTTTTACACTGATCCGAAACCGTAGAAGCAAGCAGCTTCCGACCAAACTCTGTTTCCTTTATTTCGGCTGTAAGCTCCGCTTTTTCCTTGTCAAACTCACTTTCCATAACCTTATACAGAGCCTTCGCATCTGCACATTCCTTCTTGTAACGCTCGCATTCCTGCGTAAGAAGGGCAACGGAGTCTGCATATTCCTTGTTTTCCTTTTTGAGATACTCAATAACAGCTTCATAACCGGACATTTTTGAAGCCAGCTCATCACGTTCCGCCCTGAATTGCTCGTTCTCCGCAACTATTTCTTTATTCTTATTAAACAGATAGTAATTGCGTTCGTCCACAGCTTTGTAGGTTTCACGCTTGGGTTTTAGAAGCTCCACTGCAAAGGGATCAAGGTCAAGTACATTTCTCTCGTCCTTAGTGATATGCCCTTCCAGCTCAGCAGCATGATTTTTCATTTTATCATATACTGCCTGATGGGTAATATTGAATTTTTTGCAAAACTCGCTGATTCTCATATTTCACCGTCCTTTTTGAAGCTAATACCAATTCATCATAGAAACGATTGGTATGAAAACCGCCGTTTTCTGATACTGCTTACGTTTTCAATGTTAATATGGAGCATAATTCATACCACAATATCAGCTTCATTTCTGCCCCATATCAGCACCACTTTTCTGTTAGCTTCAATTATCCCACGTTCCGATACCAACTTTTCAGCTCCATTTCAGCCTGTTTTTAACGCTTATACCAAAACAGCAGGATATTGAAGTCATACCACTCGAAAAAAGTTATACTACTTAACGAAAATCTCACATTTCAAGAAAATCATCATCGACGTATTCTTCATTTTCATCAAAATCGGAATCTGCGGTATTTTCATAATCATCATTTTTCAGAATTTCATTATCGGCAGCATTTTCGGAATTTGTAATTTCAGCAGAAACAGTTTCCTGTTCAAAATCCGTATTCTTAAAAACTGTGCCGATCTCCTCTCTGACAATTTTCCTTATCCCGTCAAGAAGCGCTTTTCGATTTTCCTCATTTTCGGAAAATGCGATAAGAGCAGCCACTATGGTATTTGAATAGCTCATATCGGAGCTTTTCAGAATATCATAGGCTTTTCTGTGGTCGGGTTTGTCCAGATTAAGCCTGAGATTTGTTGTCTTTATCATTTGCAGCCTTCCTCAATCTTCACCTTGCCTGGCTTTCGTATCTCTTTTCTGTCATCTGTCGTCCCTCCTGTCGTTATCATCAAGCTTGTCTTTCTCCCTGCTGTCCAGCCAATCAAAAAACTTATCCCTCTGAATAAACTTCCGACTGCCGATCTTCACAACAGGCACGTCCTCACGATTAAGGATATTATACGCCATAGTACGGGTGAAGCCCAGTGTCTGAATGGCGTTTGCCGGATGCTTACTTTGTAAGCATATCATCATCGGCAGATTTTCTCTGCTGTTCATTAGCAGCACCTCCGTTTTTCTTTTCTTCGGCTCTTGGGATTTTCCTTGAGCTGCTCCCATTATATATCAAAATTTTCCGAAAACGCCGTTTTGACCTCATTCTTTTTGTTTCGAGTAACTCATTAAGCCTATGCGTGCAAATATCAAACAAATACGGATAATTCCGTACTATCTGTTGACGAAATGTGCAAAACGTGATATATAAATTCTATAATAATTTTTAGGCGGATTTCATTCGGCTTTTCCCGAAAGGGGCGTATTTGTTATGATAAATCTGTTTGTCCTGCCCTTGACTATATTTATAGTTTGGGGTATAATGGAATAAATCGGACAACTAAATTACTCGACAAATCGAAATTTGGTGGTGAATATTTTATGTTTTATAATGCAAAAGAACAACTGTTAGAAATACAGGGTGTGCAGATGAATTACATTACTTTTGGAAAGGGAACGAAGCCTTTGATTTTGATTCAAGGTCTTAGCACCCGCAGCATTAAAGGGGCAGCATTTTCATTGGCTTATATGTATCGCATTTTCGCAAAAGATTATAAAATTTATATGTTTGACCGCAGAGAAGATATTAGCGATAACATAACAGTAAGAGACTTAGCGGCAGATATAGCAGTGGCAATGGATACATTAATGATTACAAATGCTGATGTCTTTGGTGTATCACAAGGTGGTATGATTGCTCAATATCTTGCAATAGACAGACCCGATTTAGTAAATCAGTTAGTCCTCGCAGTAACACTTTCGAAAAATAATGAAACCGTCGAAAGGACAGTCAATGACTGGATTCAAATTACAGAACAGAATAATATGAAAAAGCTGATTACAGATATGGCTGAAAAGATGTATTCCGACATTTATGTGAAACGATACAAACCGTTTATGTCATTATTAACGGTTTTTCAAAAGCCAAAGAATGTACCAAAATTTATTGTATTGGCAAAAGCTTGCCTTAGTTGTAAAGCTTATGATGAATTAGATAGAATTCAATGCCCGGTATTTGTAATTGGAGGTATGCAGGATAAAGTGGTAAGTGGATCGGCTTCTTTGGAAATTTCAAAAAAACTTGGTTGTGAAATCTTTATGTATGATAATTTAGGACATGCCGCTTATGAAGAAGCTAAGGATTTCAATCAAAGAGTTTATAACTTTTTACAGCATAAATAATTTATATAAAGCAAAAATTCCTATTTATCAGGGAGTGTGAGCAAAAACTCACGCTCCTTTTTTGCATTACTACAACCATTACGCCCTTGCGTGCAAACATCACACAAATACAGATAATTCCGTACTATACGTTGGCGAAACGCGCAAAATATGATATAATAAATCTATAAAATTTGTTTGTCGGGTTTCATTCGGCTTTTTCCGAAAGGGACGTATTTGTTATGATAAATATTTTCGTTCTCCTCTTGACTATATTTATAATATGGGGTATAATGGAATAAATCGGGTAGAGAAACTGCTCGACATATCGGAATTTGAAGAGGTAATCTATGGACTATACAATTAGAAATATAAGAGAAGCTGAATATAAAATATTAAGCGATTTTTTATATGAGGCAATATTTATTCCCGAAGGTGTCAAAGCACCTCCAAAAGATATTATTAATAAGCCTGAATTACAGGTGTATATATCAGATTTTGGAAAGCATAGTGGAGATTACTGTCTTGTTGCAGAGTCTGACAAAAAAATAGTTGGTGCCGTATGGGTTCGGATTATGAATGATTATGGTCATGTTGATAATGAAACTCCATCTTTTGCAATATCATTATTCCCAGAATACCGAAACCATGGAATAGGAACTGCTTTGATGAAATCAATGATTGATCTACTGAAAACAGAAAAATATAAGCAAGCATCACTTGCCGTTCAAAAAACAAACTATGCAGTTAATATGTACAAGAATGTTGGATTTGAAATAACTGACGAAAACGAAGAAGAGTACATTATGATATGTAAGCTTTAATTCGTCAAATTCCAATTTATCGAGGAGTGTGAGCAAAAACTCACGCTCCTTTTTTGCATTTCTATAGCCATTACACCCTTGCGTGCAAACATCGAACAAACGCAGATAATTCCGTACTATCCGTTGACGAAATGCGCAAAACATTATATAATAAATCTATAAAATTTGTTTGTCGGATTTCATTCGAATTTTTCCGAAAGGGGCGTATTTGTTATGATAGATTTGTTTGAGTGCTGCGGAGAAATTGCTTCGGTGGGCATAATCGTTGACTTTTCCGAAGATACGGAAACGTATATTGTCGGTACTCCTGCCGATATTAAGTCTTGGGCTTATGCGGCACAGCAACAAGGCAGGCAATCTTGTTAAGGACATAAACCGCCTTATGAAAGTAAAATATGAGCTTAATGAGATTATGGAGATAAGCGACAGGCTGTGCAATGCGGACGCATTATGTGACGGCAGCTGCAACTGTGTCCTTGAGGAGCTGTCGGAGTATTACGATATTTCCGAATACGCTAATATCGTTAAAAACTATATTATCTATTTTTTATTCAGTAAATTCAAGCTCCACCAGCGTGATTTCAATAAAAAAATCGGGTTGTCCGTAAAGAGCAACCACGATCGTGCGGAAAAATATATTGAATTGTTCAAAGCGGATAGTGAGAAAATCTTCCGTCCGTTCATTTCGGCAAGGGCAGCTGATATTTTTAATATACGAACCGCTATACGGAGCAGCAATGAGGTTTTGGACAGTTCTCTTTACAGGGTACACGATGATAACAGGAGCATTAGCCTTTATGTGGCAAACGACTCTATCCTCACTTTGCTCGATATTTACTCCGACATTATGTCCGATGCAGGCAGGCTTATCACTAACTGCGAAAACTGCGGACAGCTTATGATTACCAAACGTTCAAATGCTTCTCTTACTTGTGGCAGGACCACTTGCAAGAAAGAGCGTTTATACAAGGCGAACGATGATTACAAAAAACGTGCTATAGCTGATCCGATAAAAGAAGCACATCTCAATTTTGACAACAAATGCAGGAGCTACCGCAAGAAGCTCTCCGGCTATCCCGAACTTTTGGAGAAATACAACAAGGCGTTTGACGAACGGCGTGAGAAAATTCGGGCTTTCAAGAGCGGTCTTACTGTCAGTAGCAGCACCAAAGATATTGACCGTTACAATCAGATGTGCTTTGATGCCTGTCAGGATTTGCAGGATTTGTCCAAACGATTGAAAGCAAAGCAAACAGAAACTTCCTCATAATTTTCGTATTTGGAAATTGATAACAAATGAAAAAGCTTCGGACATTTTGGAGAACGCCCGAAGCTTTTATGATTTATCTAAAGGTTAAAGAGCTTTATTCGGAAACAAGCACAGCCGAAATTGCCTTTAAAACAGCGCTTATCTCCTTTTCATCATCTGTATTGATATGAAGATCAAGAGGCTTGCTGAGGTCAAGACTGAAAATGCCCATTATCGACTTTGCATCAACAACATACCTGTCCGCAACAATATCAAAATCACATTCAAAGGTTGTAACCGCACTTACGAAATTTTTTACATCATTGATGGTTTCAAGCTTAATAGTTACATTCTTCATAATATCATCTCCCAATAAGTTCAAGTATTTCTTTCTTTTCGGGCATCACTTTCAATGCCCCTCTGCGTGTTGTGATAATGGCTGCTGCTGCGTTTGCAAAGGTAAGAAGCTCTTTCAGGTCATTCTCCGTAAGACAGTTTATATCGTGTTCAAGAATAAAATTTAATGCACTTCCGCAGAAGGTATCTCCTGCACCTGTGGTTTCAATGGTATCGACCTTAAACACTCCGCACTCTGCTTTGATGTTCCTGTAATATGCACGGCTGCCGTTTTTGCCGAGTGTGGCAAAGGCAAGCTTTATATGGTACTTTTCCATAAGTCTCCTTACAGCCTTGTCATAATCGGTAAGACCCGTCATAAATTCTATCTCATTATCGGAAATTTTCAGAATATCGCATTTTTCAAGACCGTATTCTATCTCACGCCTTGCATCTTCAAGGGAGTTCCACAAGGGCGGACGTAGATTTGGGTCAAAGGAAATCAGTGCACCGCTTTCCTTTGCAATATCTACACCATATCGTGTAGCTTCTCGTACGCCCTCGTGTGTTGATGAAAGAGTACCGAAGTGGAATATTTTTGCGGACTTGATGATTTCTTCATCTATCTCGCTTTTTCTTAACATCATATCCGCTCCCGGCTCTCTGTAAAAGCTGAAATCCCTGTCACCATCGGGCTTTTTATGCACAAAAGCAAGAGTAGTATGGACTGTATCATCAAAAACAAGCCCGTCCGCACAAATACCACAATCTACGATCGTTTCTGACAGCACTTTCCCGAAACGGTCGTTCCCGACCTTACCAATAAATGCAGTCGTTTTTCCAAGCCTTGCAAGCATAGCAAGAACATTGCAGGGAGCACCTCCCGGATTTGCTTCAAGTAATAAATTACCATTCACCGATATTCCATTTTCAGTGAAATCTATCAGTAATTCGCCTAATGCAACCACATCAAACTTTTTCATATTTGCCCTCCATCAGACAGTGTATATATAAATCGGTGAAATGCTTGTCTGCCAATTGAGTTTCTTTTGAATACGCCTGCATCAATCAGAACCTGTTCAAAAACCTTGCCAATCTCTTTGCAAATGATATCCGAGATATTTTCCTTTGAAATATCAGGATTGTTATCTGCTATTTCTTTTGCCCATTCAGCATGACTAACCGTCAGCGGATCATCATTTAAGTCTTTCCCGGACAAAAGTGCTTCTTTCACAGCATTCATTTCTTCTGCAAGACGTGACGGCAAAACTGCAAGTCCCATCACTTCAATCAGACCGATATTTTCTTTTTTGATGTGATGGAGAGATGAATTGGGATGTAACAATCCCAATGGACGTTCCTCCGTTGTACGATTGTTGCGTAAAATCATATCACATTCATAAAGGTTGCCGTTCATTCGTGCAATGGGAGTAATGGTATTATGAGGAATGCCTTCCGTATCTGCCAATATGTCAACACTTTCATCTGTATATGAACACCATTTTTTCAAAATATAGCTGCATGCTGCTGAAAGAGCACTCCTGTTTTTGGATTTCAGCCGAATAACGGACATATGCCATTTGACAATTCCTGCCTGTACATCAAGAAAGTGCGGCAGAGTAAAATACTCTTCAATACTTGCTTTTTCCATTGCAAATGTATATCTTCCACCTTGAAAATGTTCGTGACTGAGGATAGAACCGCCCACGATGGGCAGATCTGCATTTGAACCCACAAAATAGTGTGGGAGATAATCCAGTACATCAAACAGCTTTTCAAATACAATCTCGTCAATTTTCATCGCCGTATGCAATTCATTGAATACTATGCAATGCTCGTTGTAATAACCATACGGAGAGTATTGCAGCTCCCATGTTTCTCCATTGATATTCAGCGGAATGGGACGAAGATTTTGTCTTGCAGGATGATTTAAGTTACCTGCAAATCCTGCATTTTCCGGACAAAGCTGGAATTTGGGATACGAAGTTGTCTTTTCCGTTTTTGCAGCAGCAATATCCTTTGAATCTTTTTCCGGTTTGGAACGATTTATTGTGATATCCAGTGTTCCATAATCAGATTCATAAGTCCATTTCAAATTCTTTGCTATTCTGCCTTTCCAAACATAGTTTACATCTTGGCTGAATTTATCCTCCTGTTACGCTTCGGCAATAAAGTGCATCTCAACAGGCGCATAATCTCCCCATGACTTAGGCAGTAAAATACCGCCGTTCATCAAAGCACTTCCCTTATACACCTCTCCGTTCTCCGCAAGGCGATAATCGGTATCGGGAAGAAGTCCCCGCAGCTTGATACAATACTGTGTACAGTTAGGCTCTGTTCGGAAGATAACGCCATGCACCAGTGCTTCTCTTCCGTCCTCCGAAGCAAACTCCCATACGGCAAATTTATCGGTCATAGGGTCGCTGAGACGATAATACAGCCCGTTGTGGATAAGGGGACCATTCTCTTTAAAGCGTGCTATCTGCTCCTTTACCTCTTCCTTTTCATTGTCAGAAAGGGTGTTCAGATCAAGCTCATAGCCGAAGCTGCCTGCCATAGCAGTAACGGCTCTTGTTTCCATAGGCGTAATCCTGCCCGTCTGGTGATTCGGCACTGCGGAAACGTGAGAACCAATCGCAGACACGGGATAGAAGAATGATGTTCCGTACTGTATCTTTGTCCGCTCAAAAGCGTCCGTATCATCGCTGCACCATATCTGCGGACAATAGTAAAGCATACCTGCGTCAAACCGTCCGCCGCCGCCGCTGCAGCCCTCAAAAAGCACGTCAGGAAAAGCTGTTGTCAGCCGTTCAAGCAGCTCATAAAGTCCGAGAACGTATCTGTGGGGCATTTCTCCCATATTATCCGAAGAAAGGCAGGGCGTGTACCAATCGCAGATACTGCGGTTCATATCCCATTTTATATAGGAAATATCCGCATTTTTCAGAATGTCACTAATTGCGCCGAAAAGATAGTCCCTGACCTCGGGATTTGTCATATCAAGCACAAGCTGATAACGGCTTCTCACAGGATCTCTTGAGGGTATTTTTATTGCCCAATCGGGGTGGCTGCGGTAAAGATCGCTGTCCTCGGAAACCATTTCGGGTTCAAACCAAAGACCGAATTTCATTCCGAGAGATTTGATTTTTTCCGTAAGCTTTCCAAGACCGCCGTTCAGCTTTTCTTCGTTGACAAACCAGTCCCCAAGTCCCGAACAGTCATCGTTTCTCTTGCCGAACCAGCCGTCATCAAGCACAAGCATATCCACTCCGAGAGCCGCTGCCTGCTTTGCGATATTCAGTATTTTTTCCTCGTTGAAATCAAAATAGGTAGCTTCCCAGTTGTTTATGAGAACTGGACGCTCAGCAAGCTTGTATTTTCCTCTGCAAACGTGTTCACGAATGACCTTGTGGAAATTGTGGGACAGCTTTTCCGTTCCGCTGCCGCTGTATGACATTATTGCCTCGGGAGTATCAAACACCTCTGACGGTTTAAGCTCCCAGCGGAAAAGCTCAGGGTTTATTCCCATTACAAGGCGAACCTGCTCCTGCTGATCAAGCTCGATCTGTGTCTTGAAGCTGCCGCTGTATGCAAGCAATACACCTATACAGCTGCCCGCAATTTCTGTGCAGTCGTGGGAACAAAGCAGCACAGAGGGATTCTGATGATGGCTTGATGTTCCCCTTTTGCTTGAGCTTTCCTGTATTCCATGAATAAGCTCGGAACGCTCTGCTACACGTTCCATTGTATGTCTGCCGTGAAAATGCACCCATTCCCATTTCCCGTGGGGGATATCAAGGCAAAGACTTGCTACCTTTGTAAGGATAACAGGCTGTGTGTCGTTATTGGCAACAGAAACACATCTTGTGATAATATCAAGCTTCGGAAGAACGCCATAACGAAGCGTAACTTCAATATCCGAATATTTATCCTTTAAGATAATTTCCAGAGTTTCCGCTTCATTTTCATCTGCATAAACAGCGGGAAGTCCATTTATTGCGTATTTGCCTTTGATAATGCGATAGCCTTTGTATCGAAGATCAAGGGCACAGCTGCCGTCTTGATGAACAGCCGCCGCTGCCGTTATGCGGTAATCCCCCACACCCTCGCAGGCATATTCAAGGGGCAATGTGTCAAGGGAATATGTACGGTCATTTCCTGCGTCATAGATATTTCCCGAAAAGCCAACATCGGAATAGCTTTGCAGATATTCCATATCACAGCCTGTCTTTTCGCCGTACCATAGATGCCTTAAAACGTCGTATTTATCGGCTTTCATCTGATATTCCGTGTTGTCGGTTATAAGCTGAAAAAGTCCTGTTTTTTCATCAACAATAATTGCCATAGTTTATCCCTCTATCTTAAATTCGTAGGTGGTAAGATTTGCGGTAAGCGTAATTTTATCCGAACCGTGCTTTCTAATGATAACAAGCCTGTCGTCGTCCGCATTTACTTCAATATTTCCGTCAAGAGAGAATGCGGGGTGAGTGTTTCTCAGCTCCATAAGCTCTTTGAGCTTTTTCACAACGGGTCTTGATTGCTCATTTTCCACGTCCTCTGCGGTGTAATAATGACGGTTTATGTCACGTCCGTTTTTGGTTCGTTCCATAAGGTCAATGTCATTCTCGCCCGCTAACATTCCCACATAGTACACCTGCGGTATGCCCGGTGCAAAAAACTGTATCGCTCTTGCAAGAAGATATGCACTGTCATTATTGCCAAGAGCGGAATAATATGTGGTATTCACCTGATAAATATCAAGATTGTTGTAGGCTTCGGAGCTGTAAATCATCTTAACATTTGCGCCCTTTGAATACATCTGATCCTTGACCTTTTCAACCTCCTCATCGGGAAGAAGATCTTTAACGTCAACAATGCCTATGCCGTCGTGGGTATCAAGAGTGGTAAACTGCTTCATGGGGCATTTCAGAAGCCAGTTTTTAAGATATTCCCCCGTGTGATTGTAAAGTGCATGAAGCACCAGAACAGGGAGGGCAAAATCATATATCCAGAAGCCCTTTTCGGAAATTTTCATGGGAATAGTGTAATGCTCATGAATTTCGGGAAGTATCTCCGCACCGCACTCCGATGCGATTTTTTCGATATCGTAAAGCAGCTCCCAGATGTCGGGCTCAATGAAAAAGCAGCTTGTACCAGGCTTTTTTACCGCATATGCAAATGCGTCAAGTCTTATTACGGAAGCGCCTCTGCGGCACATTTCACGAATAGTATCGGCAATGAATTTCTTTGTGGTTTCCGATGTAACATCAAGGTCTATTTGCTCCTCGCAGAAGGTGCACCATATCTTTTCGGTTGTTCCGTCCGCAAATTCAGCCTCAATGTAAGGCGCACGGGGCTTACGTTTATAAATGATATCGGTCTCCTCACGGGTAGGCTCTCCATTCTCCCAGAAATCCTTGTAGCGGATAAACATATCCTTGTATTCGGAATCGTCCTTTTTCGCAAGAAAATCCTTAAAATATTCCGAGCTTGCGGAAATGTGATTTACCATAAAATCAAACATAAGATAATATTCTTTTCCCATAGCCTCAATATCGTCAAATGTGCCGAAGCTTTCATCCACAACGTCATATCTCATAGGAGCAAATCCTCTGTCTGCGGAGGACGGGAAAAAGGGCAGGATATGAACGCCGCCTACGGCATTTTTGTAATGCTTGTTCAGAACGCCGTGCAGCTCACGGATATTTTTTCCCATGCTGTCGGCATAGGTTATAAGCATGATCTTATTCTGTATTTTCATATATCAGATAATCCTTTCGTATAGTGTTTTCCCCCACCGTTTGGCAGGGGAATTTTGATTTCTGTTTGTGTATCAGCCCTTGACAGCACCGTTTGCAACTCCGCCGATTATCTGCTTCTGGCAGATGATATAGAATATCACAATGGGCAGAAGTGCCAGCAGATAGGAAGCAAATGCAAGGTTGTAGTTTGTACCGAACTGTGTCTGGAAATTAAGCTGTGCAAGAGGAAGAGTAACATTGTCCGAACCTGACATAATTACGAGAGGAGTCATAACATCATTCCAGGTTCCGAGAGCTGTAAGAACGGCAACGGTTGCGTGCATAGGCTTCATCATTGGGAATATTATCGTCCAATAGGTGCGCCATGCGGAAGCACCGTCCATATCAGCAGCTTCTTCCATTGCCATAGGAACGTTCTTCATATATCCGCTGTAAAGCATGACGTTCATAGGCATATAGAAAACCGTGTAGAGGATAACAACGCCGACCATATTGTCAAGTCCGAGGTTGGCAGTCTGCTTTACAAGGGGCATCATCAGGATAGCAAAGGGTACGAACATACCGCTTACAATGTAGAAATATATCATCTTGAAGCCCTTTTTGCGGTTCATGTTTCTGCCGATTGCATATCCTGCCATTGAGTGGATAACAAGGGAAAGAATGATAGTTGCGGCTGTGATGATAACGCTGTTTCCGAGGGAATGCCAGAAGTCGGTCACACGCATTGCCTCTGCAAAATTATCAAGGCTGAAGCTCTGAGGAAGGCTCAGTGCGCCGTTAATGTCATTTGTCATTTCCGATGGTAACTTGAATGCGATAACAATAGTCATATACAAGGGGAACAATATTGTCACTGTGCCCAGAACAAGCAGAATAGTCATAAGAATGCTCGACTTTCCGCCCTTGTCATTCTTTATTTCATCTGCTGATTTAACTTTAGCTTCAACAGGCTGGGGAACAAAGCTTCTTTTCGATTCACTCATAACTGCTCCTCCTTTTTATTGGTAACTGCCATCTGTATAATGGAGATAGTAACGATAACAACAAAGAATACAACAGCGTTTGCGCTCTGGAAACCAAACTGTCCGCCGTCCATACCGTTTTTGTAGATAAGGTAGGAAATGGACTCGGTGCTCTGCGCAGGACCGCCCTTTGTGAGAGCCATGATCTGGTCGAATACCATAAGCATATTCTTTGTGCTGAGGATAAGATTTGTGGAAACGAAGGGCATAAGCATTGGAAGTGTAAGATCCTTGAAGGTCTGCCATTTGCTTGCGCCGTCAATCATTCCCGCTTCGTAAATATCAGCAGGTATTGTCTGAAGTCCCGAAATGTAGATGATAGTATTCATAGCCACCGCCTGCCATACGCCGACAATAAGCACGCCTATCCAAGCATATTTTTCGCTGGCAAGTATGCTGTTTTCAAGAAAACCGAGGTGGAGAGCCGAACCTATTGCAGGAATTATGTAAGTAAAAATAAAGCTAAAAATATAGCCGATGATAAGTCCGCCAAGAATATTGGGAAGGAAGTACACGCCTCTCAGCAGGCTCTTGCATTTAATCTTGCTGTTAAGTCCGAGAGCAAGCAGCAGGCTCAGCAAATTTACAAGTATGGTTCCTGCTATCGCATATTTGAATGTGAACAGGTAGGAATTTCCCACTCTTGAGTCGGTGAAAAGGTCGATGTAGTTTCTAAGTCCCACGAACTCGTAGCTGCCGTAGCCTCTGTAATTCGTGAAGCTGTACATTGCACCCGTAATAAGGGGAATTGTATTGAATGCCACAAACAGGAGAAGTGCGGGGATAACCATTAAAATATAGGTTTTCTGTCGGTCTGACATTTTTTTTGACTTTCTCATTTCTGCCCCTCCTCATACTTTTTAACTTCTGCTATGAGATCTCTGTTGTATCTTACCCAATCGGTGTCGAAGCGGTCGAGAAATGTATCTGCGGAGTTTGCACTTGAATCCATAAGATAGGTCTGGATAAGTGCATCAACGCTCATTTCGCTTGGGTAGTGATGATCGTGGTAGTCGGACATTCTGTTATCCTTGATGTACTGCTCCATTCCGTTCAGGAAAGAGGGAAGAGAAAATTCGCCTTCCTTGCAGGGGATGCCGCCCTGATCATCAAGGTATATCTGAACGGTTTCGTCCTCCAACAGGAATCTCAGCACCTCATAAGCCGCTTCCTTGTTTTTGGACTCCTTCATTACGGAGAACTGCAGGTCGATTCCCGAATTAAGTACATTATCCGCTTCATCTTCATTTGCGGGGAACGGGAAGGAATCAATATTCATATCGGGATTTACGGAAAGTATCTGCGGAACGGCATAGCTGCCTATGGGATACATTGCGGATTCGCCTCTTGCGAAGGCTGTGCAGGCATCGTTGTAGCTGTATGCGTAAGGGTTAGGCTCTGCGTAATCAAGCAGTACCTTTATCTTGTCGGCAACCTCTCTGTATTCCGCCTTGAAGGTCGTATCACCCGAATTCACCCGGCTGCATACATCTGCGGGGGCAAGTCCCACTGCAAGAGCGTTCCATGGTGCAAGACAGGTCCATGTGTCCTTGTAGCCGAAGTAAAGAGGATTTGTGCCTGTCGCCTTAATGGTTTCGCAAAGCTCTGTAAATTCGCTCCATGTCTGCGGTATTTCCCAGCCGTTTGCATCGAACATATCCTTGTTGTAGAGAATGCCTGCGGCGTTTGCGGCATATGGTACAGCGTAAATTCCCTCCTGCGGAATAAATTCAAGATCCTTATCTATTTTAAGGTAAGCAGGCTTTATCGAATTTACCACATCAAGGTCGGAAATATCCGCAAAAAGCTCCGCATCAAGGAAGTTTGAGTAGTTTATATCTCCGCCTATTCCCACAATATCGGGATAATCCTCTCTGATAAGCCTTGTTTTGAGGACTGTCATTGCCTCGTTGGGAGATTCGATGTCAAGGTGAATATCATCGTGCGTGGCATTAAATTTTTCCTCAATCTTTTCAAAAGCCTTTACAGCCTCGGGCTTGTACTGGAGCATGGTGATATGTATTTTCCCATCGGAGCTTTCACCTGCCGCACAGCCCTGCAAAAGAAGCGTTGACGAGAACGCTGCAAGAAGTAATAATGATTTTGCCGTTTTTGCTTTATTCATATATATTTCCTCCTTTTATGTCTTATTATGCCGTATCCTTATTTCTGATATAAGTATATCATACCATAATGCGTTCTGTAAATTGCATAAATCAAGATATTATATACCATTTTGCTGCTTTTAGCTTATATACGTCAACTATATTGCATTTTGATATATTTTGTGCTATAATAATAAAAGCGCCTCACACATTTAAAGAAATATGTAAATGTTTACAAGGAGGACATGGTATGAATGACTTGTTGTTTTCTGTATTTCCCAGCGAAAACTTTGTAGACCTTAGCCTTTTCCAATGCGGACGGGAGAAATGCTCTCCCGCACATTCCTTCGGACCTGCGGCAAGAAATCACTATCTTTTTCATTATGTTATATCCGGCACGGGGCGTCTGCTGGCTTATGATAAAAACGGCGACACAAAGGAATATTCAATAAAAAGTATGCAAGGATTTATGATATTCCCCGACCAGATAACGACATATATTGCCGATAAGGATATGCCGTGGGAATACGTCTGGGTAGAATTTGACGGACTGCGTGCAAAGGCTGTCGTTGAGGCAGCGGGTTTCTCCTTGGATCAGCCTGTTTACAAAGCCCTGTCAAAGGAGCTGCGTGAGGAAATGATGAAGGAGATGAACTATATTGCCGAAAACAGCAGCTCATCTCTCTTTCATATTATCGGTCATCTGTACCTGTTTATTGATTATCTTACCCGCTCCACCGAGAGCGTTAAGGTAAATCACAGCAGCAAGCTCCGTGACTTTTATATACACGAAGCACTGGAATTTATCGAGCATAATTTTCAGAATGACATTTCCGTTGAGGATATAGCCGACGTATGCGGACTTAACAGAAGCTATTTTGGAAAAATATTCAAAGAAGCTGTGGGAAAAACGCCGCAGGAATTTCTGCTTAGCTACCGAATGGTAAAGGCAGCAGAGCTTTTAAAGCTGACAAAGCTTTCCGTCGGAGATATAAGCTCTGCCGTTGGCTATGACAATCAGCTTCATTTTTCAAGGGCGTTCAAAATTATTTACGGAGTTTCGCCGAAGAAATGGCGGACAGAACAGATACTTAATAAATAGTATGTTTATCATTGTTGATGAAATTTACCACACTGAAAAGCTCTTTCATAAACTGATACTTGCAAAACAAATAACCGGGGTTGTATCTTTCGACAATCCAAAATGTAAAAAAGCACCACATTTGTCTGTGGTGCTTAATTGCATAAATAACGTAAAATCGCCTTTTTTCGCAAGCTCCTCTTGTTGTGTCGGAATTGCCTGCGCACAAAGCTTTTACCTCGGCATAATCAAGAGCAGTTTCGTCCATATCAGCGCAGGTTCTTTCGGGTGTCTTGCTTGTCATGACCTGTGAAATAAACTTTTGCTTGTTCTCGAGGATCTGGAAGAGGTAAGAATCAAAGGATTTGTTGGTAACGTAACGATAAATATCAACTTCTGGATTTTCGTTGCCCTGACGCTCAATTCTACCATCTCTCTGCTGCATATCGGAAGGACGCAACGGACAGTCCAGATGATGAAGTGCAGTCATCTTTTTTTGCGCATTCATACCTGCGCCGCACTTTGCCGTACTTCCGAGAAGAATACGAACATCACCGTTATTCATCTGGTCGAAAAGCTTCTGCTTCTTTTCAGCCGTATCATAATCATGTATAAATGCTATCTCATTTTCCGGCACTCCCCTGCTCATAAGCTTGTTTTTTATGTCATCATATACGTTGAATTCCTTTGGTGGGATATCCTCAATATCAGACATAAAGAGCTTTTCAAGCAGTTCGGGAGAATTGGCATCATTAAGTTTGCCGTTTTCATATACAGCAGCCTGTGAATATATTTTACCATCATCAGGATTCGGCCTGCGGATCACAACAATGTCACCCTCTGCAAGCTTGTCCTCCGGTTCTGGAGAATGCTTGTCAATGTAGCTTTTTACATCAGCAAATGTATTTATGTTTTTAGGGTTATCCTCATCACCATTTCCCAAGCCTATCTTTTTTCGTGCTATGGAATATCCGGACTCGGATTTTGCATCATGACGATACACTTCAAATCTGTCCTGTCTTGCATCACTTTTGGGTGTGGACATATCACAGAAAATGCACTGCGTACTGCGCTTATCGGCTGTTCTGCTGTAAATATCATATACATTGTTTATGCAGAGATTTACCTTTGAGCCGTCTTCATCTTCAAGAATCGGGTTAATAAGTCGCTGGTCAAGTCCTATCTTTCTGCCGTCATTAGTTATAACAAGCATATTGTCCTCACGAGGGTCAATCTTTCCGTCACGGATTGCTGTTGCTCTCTTTGAAAGAGATTTTATCAGCTTTTTCTGTGTCCCTGAAGGCTCTGCCACTATCTCATGGAAATGTGCATCGGGCTTTTCAAGGTCAAGAGTATCGGCTGTGCGAATATCTGCACATTCCTTGAACATTCCCATAAGCTCGGGAAGGTTGGTAAATTTCGCAAAACGTGTCTTGAGCTGATACTTGCCATCAGATTCCGGTTTTAATTCGTATGAACACATATCATTGTGCTCCAAAATGATATGTGTTCATTCTTTTTTAGGAGCGGCGTCTGCTTATCTCGGTGGGATTGTCCGAATCGGCATTGCTGCCGATAAATCTGTAATAAATATCCACCCTGACAACAGCCTTGCCGTTGATGTTCTCCCTCTCGTGAATATATATCTTTTCAATAAGGGCGTGAACAAGCTCATAGTCAAGTTCGGTAATACCGATGTAGTTCTCAATAAGCTCGGCAAACTTCTCGGAATTAGCCCTGTTGTTGTCATTCTCCTGCAAAGCCGCCGAAATCTCATTTGACCTTGCCTTTAATGCCGAAAGCTCCTTTTCCATATTTTCCGACATTGACATATATCTTTCCTTGGAGATAACACCGAAAACCATATCTTCATAGATTTTCTGCAAAAGAGTATCGAGTTCACCGATTCTCTTTTTTGCTTTGTCCTGCTCTTTGAAAAGAGAAGTTCTTTCCTTTATCTTATCGGTTTCAGAAGCCTTGGAAAGAATATCAATATACTTGTCCGCATTTTCTTCAAAAAGAGTTGCATGGCGCTGAACATCCGAAAGAACAACATAGTAAAGCTGTTCAAAGGTTATGTAGTGAGATGAACAATATTCCTTGCCATATCTTATAGCAGTCTGACAACGATATGCACCTTTGGAATTTCTGTTATCATATCTCTTTGAAAATCCATGAACCTTTCCGCAGTCGGGACACATTACAAGACCTCTGAAAATATTGTCGGGATTTGTTACCTTGTCCCTTGTCTTGACCGACAGCCTCTTGTAAACCGTATCATAATCCTCACGGCTGACAAGAGCTTCGTGAGTATTCTCGGTAACCACCCATTCATCTTCGGGGCGCTCTATCCTTTTCTTGTTTTTGTACGATTTATTCGTATATCTCAGAGCAACGGTTCTGCCCGTATAAACAGGATTAAGAAGAATAGTTTTAACGGTTGCTTTGAGCCAATAGTAGGGATATTTCGGATAAGAAGCACAGTTTTCAAGACCGTTTCTGATGTAATTATCAGCCTTTGGAATGGGGAGATTCATACTTCTCATTTTAGTGGCGATCTCACCGCAGCTGCACCCCTCGATAGCCATGCGATACATCATTTTCACGTAATCCGCACGGTCACTCGGAATAAGCTTTGTCTTGTCATTGGGATCTTTCATATATCCGTATGGAGCTATTCCCGTAAGACAGTCACCACGCTGAGCTTTCATTTTCATAACTGCCCGAATTTTCTTGGAACAATCCTTTGCATACCATTCATTGATGATATTCTTGAACGGAGCAAAATCATTATCCCCATCATCACTGTCAACGGAATCATTGATAGCAATAAAGCGAACATCATTGTCGGGAAGAAACATTTCCGTATAAAATCCTGTCTGCAAATACTCTCTGCCGAAACGGGAGAGGTCTTTTACAATAACAGTACCGATTTTTCCGTCCTCAACCGCTTCAATAAGTCTTTTGAAATCGGGACGGTCAAAAGCTGACGTTAGATAACGATACTTTTGAAAACACTGGAAAATCAAGGTTTTTCGAGCGACGGACAAGCAGGGTATTGTACTAAAAACTGAATACGACGCAGAAGCGGCGTTTCTTACTCTCTACATGGGAGAACAGGAACGCCGCTTTTTTCATGCCCTTTGTTACGCAGTAGGGGCAGAAAAAGCCTTGCTACAAGCGGTTTTGCGGGTGTGTATCTGGCGCGGCAAGGGATTTATACCTTATTCCCCGAAACCGCGCTTCTACTGCGTAACAAATCCAAAGCAAAGGAGCTATGAACTATGGCAGTTTTCAGAGTGGAACGGAACAAGGGCTACACCGTAATGAGCAACCACCACCTACGCAACAAGGAGCTTTCCCTAAAGGCAAAGGGGCTGTTGTCGCAAATGCTGTCACTCCCCGAAGATTGGGACTACACCTTGAAAGGCTTATCCCTTATCAACCGGGAGAAGATAGACGCTATCCGCGAAGCCATTAAGGAGCTTGAACGCGCCGGGTATATCGTCCGTTCAAGGGAGCGCGACGAGAAAGGACGCTTGCGGGGCGCGGACTATGTGATATTCGAGCAGCCGCAGCCGCCTACGCCGGATTTACCTACATTGGAAAATCCAACATTGGATAATCCAACACAGGAAAAACCAACATTGGAAAAACCTACGTTGGAAAATCCAACGCAATTAAATAAAGATATACAAAGAACTGACTTACCAAAAAAAGAAAAAATAATTACTGATGAACAAAGTACCCATTCCATTCCTATCCTTTCCCCTAACCCCTCTCCTTGCAGAGAAGCGGCTACGCCGCCGGAACGGAAAGGAACGGAAGCGACAGCACAGAGCGCAGTTGATATATACCGGGAAATCATCAAGGACAATATCGACTACGACATTCTCAAACAGGACATGAAGTTTGACAGTGACAGGCTTGACGAGATTGTAGACCTCATGCTTGAAACCGTATGCACCGCCAGAAAGCGGGTACGGATTGCGGGGGACGACTACCCGGCAGAGCTTGTGAAATCTAAGTTTATGAAACTGGACGGCGAGCATATCCGCTTTGTGCTTGACTGTATGCGGGAGAACACAACGAAAATCCGCAACATCAAGCAATATCTGAAAGCAGCCCTTTTCAACGCCCCGTCCACTATCGGCAATTATTACACTTCCCTTGTCGCCCATGACATGGCAAGCGGCGCACTGTCACCGAAAAAGCCGCAGTACGGCGACCCGGACTATTATTCATGCAACGAGGGCGAAAGCCTGTAACCACCCACAACCACAAAAGGAGGATTTTATTATGGCACAGAAAATGACAGGAGCATTGGTATTTGACGAGCGCACCGACCGTTACGACATCCGCTTTGACTTAAACAGCTACTACGGGGGCTTGCATTGCGGCGAGTGCTTTGACGTATTCGTGCGGGGCAAGTGGAAGCCGACCCGGATTGAGTACGGCGACAACTGGTATCTTGTGGGTATCAGAGCCGAGGACTTGAACGGGCTGCGGGTGCGTATCTGACCGCCGCCCCATAAAGAAACGCGAAAGGAGGACGCGACAAATTGCAGGACGAAGTAAACGAAAAGACCATAGCCCTTTACATCAAGACCGGGAAGCTGACCGCGCAGACGCTCCAAAAGGCAATGAAAGCCATACTGTCAAAGGGCAAAAAGCAGCTTGCAAAACCGCCACAGGGCAAGCAGAGCTTAAAGCAGCTTATGAAGCAGAACGCGGGCGTTTCCAACATTGAGATTACCGAGGGCAATATCAAAGCCTTTGAGAGTACGGCGAAAAAGTACGGTATCGACTTTGCGCTGAAAAAGGACGCGACGGAAAGCCCGCCCCGCTATCTGGTTTTCTTCAAGGGGCGGGACGCGGACGTGCTGACCGCAGCCTTTAAGGAATTTTCCGCAAAAAAGCTGACACAGGAGAAAAAGCCCTCAATCCGAAAGCTGCTCTCTACCCTCAAAGAAGCTGCACAGGGCAAGAACGCGGAACGGGCAAAGGTCAAGAACAAAGACAGGGAGGTATCGCTATGAAGCCGGAAATCAAGAAGCTGCTTATCTTAAATCTCCCGTATCTGCTCTTTGTCTGGCTCTTTGATAAAGTGGGCGCGGCTGTCCGGCTCTCCCCCGGCGCGGACGCGAGCGCAAAGCTGCTACATCTTGGGGACGGTTTTACCGCCGCCTTTTCCAGTATCGCGCCGAGCTTCCACCCGGCAGACTTAGCTTTAGGCATTGCGGGGGCGGTCATTGTCCGGCTGATTATCTACACCAAAGGCAAGAACGCGAAGAAATACCGCCGCGGGACAGAATACGGTTCGGCGCGTTGGGGCGGGGCTGACGACATAAAGCCGTACACCGACCCGGTATTTGAGAACAATATCCCCCTAACGCAGACGGAACGGCTTACCATGAACAGCCGCCCGAAGCAGCCGAAGTATGCAAGGAATAAAAATATCCTTGTTATCGGGGGAAGCGGCAGCGGCAAGACGAGATTTTTTGTGAAACCAAACCTTATGCAGTGTACAGGAGAAAAAGGTACGAACTGTATTCCAGTAAGCTATATCGTAACCGACCCGAAAGGTACAGTTTTAGTCGAGTGCGGAAAGCTCTTACAGCGTAGCGGGTATCGGATAAAGGTGCTGAATACAATCAATTTCAAGAAATCCATGCGCTACAATCCCTTTGCCTATCTCCGCAGCGAAAAAGACATTTTGAAACTGGTAAATACCATTATTGCCAACACCAAAGGGGACGGGGAAAAAGCCGGGGAGGATTTTTGGGTAAAATCGGAACGGCTCTTTTACTGCGCCCTTATCGGCTACATTTGGTACGAAGCCCCGGAGGAAGAAAAGAACTTTACGACGCTGCTTGAAATGATAAATGCCAGTGAAGCCCGCGAGGACGACCCGGAATTTCAGTCCCCCGTTGACCTCATGTTTGAACGGTTGGAGGAAAAAGACCCGGAACACTTTGCCGTCCGGCAGTATAAGAAATTCCTGTTATCTGCGGGAAAGACACGAAGCTCTATCCTCATTTCCTGCGGTGCGCGGCTTGCCCCTTTTGACATTAAGGAGCTGCGCGACCTTATGGAAACCGACGAAATGGAG
>ERZ860076.516-NODE-516-length-24628-cov-6.302975_pt1 | contig 24628 bp, 20 predicted proteins | sample MGYA00509982_ERZ860076 | MGnify/ENA primary metagenome ERZ860076 (study PRJEB30046, sample SAMN00715193) | human gut metagenome | study: EMG produced TPA metagenomics assembly of the A metagenome-wide association study of gut microbiota in type 2... | reverse complement strand
GGAGGAATACATGTATGAAATTAGAAATTAAAAATGTAACAAAACAATACGGAGAAGTAAATGCTGTCAATAAAGTGAATTGTGTTATGAAAAAAGGAATTTATGGACTGCTTGGAGTAAATGGAGCAGGAAAGACCACATTAATGCGTATGCTTTGTACGATTGTTCAACCATCAGAAGGACAAATATTATGGAATGGTAAAGATATATGGAAACTAGGAGGTGAATACCGAGAAGTTCTGGGATATTTACCACAGGATTTTGGATATTATCCAGATTTGACCGTATATGATTATATGATGTACATTTCTTCTATAAAAGGGTTAAAAATGCCGTTTGCCAGAAAAAAAGTGAAGCAATTATTAAATCAAGTAGGAATGGAAAAATTCAGTAAAAGAAAAATGAAGAATTTGTCTGGAGGAATGGTTAGACGTGTAGGAATAGCACAGGCGATGTTAAACGATCCGCAAATTCTTGTCCTGGACGAACCTACCGCTGGATTAGACCCGAATGAAAGAATACGTTTTCGTAATTTAATTAGTGAATTGTCGGAAGAACGTTTGGTGCTCTTGTCTACACATATTGTATCGGATATTGAGTACATTGCGAATAATATTATGTTAATGAAAGATGGAGAACTTTTTTATGCAGGTACTGCGGAAGATTTAGTATCTTCTATGAAAGAAAAGGTATGGCAATGTAATGTTTCGAGAAGTATGATAGACAAATATATGAATGAATATTTGGTTGGAAATATAAAAACAACAAAAACCGGAGCAGAGCTTAGAATTATTTCAATAGAAAAGCCAACAGAAGATGCTGTGGCTGTAGAAAAAAAACTGGAAGATGCATTTCTATTTTATTTTGGAGAAAAATCGGAGGAAAAACAAGATGCTTAAATTAGAATTAAAACGAATTTTTTCAAAGAAAATTAATGTATTTGCAATCGGATTGGCATTGATACTTGCTGTCATTTTTAGCGGATTTGCAGTTACAAGTAATCGCTATGTGGATGAGAATGGAAATGCTAGCACTGGAATTATGGCAACAAGAAAACTTACAGATAACAGACGAGCATGGAAAGGTACATTGACAGAAGATGAACTTGGAAAAGTTATAGAACAAAATAAAAATGCGGTGACACAATCCTCAGAAGAAGAAAATGCGATTTACGGAACGACATTACAACCGATAGATGATATTAGGAGTTTTATAATATCGGTATTAACACCGGATGCAGAATATGATGAAAGTGTTCTGAATCAAATTACAGAAGAAAATATACAAGAGTTCTATGACACTTATCATAAAAATATGGAAAAGATGGCAGAAGAATATGGAAAGACTTCTGTACAGAAAAAATACTTGGAAAAGAAATATAATGAAATAAAATTACCAGTAGAATACGAATCTTATAGTTCATGGGATACGATGATTATGTATGTAGAAACGTATTCTATTATTCTGGCAATCATAGTTGGTTTTATTTGTGCTGGAATATTTGCAGATGATTTTCAGACAAAAGCAGATGCAGTATTTTTCTCTACAAAGTATGGACGTACAAAAGCTGTTAAAACAAAAATACTGGCAGGAATAGTTACGACAGTTATGATTTATTGTATGGGAATTATATTACTTAGTGTGATTTGTTTTGGAATTATGGGAACCAGTGGTATGAATACACCCTATCAAATGTATCAGGCATATAGTATTTACATTATGTCATATGGACAATACTATTTGTTGACAGTTGTATGTGGATTTATAGCCAGTATGCTGGCGGCTTCAGTGTCTATGTTAGTAGCGGCTAAAATGCATACAATTAGTGTCGCTGTTTGCATTCCGTTCTTTTTATATTGCTTATTGCCATTTATAGGACGGGCACTTTCTGGGTATACAACGCTTTTCAATTTGATACCAACAATTTTGACAAATGTACAGGCAAGTGTAAAAGTCCCACTTATTTATCAGATTGGGAATTGTGTATTTCGACAAATTCCGCTTGTAATGGTAATGTATACAGTGATGGCAATAGCCTTACTGCCTTTTATTTATAAAAGTTTTCGCAGATATGGAAATAGGTAAAAATTGTATTTATTTTGTTAAAAGACAGGATAGAGTTTTTCCGATGGAAAATCCAATCTGTGGATATAACTTCTGAATTTCCTGTACTTTGGCATAATCCAGACAGTCATCGGAATGGTATAGCTTCCCCCGAGTACTTTTCAAGCTAAAGTAGAAATAGTGCAATTTTCACATGATATTATACAAGAATCACATAGAAATATATCGTATTATTGATAGGGTAGTCTTGAATTGTATGTGAGGAGAAAAACATGGAAGCTAAAAGAAAAACATTAACACAGCTATCTGTGCCAATATGCTTAGAAACTTTATTTTATATGCTTTCCGGTATGGTAGATACGCTTATGCTATCATCTGTAAGTGACCAGGCTGTGGGAGCAGTGGGAACAGCCAATACATATATAGGCGTTTTTATTATTATGTTTGGAGTAATATCATCGGGTATGATAGCTGTTATGTCACAAAATATTGGAGCCGGAAGACCGGGGATTGCATATCAGGCAAGACAACTTGGACTTATATTCAACGCATTGATAGGTATCATAATGTCTATCATTCTTGCCGCATTTTCTGGTGGGATGCTTAGAATCGTAAGTATTGCTCCAGCTTTGCTTGAGCCGGCTGAAATATACCTTAGAATTGTCGGTGGCACATGTTTTTTAAATGCACTTATTCCTATTTTCTCCAGTTATTTGAGAGTGTTTGGATATACAAAGCATTCTTTAATAGGAACTGTTGTTGGAAATGTTTTTAATATAATACTTAATTCAGTATTCTTATTTGTATTCAACTGGGGCGTAATGGGAGTTGCCGTTGCCACAGTTATTTCGAGAGTTGTAAATCTTATTATTGTAGCTGGCATGGGGGCTGTCCTTATAAAAGCAAAGCAGAGTCCTGAGCGGATTGCAGCAAGAAAGATATTTGCGCAGATTGTTAAGATTGGTTTTCCTTCTGCACTTGAAACTGCACTTTACAACATTGCAATGACCCTGATTGTGCGTTTTATGAATCAGATGGATGCGGATGGAATGAATGTTACAGCTCGCTCCTATGCTGTACAGATTGCAAGTTTCTCGTATTGTGTGGGAGCTGCCCTTGCTCAGGCAAATGCAATTATGACCGGCTGGAGAATTGGAGCAAAAGAGTTTGAGAAATGTAACAGGGGAACGAGAAAAGCTGCGATATACGGAATTATCACAGCGACATGCTTTTCTGTAACATTTGCATTAGCCGGGCATTTTATAGTGCATATATTTACGGATGATATACAGATGATAAATCTTGTGGTAAAGTTGTTAATAGTAGATATATTTCTTGAATTTGGAAGGGTAACAAACCTTGTATATGGTCAGGCATTAAAAACGAGTGGAGATGCAGTTTTCCCGGTTATGCTAGGTGCGATATTTATGTATTTATTTGCAGTTGGCGGAACGTATTTTCTTGGAATACACATGGGACTTCTGGCTGTGGGAGCATATATTGCTATGGCAGGTGACGAATGTGCGAGAGCTGTGGGAATGGTACTTAGATGGAAGAGTGGAAAATGGAAGAGTAAAAGTCTTGTAGAATTATCTGATATGTCGTAAATCCTCTGTTTCGCCTGTAGGGAATATTAAAGGAGAGATTATGTACTTTGAATTAAAAGAAAATAAACCACACGGTACAAAGGATGATCCGTTTAGTACATATCATATAAAAAATGGGGGACGATCATTTCAGATACCGGTACATTGGCATGATGAACTGGAAATTATATATGTAAAAAGTGGTTTTTTGACTGTAAGTATATCAGGAGAAAACTATATTGGAACCCCCGGTGATGCTTTTGTAGTGTCGCCGGGTAATCTGCATTTTATGGGTTCACAGACTGGTACAGTAGATTATTTTACTTTCCTTTTTCCGGTAGAATACATATCTTTTTGCATAAATGATATGTTAGATGATAAATTACTGAAGCCGTTAAAAAATGGTCACCTGATGATAGGCCCAAGAGTAAAAGATACAGCAAAAGAACTGTGTGAGCAGTTGGTTGAGACATATATGGCAAAAAATAAGAAAACTGAGTCCGAAATAACTGCTCAGATAAAGACAAAAAGAATTCTTTTACAATTTATTCTTGAAATGTGGGAGAAGGGCTTTGTGATTGAAAATGATAAAAGCGGGAGAAATATTGTAGAAAAAGAAATGATTTCATATATACAGCAGAATTTTAAAGAAAAGATATCGTTGAAAGAATTTGGTGAGCTGTTTCATCTTTCGGAAAAATATATATCGCGATATTTTAAGGAACACTTTCATATTACACTTTCGCAATATATAACACATTTACGATTAGAGTATGCAAAACAGCTGTTACAAGATACGGATACTCCTGTTACAGAGATTGCAATGCAGAGTGGATATCAGAATGTAAGCTATTTTATCAGAATCTTCAAAAAAACATACGGAGTTTCTCCGTTAAAATATAAAAAAATAAGCCAAGTACATGGTTGAAATAGGATTTGAAAAAGTATAAAAGATGCTATCAAAAAGGGTTAGGGAACAACCGAAAGAGAGTTTCCTAGCCCTTTTTGTATAAGGATAACCAGATAAATATTATGATACAGGAACTTCTCCTGTAGATTTTCGCTCAATTAGCTGTGCATGTAACAAAAATGTACTGATTGAAATGCCATTAAGCAGGCTTGATAGTGCAAAGAATCCACTTTTCCCGAGTTCAAGCCGGTCCTGTCTGACTGTAGTCAATGGAGGAGACGTATATGCTGCAATCGGAATATCATCAAATCCGATAATACTGATGTCTTCAGGAATCCTGTAGCCTAGTTGCTGACACTGGATAAGGGCTGAATTGGCAAGCGTGTCCTGACTACAGATGATAGCAGTCATTCCTTTTTCCAGAAACCGAGGCAGGTGTTTTTCCATACATTCAGACAAATAATAAGAGCAGCCAGTAGAATCAGAAGAAGTCTTCAGTCCATGCTGGTGCATGGCACGGAGAAAGGCTGCATGTCGTATCTGAAGAATCTGAGAGCCAAGAGAACCGCTGAGATAGGCAATCTTACGATGACCAAGTCTGGCAAGATAAGAGACAGCAAGTTCCATTCCCTCATCATTATCAATACCTACATAAGCAGTAGAAGGATTCCCAATAATATAGTTATCGAAAAGCACGGCAGGAGTGTGGCTGGTTTTAAAATCCTGAATCCAAGGGTCGTTCAGGGAAAAGCCGATTGCAAAAGCTCCTACGTAATCATGCTCCAACATAAAAACATCGTAACGTTGGTTCCGTTGCATCTGAACGTCCACAGGTACGATTTCAATATCAAAACCGGCTGGTTCAGCCATTTGGCGAAAACCAAGCAGAATGTCATAGGCAAAATGATGTGGCTCTTCGTATTGTATATTCTCTTTTTCTGTTATAATACAGATTTTTTTTACGGGTTTCTTATAACGACGTAGTTTAGTATAACCGAGGGCTACAGCAGTTTCTAAAACCTGTTTCCGTAAAGTTTCGCTGATATCAGGTGCATCATTGAGTGCTTTGGATACAGTACTCTTGGAAACATTCATCTTATCAGCAATATCTTGGATTGTAGTCATAATATGTGATCCTTTCATGAAGTAGGAAAATAAATCTTATTTTATTATATACAATGATATAGTAAAAAGCAATGAACTATAGGAAGAATAAAAGTTTAGATGAGTTTCGAAAATAAGAAAATAAAAAATAATGCACAAAAAAACAAGGTGGAAAATGTAAAAAAATAACAAAAAAAAGCAGTGTATTGAAAATGAATTGACGAAAAATTAAAAAAGACGTATATTAAGTTTAACGAAACAATACGAAACAGAAAATGAAAGGAAGAAAGATGATGAAAAGAGGGTTAGCAACATTTCTAACAGGAATCATGACTGTAACGCTGGTGGCAGCAGGACTAACCGGATGCGGGAGCAGTACGGCAGATAAAAGGTCAGAAAAAGTCAGACTGATGGTATGGTCTCCATCAGAAGATCAGTCAAAAGACAGTGGCGAATGGCTTCAGACAATGTGTAATACTTTTGCAAAAGAGCATCCGGAATGGGATATTACATTTGTCTATGGAGTAGCTGATGAAGCAACAGCAGCAGATCAGGTGGCACAGGATCCGGAAGCAAGCGCAGATGTATTTATGTATGCAAATGACAGGATTACAACGCTTACAGATGCGGATGCAGTAGCAAAATTTGGTGGAAAATATAAAGAAGAGATTGAATCAACCAACTCAGAGGAACTTTTAGATTCGCTAAAGGTTGACGGAGAGCTTTACGGGGTTCCGTTTACAACCAATACCTGGTATATGTTTTATGACAAGTCTGTATTTTCAGAAGAAGATGTGAAAAATCTGGATACAATGCTGGAAAAAGGAACAGTATCCTTCCCTCTTATTAATTCGTGGTATCTTCCGGCATTCTATTTGGGAAATGGATGCACCTTGTTTGGAGATGGAACAGACGAGTCAAAAGGAGTTGATTTTGCAGGAGAAAAGGCAGTAGAGGCAACCAATTATGCAATTGATCTGGCAGCCAATCCAAATTTTAAAATTGATGCAGATGGATCAGCACTTGCAGGACTTCGTGATGGCAGCGTAAAGGCAATGTTTACCGGATCGTGGGATGCAAACGCGATCAAAGAAGCACTTGGAGATAATATGGGAGTGTCATCTCTACCAACTTATACAATAAACGGACAAGAGAAGCAGATGCTTTCATATGCAGGTTCAAAGGCAATTGGGGTTAATGCACATAGTGAATATATGGAACAGGCAGTTGCACTTGCTGTTTATCTGGGTGGAAGTGATGCACAGAGAGCACACTACGAGATGAGAACCGTGATTCCATGTAATACAGAACTTCTGAAAGAAAAGGATATTGCATCCGATCCTCTTGTTCAGGCACAGAATGATACCTTTAACAATACATCGATACTCCAGCCGTTCGTGGCATCCATGAGTAATTGCTGGACACCGGTTGAGAATATGGGAAAAGGAATTCGTAACAAGAGTGTGACACACGAAAATGCCGAAGAACAGACGGAAGCAATGAATGAAGCAATGAACAGCAATGGAATTAATTAAGAGGTGAACGGAATGAGTATGTTTAAGAAAAAAATCAATGAATTTCCAACGCCATATACCTGCAAAAATGCAGTAAAAAAAGGTGGAGTAGAGACTAAGCTTTCCATGATTCTGATGGGATTTGGAAACATTGTACATGGTCAGATTATCAAAGGACTTTTGTATCTGGCAGTTGAAATTGCCTACATCGTCTTTATGGCAGTAAATGGAATTGGGTTTATCGGTGGTCTACGGACACTTGGAACTGTGCAGCAGCAAGAAGTATGGGATGAAGCGAAGCAAATTTATATTTACACAAAAGGGGATCAGTCCGTTCTGATTTTACTTTATGGTGTGGCAACAATCCTGTTGACAATTCTTATGATTCTTGTATGGAGAGGAACCTTAAAAAGTGCATATAAAGCAGAATGTATTCAGAAAGCAGGAATGCATGTAAATACATTTGCAGAAGATTTGAAATCCTTTCTGCATGAGAATCTGTATCGTTTGTTTATGACACCACCGACAGCATTCATCTTTGTGTTTACTGTACTTCCGTTGGTATTCATGATTTGTATGGCATTTACTAATTATAGTCGTATCGGAAACCATCTGATGCTGTTTGACTGGGTAGGACTGGATAACTTCAAGACATTATTTGATTCAGGAAGTATTCTCGGAAGTACTTTCTGGTCGGTTCTTGGATGGACAATTATCTGGGCATTTTTTGCAACTTTCAGCAACTATATTTTCGGAATGATTCTGTCCCTGCTGATTAATAGAAAGGGGACAAGAGCAAAAGGATTCTGGAGATTCTGTTTTGTCCTTTCCTGTGCAGTACCGATGTTTGTATCTCTTTTGATCATGCGTACTATGTTACAGCCGGAAGGTGCGGTCAACGTACTTCTCAGAAATATTGGATTGATCGCAAGTGATGCAAGCCTTCCGTTTTTTACAGATGCGACATGGGCGAGAGTGACTGTTATCATCATCAATGTCTGGGTAGGAGTACCGTATACACTGCTTCAGCTGACAGGTGTACTTCAGAACATTCCGGAAGAACTTTATGAAGCCGCAAAAGTGGATGGAGCAAATGCATTTCAGACATTTACCAAGATTACACTGCCGTACATGCTGTATGTGACAACACCATATTTGATTGTAACCTTTACAGGAAATGTTAATAACTTCAATGTTATTTATCTTCTTTCAGGAGGAGATCCGGTAACAAACCTTTCTTCAACTGCAGGTAAGACAGACCTTCTGGTTACATGGCTCTATAAACTGACAATTGACAAACAGTACTATAACATTGGTGCGGTAATTGGAATCATGACCTTTATCATTCTAGCAATTGGTGCACTTTTCACATACCGTAACAGTAAATCCTATAAAGAAGAAGGAGGATTTTAATCATGGCAGGAAAGAAATTACAATCTGCAAAAAAGAAGAAAATGATCAACAATACGATCGTACATATTGTTCTTGCGGTGTTGGCAATTATCTGGCTTTTCCCAATTGCATGGGTAATTCTGACGAGCTTCCGTGCGGAAAAAGGCTCTTACGTATCAACCTTCTTCCCGAAAGCATTTACGCTTGACAATTATATAAAACTATTTACTGATACATCCATTTTAAATTTCCCGCAGATGTTTATGAACACATTGTTTATTGCAATTTGTTCCTGTATTTTATCAGCATTTTATGTGCTGGCAGTTTCCTACTGTTTGTCTAGACTGAAATTTAAAATGAGAAAACCATATATGAACATGGCAATGATTCTGGGATTGTTCCCGGGATTTATGTCCATGATCGCTGTGTACTTTATTTTAAAGGCGATGGGACTTACAGAAGGAAGCCTGATTAAACTGGCTCTGATCTTATGTTATTCCGGTGGTGCAGGACTGGGTTTCCAGATTGCAAAAGGATTCTTTGATACAATTCCGGTTGCAATTGATGAAGCTGCACTTTTGGATGGATGTACCAGATGGCAGATTTTCAGCAAGATCACACTGCCACTTAGTAAGCCGATCATTGTATATACAGTGCTGACATCTTTCATGGCTCCGTGGCTCGATTTCATTTTTGCAAAGGTAATCTGCAGAGCAAACTCAGACCAGTATACGATTGCAATTGGACTTTGGAAAATGTTGGAAAAAGAATATATTGACAGTTGGTACACCAGTTTTGCAGCTGGGGCAGTTCTGATTTCAATCCCGATTGCGATTCTGTTCTTGTTCATGCAGAGATACTATGTAGATGGAGTATCAGGTGCAGTGAAAGGATAAGAAAGATGATGAAGAATAAAATAGAATTAAAGAAATATTATTCTACAAAAGAGTTTCTTGAAAATTATATTTATGAGGAAAATAATCTTGGCGTAGAATGTACAGAAGAAGGAACGACATTCCGCCTGTGGTCACCACAGGCGGAATGCATTAGTTTAAACCTGTATCAGACAGGAGATGGAGGAGATGCATACGAGCAGATTCCGATGAAAAAAGAAGAAAAGGGTGTGTGGAGTTGGGGGAGCAAAGAAGAACTTCACGGCGTTTATTATGATTATCTGATTACACGCAATGGAGAAGAAGTCCGATCAGCAGACCCATATGCGAAGGCATGCGGAGTTAATGGATTGCGCAGCATGGCAGTGAATCTGAAAAAGACCAATCCAAAAGGATGGGAAAAAGATCAGACACCAGAAGAAGGACCGGAGAGAATCGTATATGAACTTCACGTAAAAGAATTTTCATGGGATAAGTCGGGTGGTTTTCCGGAAGAATATCGTGGGAAATACAAAGCATTTACGTGCAGACATACGACTTTGAATGAGGATGGGATTCATCCTACAGGTCTGGATTATTTAAAAGAACTCGGGGTGACACACATTCAGATCATGCCGATGTATGACTATGGTTCTGTAAATGAAGCAGGGGAAGATACAGAGTTCAATTGGGGGTACGATCCAGTCAACTATAATGTGCCGGAGGGATCTTATGCGACAGATGCCAGACATGGTGAAGTTAGAATTCGGGAAATGAAAGAAATGATCCAGGCAATTCATGAAGCTGGTTTTGGTGTAATCATGGATGTTGTCTACAACCATACTTATTCGCTGGACTCCTGGTTTCAGAGAACTGTACCTTGGTATTTTTACCGGGTATTTCCGGATGGGAAGATCTCTGATGGTTCTGCATGTGGAAATGATGTTGCAAGCGAAAGAGAGATGTGTGCGAAATATATTCTGGAATCAGTGCTTTACTGGACAGAGGAATATCATATTGATGGATTCCGTTTTGACCTGATGGGACTTCTGGATGTAGACCTGATGAACCGGATCCGAAGTGAACTGGATCAGCGATACGGAAAAGGAAAGAAGATTATTTACGGAGAACCTTGGGCAGCAGATCAGTCGGCAGTAGAAGGCGGCAGAAAACTGGCAACAAAAGAAAATATTGGGCTTCTGGATGAAAATATCGGAGCGTTCTGTGACAGTACCCGAGATGGAATCAAAGGCTCTGCACTACGTGCAAAGGAAGCCGGGTTTATAAACGGTGCAGAAGAAAAAGAAGACGAAATGCTTGCAAGTGTGGCTGCATGGTGTACAAATCCTTATCATGCAGAAGGATTTGGGAATGTCAAAGCACCTTCACAGATTGTTACCTATGTATCAGCACATGACAATCATACCCTGTGGGATAAATTAAAAGAGACAGTCCCGGAGGAAGAATGTATGAGGCTGAATAAAATGGCGGCAGCAGTCTATATGACTTGTCAGGGAACACTGTTTTTCCTATCAGGAGAAGAATTTGCCCGTACAAAAGATGGACAGGATAATACCTTTAAATCACCGATTTCCCTGAATCGTCTCGACTGGGAAAAGGCATGGGAAAACAAGGAACTGGTTCGTTATTATCAGGGACTGATTGCACTTCGAAAACAGCTCTCTGGGCTTTGTGACAAATCAAAAGACAGTTATAAACGAATTACGGATATGTGGAAAGAAAAAGACGTAGTAGGATTTACTGTGCTCAATGATAAAAAAGCAAGATGGAGCCAGGTAAAGATAATTTACAATGCAAGAAAAAGTAATTATAAAGTAAAATTCTTGAATGATGGCTGGGAAATCTTAAGCGATGCAGATGACAGCTGGTGCTGGGAAAAAGGAATCTGTGCGGACAGACAGATAGAAGCCGCACCGCAGAGCGTGTTGATACTTGGACGTAAATAATGATTAAGGAGGAGTGGTGCATGAAATGGATTTATGGAAGACAGGATTGGAAAACGTTGGAGAGAGGACTTGAAAACTGCTATCTTTTAACTAATGGTCTGGGAGGTTTTTCTTCGCTTACGATGACCGGAGCTGTGGCAAGAAATGATCATTCAGTATTCATGGCATGTACGAAAGCTCCAAATCACAGAGTAAATATGGTTCATCGTATAAAAGAAGAACTGGGTATTGGAGAATCAAAGTATGTTCTTTCAACTCAGGAATTTGCGGATGGAACAAAAGAAGAAGGATATCGCTATCTTACGGAATTTTCTTTTGAAACTCTTCCTGTATGGAATTATCTGATAAGTGGAGTGGAGATGGAAAAAGAGATTGTGATGGCACAGGGCAGCAATCAGATTGCATTGAATTATCATCTGAAAAACCGCGGTCAGGAAGAAGCAGTTCTCTGTGTAACTCCGTTTTTTCAATTTGAACCTAAAGGGGAAGATTTGAAAGAAGATAAGATCTTTTCAAGACAAGCGCAAAAGATTACCGATGGAGAGTATGATCTTTTCTTTGAAACAAATGGGAAAGTAGAGGGCTTTCAGGAAAAGAAAGAAACGTATTTTTATCGCTATGATGAATGTGACGGAAGACGGGAAAATGGAACCGCAAGCGCAGTGTATCAGATTAAAAAACGGGTAAAGCCAGGAGAAGAGACAGATTTGACAGTAATTTATTCGCTGGAAAGTCGGATTGGTATGGACACAAAAAAATTATTTGATAAAATGAAAGAAGAACAGATCCATCATCAAGAGAAGCTTATAAAGACTTCAGGTTTGAAAAATAAACTGGCACAGACACTGGTATGTAGTGCAGACAAGTTCCTTTCGAACAGAGAGTCCACGGATGGATTGACCATTCTTGCAGGTTTCCCTTTTTTTGAGGATTGGGGAAGAGATACAATGATTGCACTTCCGGGAATCTGCATCTCCACAGGAAGATTTGAAAGTGCAAAATCAATTTTGCGGACCTTTGCATTTTATGAAAAGGATGGATTGATGCCAAATCTGTTTCCGGAGGGGGAGAATGAGCCACTTTATAATACTGTAGATGCAGCACTATTATTTATCAACTGCGTGTGGTTATATTATGAAAAAACTCAGGACATCAAATTTGTAGAGGAAATGTATCCGGTAATGCAAAGGATTATTTCCGGTTATGAGAGAGGAACAAATTTCAATATCCATATGGAAGAAGACGGTCTTATCAGTGCCGGAGCGGGGCTGGATCAGGTGACATGGATGGATGTACGTGTGGGAGAAATCCTTCCGACACCAAGACATGGGAAACCGGTGGAGATCAATGCTTACTGGTATAATGCACTTTGTATCATGCAAAAGTTTTCTGAAGTTTTGAAGAAAAATGAAGAGCAGAAGTATGGAGAACTCGCACAGAAAGTGAAAGAATCTTTTGCGCGAGAATTCTGGATGGAGGAAAAACACTGCCTGAAGGATGTAATCTCAGAAACAAAGGCAGATACACAAATTCGCTGTAATCAGATATGGGCGGTGTCTATGCCGTTTACTATGCTGGACGAAGAGAAAGAAAGACAGATTGTAGATACAGTGTTTGAAAGGTTGTATACGCCTTATGGACTTCGGACATTAGATCCAAAAGACGAGGAGTTTCATGCAAGTTATGGTGGAGAGATGATAAAAAGAGATCTTGCTTATCATCAGGGAACCGTCTGGACTTTTCCGATGGGTGGATATTATCTCGCATATCTAAAAGTAAATAAAGATTCAAGAGAAGCAAAAGAGATTGTGGCAAAGCAGTTGGAAGTATTGGAAAGTGCAATGCGTGAAGGATGTATTGGCCAGCTCCCTGAAATTTATGATGGAGAGATTCCGGTTTCTTCAAAAGGATGTTTTGCACAGGCATGGAGTGTAGGGGAAATCCTGCGTGTTTATGAAAAATTGGAGGAAGAATAAGATGGAATTTACCGGTGTATATCATAAAACCTCAGAGCAGATGAGTTATCCTCTGGATGAGGACAGACTAATCGTAAATATTAAGACAGGGTATGATGTAAAACAGGTGTTTATCCATTACGGAGATCCTTATGAGGCCGGGATTCTGGGTGGAAATGAAAAATGGACAGGAAAAAGAGAGGAAATTATTTATAAAAAACGTCTGCCTTATCAAATCTGGTGGACAACAACGCTTCTTCCTGCATATAAAAGATGCAAATATTATTTTGAGCTGAGAACAGAAGAGGAAGTCTGGTATTATTTTGAAGACGGTTTCCTGACAGAAGAACAGCTTCAGATGGATGGCCGTATGCAGCAGTGTTTTATTGTACCATGGATGAATCCTGTAGATATAAACCGCACACCTGCATGGGTGAATGATACGATCTGGTATCAGATTTTTCCGGACAGGTTCTGCAATGGGACACCGGAAAAGAATGGAAATGATATCATACCGTGGAGAAATCACGGAACAGTGACAAATCAGGAAAAATTCGGAGGAAATTTGGAGGGAATCCGTCAGAGACTACAGTATCTTCAGGAGCTGGGAATTACCGGAATTTATCTGAATCCGATCATGGAAGCAGAATCTAACCACAAATATGATACTACAGATTATACAAAGATTGATCCGGCTTTCGGCAATGAAGAAATGATGAAAGCACTTAGCAGGGAAGCGCACGAAAAAGGAATCCGTATTATGGTTGACGCAGTATTTAATCACTGCGGAAGAAAATTCGCGCCGTGGATGGATGTACTGGAGTATGGGAAAGATTCCCGTTATGCGGACTGGTTTATGATAGAAGACTGGGAAGAGATCGGAAAACGAGCAGACACAAGAGACAGGCGCTTTTACTCTTTTGCATTTGCAGATACGATGCCAAAATTAAATACGAATAATGAAGAAGTAATTGAGTATTTTTGTAAGGTCTGCGAGGAATGGATTCAAAAATTTGATATAGACGGAATCCGTTTTGATGTAGGAAATGAAGTATCGCATCGGTTTTTAAAGAGGATGCGAGAACATTTAAAAACGATAAAACCGGACATTTATCTGTTGGGAGAAATCTGGCACGATGCAAGCCAGTGGCTGCAAGGAGATGAATATGATTCCGTTATGAATTACCCGCTGCTCAGTGGAATCCATGACTTTTTTCTAGATAAAACGATGAAAAAAGAGGAATTTGAATATATGGTAAATCGTTGTTATACTATGTATATGCAGCAGAATAACGATGTACTTTTCAATCTGCTGGATTCCCACGATACGGAGAGGCTTATGAACCGTTTTCATAATCTGGATAAATTCTATCAGCAGCTTGCAATTCTCTTCACACTTCCGGGAAGTCCTTGTATTTACTACGGAACAGAGATTGCGATGGAAGGTGCACATGACCCGGATTGCAGAAGATGTATGCCATGGAGTGAGATCGAAAGCAAAGAGAATCAGGAAAAAATTGCAATGATGCGGAAACTGATCATGCTTAGAAGAAACGAGAAAATGTGCAGAAGCCCGCATTTCCATTTTCCGGATACTTACAAAAATGATCGATGTGTAGAATACATAAAATTAGATGAAGAAGGTAATAAAATTGAGGTTTTATTAAATGCATCGGAGGAAGAAATAAAAGTAAAAGGAAATGGAAAAATTCTTTTTGCCCGAGAATTTGATGGAGAGATACTTGGTGTGAACGGAACACTCATTCGTAGAATTTAGAGAGCATGTAAAGAAAGGAGAGCATATCCCGGTAGAACCAGATAATCTGCCGGAGAGATATCGAAATTGGGTATGGAAAATAAGAATAAATGGTGGAAAAATGCAGTCGTATATCAGATTTATCCAAAAAGCTTTCAAGATTCGGACGGAGATGGAATAGGTGATATTCCAGGAATTATCAGCAGACTGGATTATTTGAAAAAACTTGGAATAGATGCAATCTGGCTCTCACCGGTGTATCGTTCTCCACAGGATGACAATGGATATGATATTTCTGATTATCAGGATATTGAGCCGATGTTCGGAACAATGGAAGATATGGAACAGTTATTTGTGGAGGCAAAGAAACGCGGAATCCGAATTATGATGGATCTTGTATTGAATCATACTTCCGATGAACACAGATGGTTTCTGGAAGCAAAGAAAAGTAAAGACAATCCGTATCATGATTATTATGTGTGGCGTGACGGAGAAGAAGACGTTTATCCAAACGATATGAATTCTGTATTCGGCGGACCGGCATGGGAGTGGGTTCCAGAACTGGGACAGTATTATTTTCATCAATTTTCAGTAAAACAGCCGGATCTGAACTGGGAGAATCCGAAAGTGAGAAGAGAGCTCTATGATATGATTCTCTGGTGGATGGAAAAAGGGGCAGGCGGATTTCGTCTGGATGTAATTGATCAGATTGCAAAAGAGCCAGATCTTAAGATCACAAATAATGGACCAAAGTTGCATGAATTTCTGCGTGAATTAAGCAGGGAAACATTTCAGAAGGGCGACATGATCACTGTAGGAGAAGCCTGGGGAGCAACACCGGAAATTGCAAAGAAATATAGTAATCCGGATGGAAGTGAATTTTCTATGGTTTTTCAGTTTGAGCACATTATGCTTGATCAGGAAGAAGGAAAGGAAAAATGGGACACGATTCCATTGAATCTGGTAAAGCTGAAAAAATGCCTTGCAAAGTGGCAGAATACTTTATATCAGACAGGATGGAACAGTCTGTTCATGAATAACCATGATCTTCCTAGAATCGTGTCGCGTTGGGGAAATGACGGAAAATACAGAAAAGAGTCGGCAACAATGCTGGCGACAATGCTTCATGGAATGCAGGGAACTCCTTACATTTACCAGGGAGAAGAGCTGGGAATGACGAATGTGCAGTTTGACAGCATTGAGGAATATGAAGATATTGAGACATTGAATATGTACAAAGAGCGTCTGGAAAAAGGATATCAGCCAGAAGAAATCATGCAGTCTATCTACGCAAGAAGCCGTGATAATGCCCGTACTCCGATGCAGTGGAGCGGGGATGAGAATGGAGGATTCACAACAGGAGAACCATGGTTTGCCGTGAATCCAAATTATACCAGAATCAATGCCAAAGAGGCACTGGAAGATGAAAATTCGGTATTTTACTATTATCAGAAGCTGATTCGTTTAAGAAAAGAAAATCCAGTATTCGTGAATGGAAAATTTGAACTTCTTCTGCCGGAAGATGAGAGAATTTTCGCCTATACGAGAACAGATGAGCATACAAAGATGCTGGTATGTACAAACTTTACGGATGAGGAAGTTAGCTGCCCATTGCTTGATGAGTGGAAAGCCGGGGAAGTCTGGATCCGGAATTATGAGGACGACAGAGAAGGAAATATATTGCGTCCTTATGAGGCGGTGATAATTGCATTTACTGGCAAATAGATTGAGTTTCTTTTTTGGCATCAAAATTCACTTACTAGTATAAGTGATAGTGAAATTATGTGGATTTCAACTTATTATAAGTGTAAGATAATAACTATTGAAACCGCCGTGTACCGAACGGTACGCACGGTGGTGTGAGAGGACGGGAGCTAATCACTCCCTCCTACTCGATTACTTATTTTACAGTAGCATTTTAAAATAATACCGATCAATAATATCCTGCAATGTAATGGATTTCATTTTTTCATCTACCATATTTTGAATTTCATGATAGAAGTCCCCAATAGCGAATTGAATGTTGATACCGATTCCACAATCCGGATTGGTATCTGTGTCCAGGTGAAGCAGCGGCTTATCGCCCTCTACGGCTCGGTAGATGTCATACATATTGATTTTATCTGCCGATTTTGCAAGAGCGGCATTCGCATGACCTTGTGTGTTGACAACAATGCCTGCATTTTTTAGGGTTGCCATAAGCTGTCTGACATAAGCCGGGTTTGTCTTGATACTTTCTGCAATTTTTGTGCTGGAGAGTTGTTCGTCATCTCCAAGAGCAATAAATATAAGAATATGAATGGTGTCACTAAGCTTTGTGGAATATTTCATTTGTCACCTCGAACTTTCTTCTTGCAATTTTAAAATTTACATGATAATATAATTTTAATGCTTGATGTAAATTTAATTTTAACAAGTAAAAAAATAAAAGTCAAGCAAAATAAAAAGTGTGGAATCTGATATAAAAAAGGAGATAAAGTGGTGTATGCAAAAGGAGGAACAAGTCAGTTTTCTGGCAGAAAAAATCCGTCAGGCAGATGCCGTTTTAATAGGCGGTGGTTCTGGTCTTTCCAGTGCGGCGGGATATAACCATTATCATTGGCTACCCTATATGGAGGAATGTTTACAAGATTTCAAGGAGTGGTATGGACTGAAATCTCCCTTTGACGGTTTTTACTACTGTTATTCATCGCCGGAACAACAGTGGGCATATTATGCACGTTACATACAAAGTATGTGGGATGCACCTACAGGACAGCCATACTATGACCTGCGTGATATTGTGGCGGAAAAAGAAGTCTTTGTTTTAACAACCAATATAGATATGCAGTTTGAACGGATTTTTCAGAAAGAAAGGATTTGCGATTATCAAGGTAACAGCGGCTATGTTCAATGCAGTCAGCCTTGCCATGACCAAATTTATTCCAATGTAGAAATGATTCGCAGGATGAACGAAAATATCCGGGAACTGCATGTTCCTTCCGAGCTTCTGCCAAGATGTAATGAGTGCGGGAGAATCATGGTTCCCTGGGTAAGGGATGATACATTTTTGGAGGGGAAAGACTGGAGGGAAGGTGTAAGGCGATATGAGAATTTCCTAAAAAAATATCTCATGAATGGAACAGATAAGAATGTTGTACTGCTGGAGCTGGGGGTTGGTGAGATGACACCCAGTATTATTAAACTTCCTTTTTGGGAAATGACATACAAAAATGAAAAGGTGTTTTATGCCTGTCTGAATCAGAAGAAATCCTCAGTTCCAGAGCATATAAAAGACAAAGGTATTTATATAGCAGGAGATTTGGCAGAAACCCTGCGGGATTTAAAAGAAAACATAGCGGGAAAGGAAATGTGATGAAGATGAATGTATATCAAGAGATAAGTCAAATCATCAAAGAAGCAGATGGTATTTTGATTGGAGCCAGTAATGGTTTGTCTATCGCAGAGGGATATAATATTTTTGCAGATGACGCATGGTTTCAGGAAAATATGGGAGATTTCAGAGAAAAATATGGACTGCGTTGTGTTTTACACGGATTTTCAGTGCCAATGAAGGTAGAAGAAAAGTGGGCGTTTGTAAGCAGACTTGTTAAGGCAAAAGCTATGCAGGATGAGCCGAGTGAGATTATGAAAAACATCTATGCACTAGTAAAGGATAAAGAATATTTCGTAGTAACTTCCAATGCGGAGGATCATTTTGTGCCGGCAGGTTTTGAGGCAGACCGTGTTTTTGAAATGGAAGGGAAATTAACCCAGATGCGGTGCAAGAGCAGATGTCATGACGAGGTCTATCCTAATCAAAAAGCAGTTCTCGCCATGACAGAAGAGGAAGTAAACGGAAGAGTACCCAAAGAGTTACTGCCGAAATGTCCAAAATGCGGTGGAGATATGGAAGTAAATTGGGGTGAGATGTCCTCGTTTACAGAAACGAAAAATTGGAAGGAAAAGGCTGCCCGCTATCAAGAATTTATTCAGAATTTACATGGAAAGAAGCTGGTAATTCTGGAATTTGGCATTGGTTGGAGAAATCAGATGATTAAAGCTCCTTTGATGCAGCTTGCAGCAGTAGAACCACAGGCAAGATATATCACATTTAACAAGGGTGAAATTTACATTCCAAAGGAAATCAAAGAAAAATCCATCGGTGTGGATGGTGATCTTACGGTAGCGTTAAAGGAAATCAGAAAGGGAAGGATAGACTAAGTAAAGTGGTTAAAGATATTACAGTTGTGAGATAGGAGAATGAAAAAAATGAGCTGTTATGAAAATTTGGTGATGAAAACACAAATGAACTATTCCAGATACTATAGTACCTATGCAGCCGGCGGTACTGCTGTAGTGTTGAGCAAACAAAAACCACTTCCTTATGAGGAACAGATTCAGGAATTTGTTCGCAGAGTGCAGGAGGCAGAGTGTATCATAGTAGGCGGAGCATCCGGTTTATCAGCGGCTGGAGGTGGTGACTTTTATTATAGTGATACCCCTTCTTTTCGTGAGCATTTTGGAAAATTTGCAGATAAGTATGGATTCAAAGGTGCTTTTAGCGGCATGATGCATCGGTTTTCTACAAGAAATGAACACTGGGGATATGTGGCAACCTTTTTAAATACTACACAAAATGCCCCTATCAGAGAGCCATATCTGGATTTGGATAGAATCTTGCAGGGAAAGGATTTTCATATCTTAACGACTAATCAGGATACACAGTTTGTAAAGATTTATCCGGAAGAAAAGGTCAGTGAGATTCAGGGAGATCATCGTTTCTTCCAGTGTTCCCAGTGCTGTCAGGATGAAACATGGGATGCCGTACAACCTGTGGCAGATATGATTGCGGCTATGGGAGAGGGGACAATGGTGCCGGATGAACTGATTCCTCGCTGTCCTCATTGTGGTGCGGAAATGTTTCCGTGGGTAAGAGGATATGGGAATTTTCTGCAAGGGAAAAAATACGAAGAAGAATATGAGAAAATCTCAAAATACATTCAAAAGAACAAAGATAGAAAAATTCTCTTCATAGAACTTGGAGTAGGGCGCATGACACCGATGTTTATACAGGAACCGTTTTGGGAACTGACAAACAGCTTGAAAGATGCATATTATATCTCCGTAAATTCAGAATATCAGTTTTTGCCGGAATTCATTGAAGATAAGGGGATTGCTATTTTGGGAGATATAGGAACAGTGTTAAAAGATTTGCAGAAAGCAAAAGAGGAAAGTGCATTTGTATAGGATACTTGTTCTTGATATTCCACTTGATGGAGAAACATTAGAATATTGATTGATACAAAACTGCACTCAGGGATATTGTGGGTGCAGTTTTGCATTAAAATTATTGATTACGATACAGTTTCTGATATGCAGTAGGTAATATCTGAAATATATCTCGGAAAGCCGATGTAAATTTACTTTGGCTTTTATATCCCACAGCGGCGGCAATTTCCGAAATAGATTTATCTTCCTGCAACAGCATATTTGATGCCGACTTCATACGGTATTCTTTCATGTAAGAAGCGATGGGCATTCCATAGACTGCTTTGAAAACGGATTTCAAAGTAGTGGTGTTCATCAGGTACTGTTTTGACAACTCTTCAATAGTATAGTGGCGTTTTAGGTCGGATGTCATCAGACTGTGAATTTCTTTGATAGTTTCCACCTGTCCGGAAACATACTGGTTCAATCTTTTTGTATTTTTTAAATCCAGCATATCTAAAAACAACAGCAACTCCTGAACTTTTAATTTGAAATAAGGTAAGTACATTCTTTCTGGCAAATCATATAATTCTGAAAAAATATGTTCGATTTTCTTGCTGGCTGGCATAGCAGTATGCCCCTCTTGTTCACAAAATTTTGCGTAGAGGTTATTTCCGTTGATGCCTGCTTCAGAAAGAATGTCTGGTGGTGTAGCAGTTAGCGCATCCAAATCAATGAAGACGGATACACCTTGATAATATCCTAATGGCAGGTTCATGACAGAATCCGCACATGAATGCAGTGTGTGGAGAGATAAATCTCCGGGTCCCAAATATATTGTGGATTGATCCTGCATTTTCCAGCCCATTCTTCCACTTCGGCAGTGATTGATCTGCATAGCAGAGTGGACAGGTCTATGTTGAAATTCAAAACAATTTGCATAGTAATAATTAAAAGAAAGTTCAATTCCGGGAAAAACAGAATAGGTATCTACTAGTCCCCTTCCATCGGAGCAATAGCGAAAATCCTTATTGAAAATAGTGTTTTCATGTGTACTGTTATGGCGGTTTATGATGATTTTTCCATTTGGAATATCTTTCAAAATATCTTCCGTATTTTTATCGTGTTTCCGTGTCATTTGATACCTCCGTTTGATGCTCTGTGGAATCGGATAAGGAAATTAATCTTTCAAGGCAGCTATGCAGAGTGTGAACCTGTGGAGCAGGAAGCAGAGAAAACAGCTCATCGGCTGATTCGCCATGATTATGTGGCAATGTAATTTGTGTCATATGTTCTACTTCTTTTTTGATTATGAAAATATCTGTAGCAGACATAGGTGTTTGTAGTGAAATCTTTCCTCTAGTATAACGCATGGAAATCAAATTGTACAACCTGAATAGAAATGAATTTATCCCAAATGGAACAGCATTTATCCCAAACGGAACGAACACTGTAAATTCTGTTGACGGAGAGGAAAATAACAGTATAATAAATCCAAGATGATTAAACGAGTGCTTAATCATTCATGAAAAAAATAAAAGGAGATTTTAATCATGAAAAAAACGTATAAAATTGAAGTGGACTGTGCAAACTGTGCAAATCTGATGGAGGATGCAGCACGTAAGACAGATGGTGTTTCAGCAGCAACCGTAAACTTTATGACACAGAAGATGATTGTGGAGTTTGAGGAGGGAAAAGAGCCGGGAACCGTTATGAAAGATGTTTTAAAGGCTTGCAAGAAGGTAGAACCGGATTGTGAGATTGCTCTTTAATTCTTAGCTGACCAAGTAACCGGAAAAGCACCCTTGAAAAGCCTGGACAGTTTCGAGGGTGCTTTTTCATGATAAATATTAAACTATTAAGCAATAATTGAAAGGAAATAGAAATGGACAGTGTTATTTTTAACATATTATTTTTAGCTGTCATTCTTATGGCAATTATTTTTCTCATAATTGGAAATAAACAAAATTCCGGAATGACAAAAAAGCAAAAGACCATGCTGGTGCGGATACTGGCAGCTACGGTAATATTGCTGATATTGCAGTCTTTATCAGCAGAAACTTTTAATGAATTAGATCAATTTTTGTTCCCGTCTGCAGGGCGGTGGATACGTTTGCTCTGTTATCTGATTGATTACGCTATCATTGGCTACGATATTATACGAAAAGCATTAAAAGGTATTAAAAACGGACAGGTATTTGATGAAAACTTTCTGATGGCAGTAGCCACAGTAGGTGCGTTATCATTAGCTGTTTATGAAAATGGTGAATATCTGGAAGCAATCGCAGTTATGCTGTTTTATCAGGTAGGAGAATGGTTTCAGCGGTATGCGGTTGGAAAGAGCCGTCGTAATATCAGTGATCTGATGGATATTCGACCTGATTATGCAAATGTGGAACGGAATAACAAACTGGAGCAGGTTGATCCGGACGAAGTTGGTATTGGAAGTGTTATCGCAGTACAGCCGGGAGAAAAAGTTCCCATTGACGGTGTCATTGTCGAAGGCACATCCAGTCTGAACACCAGTGCTTTGACTGGAGAAAGCCTTCCTAGAGAAGCAAACATTGGCGATGAAATTATCAGTGGATGCATTAATATGACTGGCGTACTTAGAATCCAGACCACGAAAGAATTTGGGGAATCCACTGTTTCAAAAATTTTGGATCTTGTGGAAAATGCAAGCTCACGAAAATCGAAATCCGAAGATTTTATATCAAAATTTGCTAGAATCTATACTCCGGCTGTATGTTATGCCGCATTAGCATTGGCTCTTTTGCCACCGATTGTACGTATGTTCTTTATGGATTTGCCAGCCGATTGGGGAGTGTGGATTTACAGAGCATTGACCTTCTTGGTAATCAGTTGTCCTTGTGCATTGGTAATCAGTATTCCACTTAGTTTCTTTGCAGGGATTGGAGGAGCCAGCAAGGCAGGTGTTTTGGTAAAGGGGTCCAACTATTTGGAAATTTTATCCCAGACAAAATATGTTGTATTTGATAAAACCGGAACTTTAACACAGGGCGTTTTTGAAGTAAATGGAATCCATCATAATGAGATGGAGAAAGAAAAGCTGATTGAATATGCGGCGTTGGCAGAGAGTGCTTCTTCCCATCCGATTAGTAAAAGCTTACAGAGAGCCTATGGAAAACAAATTGATCGTTCTCGTGTGAAAGACATTCAAGAAATCAGCGGAAATGGTGTCATTGCAAAGGTTGACGGTGTGGAAGTTGCAGCAGGAAATGACAAATTGATGAAGCACATTCATGTAAAGCCACTTAATTGTCATCAGGTGGGAACAATTATACATTTAGCTATTAACGGAAAATATGCCGGGCATATCGTAATTTCCGATATTGTAAAACCGCATTCAAAAGAAGCGATAGCGGCACTGAAACGAGCTGGTATTGAAAAGACAGTAATGCTTACGGGCGATGCAAAGAAAGTGGCTGAACAGGTAGCTGCATCTTTGGAAATTGATCAGGTATACAGCGAACTTCTTCCGGCAGATAAAGTGGCAAAGGTAGAAGAATTATTGAAAATAAAAGGGGCAAAAGATAAACTGGCATTTGTAGGAGATGGAATTAACGATGCTCCGGTATTATCCAGAGCAGACATTGGTATTGCAATGGGAGCTATGGGTTCTGATGCAGCCATAGAAGCCGCCGATGTAGTGCTTATGGATGATGATCCTATGAAGATAGCAACTGCCATTAAGATTTCCAGAAAGTGTTTGAAGATTGTATATCAAAATATTTCAGTAGCCATTGGCGTAAAACTGATTTGTCTGATTCTTGGAGCAGTAGGAATTGCCAATATGTGGCTTGCAATTTTTGCAGATGTAGGTGTGATGATTCTGGCTGTATTAAATGCGATTCGGGCATTGTTTGTAAAGAAACTGTAATTGCCCAAGGACTGGAACATATCGAAGAACAGTAGGAATGAAAATATAAAGAGAAAGAAGGGTAAGCTGTCTGTGTATCAGGCAGCAAAGCAACGGCGGACAATTTGTCCGCCGCAAAATTATGCCTGTTTTGTTAAAAAACTTGATATCTGTTGTCCAAGAAAGGAACCAACTTGTGGATATAACTCCTGAATTTTCTGATATTTTGCTTCAATCATTTCAGGCTCATCAGCCCAAATTTTTTCATATATTTTAAAAGCTTTTTTAAAATGTGTCTTGGCTTGTGAAAGCTTGGCGGTCATCAGATAAATGGTTCCAAGGGTTTCTTGTACTTTGGCATAATCCAAACAGTCATCCAGCGGCAAACCAGACCGTTGTCCATTGAAAAATCCTGATTTGCTGGATCATCCATAAAAT
>ERZ860076.511-NODE-511-length-24785-cov-15.397452_pt1 | contig 24785 bp, 19 predicted proteins | sample MGYA00509982_ERZ860076 | MGnify/ENA primary metagenome ERZ860076 (study PRJEB30046, sample SAMN00715193) | human gut metagenome | study: EMG produced TPA metagenomics assembly of the A metagenome-wide association study of gut microbiota in type 2... | reverse complement strand
AACGCCTGCTGCCTTTTCCTCATCCTTTAAGCTTCTGGAAGAGTTACCGATATCTGCGGTTCCATTGGTAACAGCTTCGATGCCTGCACCGGATCCTACGAATTCAGCGGTAACGGTTACATCAGGATATTCTTCCATAAAAGCTTCACTCAACGCATTGGCTAACTTCTCCATAGAAGTACTTCCCACCATGGAAATGCTGCCGGACAGATCTGCGGCGGTTTCAGTAGAAGCCGCTTCGCTGCTTGCTGCTGTGGTGCTTTCTGCTACGGTGCTTACCTCTGCGGATGATGCTGTGTTTGCAGTAGCATCACTATTACCACATGCAACCAATGCGGTTACTGCTAATATTCCTGCTCCGATCAGAGCTAATAATTTGCTGTGTCTTACTCTCATAATAATGTCCTCCATGTGTTTGTTTTTCTTTCTCTTGATTACGCAATCATACTAACATGGAGGAAATTCACATAATATCACAGTCCGGTAATTTATTTGTAAGAATTAGGTAAAATCAGATGCTCTCCAGAATGCCGTCGGCAATAGCCCGGGCGATCTCGTCAAACCGGCTGTCAAAGAGTTCGTTGTCCGCATCCGTATTGATAAATCCCACTTCTACCAGCACAGCCGGCATATTTGTGCTGTTGAGCACCACCAGATTCGGTCTTTCATTCACTCCCAGATTTACGAACCCCACCTGCTCCAGTCCGGCATTGATGTTGTATGCCATCCTGGCTGCCGCTCCATAGCGGTTGTAGACTAAACTCTCCACTCCACTGTACTGGTTCGGATAAGGACTGGAATTGCGATGGATCGAGACAAAATAATCTCCTCCCACCTCATTTCCCTCCTGTGCCTTCTGATAGGGGGACTCATAGATATCTGTGGTCCGGGTGTAATACACATCCACTCCGTTTTCTTCTAAGATGCTTCCCACCGCCAGTGTCAGTGCAAGCGCATCCTCACTTTCTTTTCTTCCATTATACGTGGCTCCGGGATTCGCACCACCGTGCCCCGCATCCAATACGATCAATGACATAAAAAACTCCCGCATATCCTTTTGTTTCATGATATGCGGGAGTTTCCCCATTTAGATATTATTTGCTTACTTTAAAATTGCTGCCGTCACTTCCTGCGGAATCACAAATTCCGGCGCTCCCATAGAACCGGGAGCCACTTCATATTCGTCAAAGGCAATGACCAGTTCGTCCTTTTCATTAAAATAGAAGTTCGTCTGCTCCGTGATCCCCTGAAAATTGAATTCCGGCATATCGTCATTATCCAGGAAATAGATCACGCCTTCATCCGCCGCCATCTGCTCCTTCATCTGGGTCTTAATGTTCTCGCTGATCGCGGAAATATAGTCGCTCCCTTCTGCAAACAGATCTTCCAGTGTCACCACATTTCCCGTCTGTTTATCAATCGTATAAAACTGATTATGCTCGTAGCCGCTGGCTTCCGTCTCCAACACGCCTAATTTTACGGTGTAATACCGGTCATTGTCCGTAACGACCTCCTGGGACACATGCAGACCATGGTATCCTTCCTCGGATAAGGTATCCTCGAACTGACGGATCAGTTCCTCTACCGTAGCCTCCATATCCCGGTTGACCGCTTCCACACCGTCTTCCGACAGATTTGCTACCGCAGCCTCCTGTCCGACACCTTCCACACTTCCGGCAGCTGTGCCCTTAGGAGCGGCTGCCACTTCTCCAACGGAAGCACCTTCTCCTGCGTCTTCTCCATAGTTGATCTGTGCAAGTTCTACTTCAGCATCATGGTTCTCGTCACTGTAATTGTACTGCCGCACTGTTACCAGCCTAAAAAAGCCACCCAGCAACGGAATATTTTCCATGGCATGGGCTATCTGTATATTGGTATTTGGCAGTGCGATCATCACGACTGCTGCAGCAGCCACTGCTGTCCATGCAGAACGCCTTCTGGCGTGCTCTGCTCTTTTTTTCTCCATCCGGGCTCTGTCGATACCTGCCTGCAGCCGTTCCCGTCCCGCTTCGGGTATTATCATATTCTCATACTCCTCTTTTAATTGTCTCAACTGTTCCTGTTCTGTCATATCTATTCGCCATCTGCCCGGTCGGTTCGGACCGGTCATGTTATCTCTTCCTATATCTTCCTATATCTTCCTATATCTCTTTGTCTGTATCTGTCTTATGTCCTGCTTATATATGATGTCGGGGCAAAATCCCACGACTTTGACTACGGATTGCTCAGCACATGCTGCCCTCGAGGTTCAGCCGCAGTTTTTTCATCACCCGGTATAGCCTGCTCTTTACCGTACTCAGGTTCTCATCCAGGATCTTCGCGATCTCCTCCAGCTGCCTGTCCTCAAAAAATCGTAGGACTACGATGGCGCGATCCTTTGGGTCAAGATTTTCTATTGCGCGCTTTAAATCAATATTTTCATAGATATCTTCACTTGCCGCCTGGATCTCCTCCACATCCACGCTCTCCTTCCGGCTGCGCAGGAAGCTGCACGCCTCGTTGATCACGATCCGGTACACCCAGGTCTCCACGTATTGCGGCTCCTTCAGGCTTTCACTTTTTAAAATGGCTTTATAGGCTGCTTCCTGTACAATATCCAGCGCGTCCGCTTCATTATGTACATAACTATAAGCAAGACGGTAATACTTCTCATACCCTTCCGTCAGGGCACGCTCCACCGCCTGTTCTTTTTTTCTGTCCGACATATATCCTTTCCTCACTTTTGAAAACTGCATGCAATTATTTTCCGGTATTTATTGTAACACATATTCTTTTGATATATTCTACTATTTTGACGCTGTATTTCCGCAAAAAGTTTCACCGACAAAAAATATTCCGGACTGCTTCGGATGCACAACCTCAGATGCACAAAAGATCCCGGGCTGCTCACCCGGGATCCTTTGAAAAGAGATGTATGAAACTATGCGTTGCATTTGTTCCTGTCGATCCGAAATGTAAGCTCTTACATTTTGAATCATAATTATTTTACCATTATTTCGACTATTTGGCAAACAGATTTCTTGTCATTGCGACTTTTTCGCACTTTTAACCAAATTCAGGACTTCTTTTTTGTCTAATCCTCATATTTAAAGTAGTCAAAATCCGCCGCCTTGCGGCTTCCACAGCCTCCGTTGTTGGCATAGATGCCTACGAGCGTACCGGTATGGCGTTTGGGATCGTCGGGAACACCCTCGTCGCAGAGGTAAATGCAGTTTTCCAAAACGTCTACCAGCTCCCAGTTCTCCCCGTCATAGCTGTAATAGAAAGCTCTGGTCAGCTTCTCCACCACTACCTTCAGATACACAGGGGCTTCCTTCACATTGTCCACTTCCGCCATCAGTTCCTCTCCGTGGTTGCGGTTGATGACCAGTTGGATCTTCCGTCCGCCCTCATAGCACAGAGAGCATCTGGCATAGGTGGCTGTGCTGTAATAGCAGGTCAGTCCCGCCTGTTCTCCGTCCTTATCCGGGTAGAACTCCAGCTTCGTCTCCGCCACGTAGGACAGCTCCTGTTCTCTGCGTAACAACGTATTTTTCGCACGGATCTCATTCAGCTGTCCGTCTCTGGTCCAGATCCGGAAATATCCGGGACGTTCCGTCAATGACCAGGATCCGTTGTCCGGGTTGCGCACGAACTCCCATTCCAGATTCAGCTTGGTATCATTAAAGTCATCGAACAGATTTCTCTCATAAATGCACTCAGGAAGATCGGGTGCAACCTGGGTCAGGCTGGGGCCTTTTCCTTCGTTGACGGTAAACCAGCCGTCCTTCGTCCACTGTACGGGATCCAGCGCCGACTCTCTGCCCACGGTCGTATAGTTGCCCTCGTTGGGTCTGCCACAGAGATAATAACACCACCACTGACCGTTCTGATCCTGTACCAGCTTGCCGTGTCCGGCTCTCTGAATGGGTGCCGCAGGGTCCTTCTGACGCATGACCGGATTGTAGGGGGAGCACTCATAGGGACCGTAGAAGTTCTTACTTCTTCCCACATTGATGCCATGACCGTAACCGGTGCCACCCTCAGCCACGATAGCGTAATAATAGCCGTCCTTTTTCATGATATGGGGACCTTCGGAGCAGCGCTCGCCCGTGCCTTCCCATGCGGTCTTCGCCGGACCCGCCACTGCCAGTCCGTCCGCCGTCAGGGGAACTGCCTGTGCTGCCTTGGCAATGATCATATATCTGCTGCCGTCATCATCCACAAACAGGGACGGATCAATATCGTCCACTTCCAGACATACCGGCTTGCTGTAAGGGCCTTCCGGCTTATCGGATACCATCACCAATTGTCTTCGCATCACATTATTGTCACGCTTGCCATCCGCATTCAGACGCAAAGTTACATAAATATAGTATTTTCCGCCCACATATTCGATATCCGGTGCCCAGATGCCGTGGGAATCCCGGATGTCACTGATGTCCAGCCATTCCGGATTCGTGATGGCATGGCCGATGATATGCCAGTGCACCATATCTCGGGAATGGGAAATGGGGATCGCCGGAAAATACTGGAAGCTCGAATTCACCATGTAATAATCGTCACCGACACGGATCACGGAAGGATCCGGAAAAAAGCCTCGCTGCACAGGATTGTGATAGGTTCTCTGTTCGCTCATAGGGGTCTCCTTTTATTCTGATTCTTGATATCACAAATAATTTCTCCGCTTTTCAAGCTTTCTATGGAGGAGTTGATACTATCATGTTACCTTCTTCCAGTACTTCTGTCGTGCCAGTTTTCTTTTTATTTTATGACAAATATTGCATTAAATACAGATTGATCCTCCGGAATTATTCCATGATGGAGTACTGCATCCACTCGTACAACAACTTCGTGCCCTCCATGATCTCGGGCGGGAGCAGCGCACGCGCTACCAGCTTTAATTCATCGGATTCGATGTCCGTTCTGCGAAGATGGGCATAATCGCCGTCAATGCTTTCTACGATATATTCAAAACGATTCATAGGTATACCTCTTTCTTTGATGTGTTTGAGATAAGTTTAAGAGGTTTTTGGGGGAGAGTCAAGGGAATCCGCCTTATCTTCGAAAATCGCTCTGCTTCGCAGAGCACGTGCTTCGCACTTATGATTTTCTCGATAAACACCCATAAAAAACAAATGCCACACCCGAAGGTGTGGCGCTTGTTTTTTCTATGGGTGTTTACATCATTCCGCCCATACCGGCTCCACCGGCGGGCATTGCGGGAGTCTCTTCCTTGATGTTAGCTACAACGCTTTCGGTAGTAAGCAGTGTGCTTGCTACGCTGGTAGCGTTCTGCAGGGCACTTCTGGTAACCTTTGCAGGATCCAGGATGCCGGCACTTACCATATCTACATATTCCTCTTTCAGAGCATCGAAGCCGACACCGACCTCAGACTCACGTACCTTATTGATGATAACGCTGCCTTCCAGTCCTGCGTTTGCTGCGATGTGATACAGCGGAGCTTCCAGTGCTTTCAGGACGATGCCTGCACCGGTCTTCTCATCACCTTCCAGAGTAGCTGCCAGTTTGGCAACTTCCTTGGATGCATGAATGTATGCGGAACCACCGCCACAGATGATACCTTCCTCTACGGCTGCTCTGGTAGCTGCCAGCGCATCTTCCAGGCGAAGCTTAGCTTCCTTCATCTCGGTCTCGGTAGCAGCACCTACACGGATGACTGCTACGCCACCGGACAGCTTAGCCAGTCTCTCCTGCAACTTCTCTCTGTCGAAATCAGAAGTGGTCTCTTCGATCTGCTTCTTGATCTGTGCGATTCTGGACTGCAATGCTTCCTTATCGCCTTCACCGTCTACGATCACGGTGTTCTCTTTCTGAACCTTAACGGATTTTGCACGACCCAGCATATCCATTGTGGTATCCTTCAGCTCATAACCAAGCTCGGAACTGATCACGGTACCGCCGGTCAGAATTGCGATATCCTCCAGCATAGCTTTTCTTCTGTCACCATAGCCGGGAGCCTTAACAGCTACTACATTGAAAGTACCACGCAGCTTGTTGACGATCAGGGTGGTCAGTGCCTCGCCCTCTACATCCTCAGCGATGATCAACAGCTTAGCGCCGGACTGAACGATCTGCTCTAACAGGGGCAGGATCTCCTGAATGTTGGAGATCTTCTTATCAGTGATCAGAATATAAGGATTATCCAGAACTGCTTCCATCTTATCCATATCGGTTGCCATGTAAGCGGAGATATAACCTCTGTCAAACTGCATACCTTCTACCAGATCCAGTTCGGTCTGCATGGTCTTGGACTCTTCAATGGTGATAACACCGTTGTTGCTTACCTTCTCCATAGCATCTGCAACCAGCTGTCCTACTGCTTCATCTCCTGCGGAGATTGCTGCTACTCTTGCGATGTGCTCCTTACCGTTTACCTTCTGGCTCATCTTACCGATGGTTTCTACTGCACATGCAGTTGCTTTCTTCATACCTTTTCTCAGGATGATGGGGTTAGCACCTGCTGCCAGGTTCTTCATACCTGCATTTACCATAGCCTGTGCCAGAACGGTTGCTGTGGTAGTACCATCACCGGCTACATCGTTGGTCTTGGTAGCTACTTCCTTTACCAGCTGTGCACCCATGTTCTCGAATGCATCTTCCAGCTCGATCTCTTTTGCAATGGTAACACCATCGTTGGTGATCAGGGGTGCACCGAAGGACTTATCCAGTACTACGTTTCTTCCTTTGGGTCCTAAAGTTACTCTTACGGTATCTGCCAGCTGGTTAACACCAGCCTCTAATGCTGCACGGGCTTCTGCGCCGTATTTAATCTCTTTTGCCATAATAATCAGCCTCCAATTTATTTGTTCTTAGTCTTAATTTCTTTTTAGATTTTGCTTTTACTGAATAATTGCAAGGATGTCGCTCTGCTTTACGATGATGTACTCTTCGTCATCCAGCTTTACTTCGGTTCCGGAATATTTGGAATAGATGACCTGATCGCCAACCTTAACTTCCATCTTGACTTCCTTGCCGTCTACAACACCGCCGGGGCCTACTGCTATGACTTCTGCCTGCTGGGGTTTTTCCTTATTCTGACCGGGGAGTACGATACCGGACTTGGTAGTCTCCTCTGCAACTAACTGTTTTAATACGACTCTGTCACCTAACGGTTTCAAATTCATGATAACTGCCTCCTTAATAGCTATTTAAAAATATTATTACTCGTTTTCATTTGTTAGCACTCATTTTTATCGAGTGCTAATTGCTATAGCTTATATTAGTTTTATATGCCCAGTTTTTCAAACGTATTCACAACTATTTAAAATCTCTATTCTCCTTTTTTCTCTTATTTTCTCATTTTATCTTTCGTTTTTATATAGCATAAGTGAAAATACGATTTAATATTTCGTTTATAATTATAAAAAAGAATCTCGCTTATTTCCTATAAATTAAAAAACAACCCGATGCTATCACCGGGCTGTTTCCCATACTTACCTATAAAATTGATTTACTTTATGCTGTTTTGGCATCGTCATGGTATTTCTGCCACTTCTTCTTATAAATAAAGTAACAGGGAATTCCTACGAATACCATTCCACCTAAAATATTACCGATGGTAACGGGAATAAAGTTGTTCAGACTGTGAAGTATCGTCAGTCCCTGAATCTGCTCTGCCGTCAATCCGTATGCTTCCTGTGCTTTCGCCACGTAAACAGGATTCTGCGCAGCCATCATGCCAACGGGAATGTAGAACATATTTGCAACGCAGTGTTCGAAGCCGCCGACCACAAACGCCATGATCGGGAAGAAGATCGCCCAGACCTTACCTACGATATCCGTAGCTGCCACTGCCATCAGGATAGCAATACATACCAAAATATTACACAGAATGCCTGAGGTGATTCCCTTCAGGGGAGAAATGCCCACTTTGCCGACTGCCACCTTGATGGCATAGGCACCCAGCAGCCCTCCGGTGTAATCCAGATTACCGGAAAAGTAGATCAGGGTATCAATGATCAGGGCGCCGATCAGATTGCTGAAGTACACCACGATCAGGTTGCGGATACATTCGAACCACGTTACCTTTTTGCCAACCACATCCATGACGATCAGGCAGTTACCGGTGAAAAGCTCTCCACCTACAAATACAATGATCATCAGTCCCACGGGGAAGATAATACCTGCCACAAATCGTGCCAGCCCTACATTGTCAATGGCATGTGCCGCGGTGCTGCTGGTGGCTCCGCCCAGCGCGATAAATGCACCCGCCATAATACCTAACAGGATCATCTTGCCTAAAGGAAGATGGGCTTTACCTTCTCCGGCTTTCATGTTGGTATCAATGACTTCTGACGGCGTATTAAAATGCTGTTCCATATAACCCTCATTTCTGCACAGCTCTCATCTGCTGTACTCTCTTAACTCATTTATTCCTTATATTACACTACTTTCATGATAGTAAGCAAGATATTCACTCCATGTATCTGATTATATACATTTCTGTTTTCAAAGTGGAATCTCGTTTACAAAACGGGAAACTCGGATGACTATTGAGCAGCGTCTGATTTTGTCGACAAAGAGTCTTTTTTTGTAATTTTTTTGCCTTTTTTTGCAAAAAAATGCTAGACAAAAGCCAAATTGTGTACTATACTAAACTTGTTCGGTGAGAGCCGAACCGCTTATATAAGTAGATTTCCGGAAGAATTCCCCTTTTACACAATTAAAGTGGCTGCAGGTTTCCCGCCTGCGGCTGCTTTAATTGTGTTATAAGATAGTTTTTAAGCTTTCCTTTAAAATTGCAAAAGTTTTTGCAAAAATTTAAAATTTTCACTTGCTAAGTGATAAGTATCTATGCTATAATAGCTTTCGTCAGTGGTTCAGCTGATACAATTTCATAGGGGAATAGTACAGCGGTAGTGCGGCGGTCTCCAAAACCGTTAACGGGGGTTCGATCCCCTCTTCCCCTGCTTTTAAAAGTCGATGTTATCGGCTTTTTTTGTTGCAAAATTTGTTCACGCTTGTTCACAAGGACGCTATGACGTAATTTGGAAGGTTGCTGTCATGGCGTTTTTACATTCTTCTAACTTTGCTTCCAGTTCTTTTGTATCATCCTGATTGAAGCAATAGTTATTCAGACTGGTTCTCTCGTCTGCGTGTCCTGCCGTTTCTCGGATTGTATCAATATTCACATTATTATCAAACAGGGAAGATATAAATGTTTTACGAATTTTGTGATTACTCTTATTGAGAATACCTATAGCAATACATAGTTTTTCAAGATAAGTGGTAATCGTTCTGGCATTGGATCTTTCTTTTCTCTGACTGGAAATAAGTATAAAGTTATCAGAATAATATCCACAGTTATCATTGATACTATGTATGATTTCTAGTAGTCTTTTTGCCTCAGAGTTAAGAAATATGGTTCGCATTCCAGCATCTGATTTTGTGTATTCCACAATCTTATATCCTTTAGGAATTACCTTAACACTGTTAGTTGCTTCGTCTATGACAAACTCATAGTCTTCTACTTCACTACGACAGATATTGATGTAGTTGCCGTCAATATCACTCCACTTTAAAGCTACCAGTTCACCGATTCTTAAGCCTAATTGGAAATTTAGTAATATTGAAATCGGTGTTGTACAGTTAGGATTCCTGTTTACCCTAAAAGAACATTCTTCCGCAACCAACTTTTGTTCTGATCTCAAGAATACCTGTGTCTCACTCTTTGGCTTCGGCTTCTTTACAAACAGCTTCGTATTAACCTTCATACCTGCCATCGGGTTCTTTTGCAATATATCCACACCATCCATACAAGCATATTCTAATGATTGCTTCAATATTGTAGACATATTATAATAGGCATTACGTGTCAATCCGTATTCCTTAATTGTATTATGCAACCACATATCAAGGTAAACTCTTGTAAGATTCTTTAACTCCATATCAGCAATTTCGTTCTGATCGTAAAATCTGTTCCAATCAGAGATCAATCGTTTAATGTAGGTAGCAGAATTTGTATGCGCCTGCTTATAAACTAACCATTTAGGAAATAATTTTCTCAGGGAATCAACCGTATCTTTCGTATTCTCTACAATATACTGTTCATCCTCCTGCGCAGCATAGAACTCAACAATGGCATCCTCTAATTTTTCTAAAGTACTTTTTGCTATCGACCTTCTCTTGTTCTTTTTTGTACTGTCAGGTACAGTAGTTCTCCACCTCCCATCAACATCTTGGAATATTTTGTATTTGTGCTTTACCAACAGTCTTTGTCGTTCCTGTACTCTCATACTGTTTCGCACGTCATCCAAATTTATCATATTGTTTTCTGATAGAAATTTCAACATTTCTTCGGAATTATCTGATTCTATATTTTTAGCTTTAAAATCAAGTATGTTACTAATATAAATTCTCCTCTCTTTCTATTGGAGACTGAGAAATTATCCACAGTCCCCATTTTTCTTAGTCTATAGCTTTGCAATAATAATTTTTCTTTGCTGATCACCATTGATAAAATGAACCAAGCATTTATCATTTTTCTGAAATTCAAACGGTGTGCCGTTCTTTACCGTATATTTACAATTATTAATCAGTACAGTACACATATCATCATTAGTTTCGAGAATAACTCCCTCTCGATCACATTTCAGAAATTCTATTTTCTTGTCTATTGCGTTCAAAATATACTTTACAAGCATACGTACTTCTTTTGCTCCATTATCCATTTCCTATCTCCTTTCTGTTTCTGTATTGATTCATAATCTAAAATGTTTTACAATAAAACAAAAAACGATTATTTGTTTACAAAGGGAGGATATAGTGTGAAAGAAAGTAGAGGAAAGCCATAAACTGGCGCACTTGAATAAGCTGTCTAAGGCAGGCAACTTTTTGAAGTGTTATAGAGTTAAAAAATTGGATTAAGAAGCTAATGGCTCATCAGGAGGAAGGAGTCCCTCCCGCTGCAACAGTTTCTTAGCCTGCTTGATAGCTTTTGCCTTTTGTTTTTCAACAAGAGCTACAGGCATATCGATTTTATAAAGGTCGCTCGGATTCCACTGCTCGCCAGTAGACAGCATCTGGTAGATGGCGGTAAGAATCATACGGGCAATTGCGATAATGGCTCTTTTCTTGCCACGACGTTTAACAAGAGATTCATATTTCTTTTTGTAGTAAGGAGATTTGTCAGATTTTACGGCTGCATGAGCACACTGTACTAATGCAGGTTTGAGGTAGACTCCGGCACGTGTAATCCGAACAGATTTCTTCTTACCAGCAGATTCATTGCTGCCAGGTGTTAAACCAGCCCAGCAACATAAACGTTTGGAACTTGAGAACTGAGACATATCCGTACCGGTTTCGGAGATGATAGTGATTGCACTATCACGTTTGACACCCGGAATGGTACAGAGGAACTGGACAGCATTTTCAAAATCAGGATTAGAAGAAATCATATTTTCTATCATTTTATCAACATCGTTGATTTCGGCTGTGATATAATCCATATGTGCGCGGACAAGACGCATACGGTATTTTTGGGCATCAGTCATCTGATATCCTTCGACGGATTCTATAACAGCATCTTCTTTGGATTTGAGGCTCCGAAGAAGTTTAGATGCGATTTCTTCGTGGTTAATGGATGTACCCGATTGTTCAAGCAGATAGTCGATAATAGACGTGGATGACTTCCCAAAGATATCGGAAACAATAGAATCTAATGCAACATTACAGACAGTAAGAGCATTCTGGTATCTATTCTTTTCACTTGAACGGCAGGAAACAAGCTTGTAGCGATAGCGAGTGTATTCCCTGAGAATACGGACTTTCTTACAAGGAATATAGCTGCCCTTGACAAGGCCAAGACGGAACAAATCCCCAATCCATTTAGAATCTTTGGTATCATCTTTGTTGCCTTTCACTGCCTTTACCCATTTAGGATTGGCAATGACAACATTGATTTTATCTTCCAGAAGATTAAAGACAGGAACCCAGTATTTACCAGTGGATTCCATACAGACATCATGGCAGTGATTGTCAAGAAGCCATTGCTTGAATTCAAGAATTGAATTGTTAAAGGTGGAAAAGCGTTTCTTTTGGTAAGAGGGTTCAATGCCACCAGTAGTTTTTACAATTGTGGCAACGAGAAAAGATTTATGAACATCGACACCACAACAGGTTTGATAAGTAACTTTCATAGACGGACTCCTTTCACAAATGATAAGAAGCCATTGACTGAACTGCCACACAATTAAACCAAGGTGCTTAAACAATTCTTAGTGTACGGATTCATAATACCACTTATTTGTGCTTGAAAAGGCAGAACTTACACTGATTAGTATGCTGTCTAAAACGAAGAAAGTTGTTACAACTTATCCTCCCGTGCTTTGTAGTGTAGCTTCTTACAAACTATTTTAAAGCACAACGTAAAGAGTTAAAACACTTTCATTACTATTTGTGCCGCCGGCTGAAGGCGGCGGAATGGAGATTAGTATGTTAATTAAAGATGATAAATCATATATAGTAATTTCAAAATTAAGTTCTATATTTTACACATATACAGGGATAAACGCTTCTTTATTAGATGAATATGATATTTATATATCTGATAACATTTTAGAAGATTACAAATTGTTCGAGGATATAAGCACCACCTCAATATTTGATGGTGCTGTATTTTTCCCGTCATCTATTAGCAAACCAAACAAAATGTCAGTATTGCTTACGGACAATATTGATTCATATTTACATGCAGTACCACATGAATTATGCCATGTATATGATTATTATTTGTTTTGTAATAAATATTGTAATTCTATTTATTCTAATATTAGAGAAAACAAGTTATTTCTATCTTTTTCTTACTGGTCTGAATTTCATGTAAAATTAATAGAAATTACTTGTATGTTTTTAACATTAGATCAGATTAATGAAAATAATAACATACAAATATTCCAAAACACATTGGATTCTTACTATGAGAAATATACTCATAAATTATTAGCGAAACAAAATCCTAAAATGATAGATTTTATGTATTATATTGGGGAATTATATACCTGCAATTTTTATAATATATACATAGAATCACCATATGTTGTGTCCAAAGATTTAATAGAAAAATATCCATTTTTATCTAACCTGTATAATGTATTTTCTACTAACGCAACATTTGATTTATACGTCAAGAATCAACAAGAACTCACTATTTGTCTTTGTGATGCCTTATCATATTTATATAATTAATGTATTGTTGTTCAAGATCATATGCTAAGATGCGTTCATTAGAACCATAAATTTCTGCCACTACGAAGCTATCAGGAGATATAATATCAATATCTCCTGATAAGTTTATTTTTATTTCTTTACTCATGCTTACCGCCTTCTTCCACCGCTTAACTGCTGTGTAAATTCTCCAGGAATATACTTCATAAGAGCCGCCCCAAAATCTTTTGTATTTTGAACCCCATTAAGAACAACATCTCCCATATTCACTGAATAGCTAGGTCTATTATTATTTGTAACAGCCTGTGCTGTCTTCATAAAATCAGGAAAAAGCATCTGTGGCGTAACGTTCATACCAGTAATTAAATCAACAAAGCGATCAAAAGATGCCGTCTGCTGTTGTGTCAGAATGCGTTCTCCATCCTGCACCATTGCAAATCCATCTTCGCCATGCTGTTTAGCAAGACCAGTTAATAAATCGTCAGGATTGATCTTGACAACACCACCGTTTGCATATTTTCTAATATTGTTGGCACGTTTCTTTGAAGCAGCAATGGTCTTTTTCTGTTCATTGGACATGATAATATTAGAATTATTCTTCCGCTGATCAGCAGTGGCGGCCGCACTTGTATTACTCTTATTTCCAGTGATCTTGTTGATGACACTGGTAGGCGCACCGGCACTAATCATTCCAGACACATTATAAGCAGATCCTACGGAACCGGCAGAACCAGTACTTCCAGAAGCTGCTTTCTGTCCTTCTTTAGCAGCATTGATTTGCTCATTTGCTGATGCCCATGCCGCATCGGCTAAAGCCTGTAATGCTTTAATCTGTTCATTAGCAGACTGCCATTGTGCATCCGCAATAGCCTGTTGAACGGAGATATACTGCGTTCTAAAGCCGTCCAGTGTAGACAATCTACCATTCAGAACATCATTCTCCCAATTTGCACCGAGTACCTGACTGGCAAGCATTTCATTTTGCTTATTTTCATATTCATCAGATAACGCACTCCATTCAGATTTCAGCTTGTCATAATAATTTTTCTTCTCTTCGTAGCTTTTAATCAGTTCTTCATTACTGTTGATCTGCTGTTGGATGCCGACATACTGATTCTTAAAATTCTCAATATCAAGAATGTTATTGTTTAGAATCAATTTCTGATATTCTGATCCTAAAAGTGCTATGGCATTCATGGAATCAATATTATCCTGGTAAGCATCTTTTACGCTATCCCACTGCGCCTTGAATTTTTCTAATTCAGAGACTTGCTTCGACAATTCTGACGTTTTCAAATCCAGTTCAGCATCATCATAAGATTTCTGTGCATCTCTGATTGCTTCAAAGTCGGCGGTGTATACATATCCTTTGCCCTCAATGTATTGCTTGATAATCCTATTGTTATAGGCTTTCTCTAACTGGTATTTTGCTTTTTCCAGTGCCAGTGCTCTGTCTCTTTCATCATTGGCATCTTTTAAGCCATCAATGATAGCCTGGATACGGTTAATCTCCGTGTCATAGACTTTATCTACTGCGCTCAGTGCGGAATCCATGTTGGAAAGATTGCTGTTAAGCAGGTCATTTTCCGATTCTATGGAATCAATCTTTTCTTGTATGCGATCCATCTCTTTTTCAAACCGCTTTACCACCGCAGATAACACTTTATCCAGTATGGATTTCTGCTTTTCTAATGCTTTTTCGATATAGTCGAAATAATCTTTTGCAGAGATTTTTCCCGATTTGTGCATATCATCAAGATAGTTCTTCACGGTGTTACAATAGGTCTGATAATCTATTTTTCCTGCATCTAGGGATTTTTCAAGATAATTCAGATATGCTTCGATTTGATCTTTGATGTCACTGGCGGTATCAGATGCTGACTTCGTGGCATCTTCCTGCGCTTTCTTGGTAGCTGTTGCTCCTTTATATACTGCTTGTGGAACATCCACCGTTACATTCATAGACGCATTTACTTCACCAACAATTTCTTTAATTTTACTGGTGATGTTTGCCCTCATAGAATCTGCCATGATAGGATTTTCTGCTAATCTTTGCTTTAGTGCTTCCAGTTTTTGCAGAGCTTCCACACCAGCTCCTGCAACCTGTGCCAAGCGAATGATATTTTGACAGTCGGCAGCAGTATTGATGGTATTAACATTGCAGAGCTGTTTTTCCAGTGCATATCCTGCCATCTTTTGTGCGGTATCCTGCGAGATAGTACCTTCATCCATCAGGCTTTGAATCTCTGCTGCCGTTACAGAAGATAAATCTGAAGTCGTGTTTGAAAGCAACGTATTTTGCAGAGCAAGTTCTTCTTTGTTTCGGGCCAAAGTTGCCGTTACCACTTCTTCCGCATTTTCAATTCCCATTTCTTCCAACATGGTAATCGTAGCCTGTTTTGTTTCCTCGGTAAGATTATTCAGCGCACCGGAGTTCTGAATGTACGCTGTGGCAAGTCTATCAAAAGAATCTTGGCAAGCATTAATATCTTTGGAATTATTCGATACCGTCCGGATAAAATCATCATAGACAGTCTTGTATTCTTCCGTCACATTCTCCATACTTCCGAATGTTTCCGTGAAATCGTCATTGTTCAAAATGGTTGACCAGTCGAAGTCTTCCTTATTTAATACATCAGCATAAATCTCGTCCAAAATATCCTTTAGACCTTTGGACAGTCCTTCTACTTTAGAAAGAGATTCCTCATAGGATACCGGTTCTACAATACCAATATCGACCGTAGTATCTGCAAGATTCTGCTTTGCTTCGTACAGATCCTTCAGATGAGTAGTCAGACCTTCCGCACTAATGCCAGTAACATCCATTACTTCTGCATACTCTGTCATAGACTTCAAAGTGGCATCAGATATATCGCCATTAACATACTGTGCATAGGCATCATCCAGCTTCTGAACCACAGCTTGATTATCCACGCTATCGAAATAATCAGATAGATTCTGGACTACGGTTTTTCCACCTCGTCCATACTGTAAATAGGCTTCATACACACCGTTCAGCTTATCCGCTGTCTCTTCCGCACCGCTGATGATATTACCATAATCATCATAGAGGGCATCATCTAAAGAACTCAGATCGTTATAATAGTCTGCCATCTTGCCTTCGGCATATTCGATACGGCTACCCAGTGTATCCATCTGATTATTGTAATAGTCGTATGCGGAATCCTTAGTTAATGCTTCATAGTTAAGGACACCATTGGCATCACGGTAGGAATCTTCAAGTTCCTTCTGCTTCTGAATCAGTTCATCCTGCTCCTGCTTTAACTGCTCCGCAAGGGCAATCTGTCGTTGCATGGCATCAATACGGCTTTCGTGTCTTTCCGCATTGTAGGTATTGCCATCTTCCGCAGTGTAATACTCAATATAACTTTCCGTCTTCTTATTGATGGAACTGACAGCTTCGGTAGCAGCTCTCTTACCTTCCATCTGCGCTGCATACTTTTTCAGTTCAATCTCACGTTCCAGTTCATCGTTCTGCGCTCTCAGGCGATCCAGTTCATCCTGTTCAACAAGCGTAAGTGATACATCCTTATTTGCCAGTTCATCAATACGCTTCTTCGTAGTCTCCAATTCAGAATTGAGATCCTCTATTTCGGATGATAATTCATCAAATTTCTGCTTGGATTCCTCCGCTTTCTTATCCACTTCCTCTAAGGATTGCTTATACTTCTGCCACAGGGTAACTCCTGCGGTTACAGCCAGTCCAACTAGGATCAGTGGATTAGCAGCCATCGTAGCATATAAACCCTTCAATACACCGGATAGTGTCATTGTACTTGCTGTGGCTCCCTGTTGTGCGGCGGATAAGTTCCATGCCTGCAGTGTAGCAGTTGCTTCTGCTTCACTCATGTTTTGATTCATGAGAATTGCAATCTTTTGTGCATCCGTCAGTGTATTCGTAGACAGAATCAATCTTGTCTGAGACTGGGAGAGTCCCTGCGTGAGGTCTAACAGTCTTTGCATATCTGAAGTATCCGCAATGGTATTCTTCGTCATTGTCATAGCAGTACCTAAATCGGAGAATCCTTGTGCCGCTTCTCCCAAATAAGATGCCAGATGCTGGAATGTATAAATTGCTCCTACCGTTCCCAGTCCTGTTAATGCACTCTTCAAGATACCGCTGTTGTCCGCTGCATCTACCATAGCCTTTGCAGTGTCCAGTACGGATGCATACAAATCATCCGGTATGGTATCAGATGCCAGTGATTCCAAAGATGTCTGTAATGCCTGGGTCTTGGCTTCAATACTATCGAGATAGACTTCAAACTTACTTTCCGCCGATCCGTCTGAATTCATAGCAAGATTCGTAAGATTTTGTACTTTATCCCAGTTATCGAGAGCTGCAATCAATTTATTATATTGATGTGTTCCTGCCAGTGCCGTAGATACAGCTTTCTGCGTATTCTTGTCAAAAGACTGCCACTTTTCCGCCACTCTATCTAAGACCACTTCAGAATTTTCAAACTGATTGTTCACATCTCTCATGGAAATTCCAACTTTGTTTAGTACTTTTTCCACATCATTTAATGCTTCACCGCTTTCAGAATCAATAAATTTTCCAGCCTTAATTTGATTCATTCTTGCTAGAATTGTCTTTAAACCAGTACCAATACTTTCGTCATTTTCCTGAGTAGCATCCTTTATGGTAGCAATGATAGCTGCGGTACGTTCCAATGATACTCCTGCGTTATTTGCCATTGATGCAACTTTTGTAAGTGATTCACCAATACCACCGGCATCAGAAGCAGATGCAAGGTCTATTGCGGATAGTACATCATTTACATGGGATGCTTCGCTTGCTGCCATTTTAAATCCATTAATGGTAGCGGTAAGAATCTCCGCAGATTTATCAGAATCAATCTTTGCGACCTTACTCAGAACCATGCTATCCTGAATTAACTGGTTGGTCTCCTGCATGGTTCTTCCCTGTCTTAAGAAGGCATCCGCACTCTCTCCTACTGCTTTCGTAGTAGCTCCCAGTTCCTGCGCAAGGTCATTATAATCATTGATTAGTGCGCCTACCTTATCACTGCTATCGCCAGTAACCATCTGTAGATCCGTCTTAAGATCATTCAGTTCCTTCACCATGTCAATGGCTTCTTTACCGGCTCTTGTTACTTCATGCAGTGCATCTTGCAGTAGATTTGCACCAGTATAAACAAGGAATGCTTCTCTTAATGTATTGCCGAATCTTTGGAATACACTGTTCCCTTGTTGTCCTTGCATATTCACACCGGCAAGAATACTGTCAAGATTACTCATATCCATCATGGCATCCGCTTCAGCTTGTACTGCATCTGTTGTATTTTCAGCACTCTGCTCTACTTGCTTATTAGCATCTGCAAATTTTTCTTTCTTAGAGGCAGCAGTCGTGGCAGATTCCTCTACTTTGTCCATAGCGGATGCTTCATTCTGAATCTCTTTTGTGGATTCCTGCGCAGATGCTTTTGTATTACTCTGCTGATATAAAGCATTCAGCTTTTCCACACTTGCAATGATGCTCTGATATACAGAATCGTCCAGTCCCAGTGTCTTTGCATCCAGTGGTTCAATCTTTGCAACATCAGCACGATAATTCTGAATTGCTTGGCATAACTCTCTAAATTGTTCTGTGGGATTATTTTGACCTTTGAAAATATCGGGAAATTTTGAAGATAATTCTTGATAGATGGAATCTAACTCAATTCCTTTACCAGTGGTAAATTTACTAGGGTATAGGCTCCTGAGTTTTCCCCATTCATCCCCTAAATCAGATCTGATTTGTTCTGAAATTTTAATTGATCCTATCTTCTTCAGATAGTTATAGAATTCATCATAAATACCTAATTTCTGCTGTATGATATTGGCATTATTTGTTATGATGTCTCCCAGTTCCATAATTTTATTGCTCACGGAATCAATATCATAACTGCCATCCGCAGAAGTGAATTTGTTGGAATACAGATTCGATAATTCCTGCGAAATTGTTTGTATTTTGCTCTGAACCCCTTTATCCGCTACATTAAACTGACTGATCAGTTCCTTTGCCATCTCAGAGCCGAATTTATTCAGTGATCCGCTTGCACCGGATTCTTTCAGTGCCTTGTTAATGTCTCCTAAATCCAGTTTTAGCTTCAAACCTTTTTGCTCTAACCGCTTTTGCAACTTTTGGATGTCCTTCAGAATATCTTCATAGCTGCCCTCTATATCTAATTTAATTTTATGTTTTTCACTTTCCAACTCTTTGAGGTCTTGTCGTGCCTCTTGGTCATCAAGTTCAACTTTTACTTTTACTGCCATTATTTATCCTTTCTAATTTATTGTATATCCTCTACTCCGCAATCCTTTGTTCAAGGCATTTTCCACACGATCACTCTTATCAACTTCATCCTGGGTATTGTCAAGGAAGGGACGAGGTTGTATAAAATTACCGGTAAAATCATAATACAATTTATGCTTACCGCCTTCGCCCTCATTGATAAGGTCTGCAAGTGTGGTTCCTCTATTGTACGTGCCGTATCCTGGATTGTACGGAGTGACATTATCAACATACAATGTCATATCGTCCACTTGCCCTACAATGTTCCTTGGATCATCAATGCCCCCGGAGCTTCTCCGATTGTATATCTTAGGACGGTATGCATCAAATACATCTCTTTGAACGTGCTCCAGTTCTATGCCACGAACCTCGTCAAACACTTCCTTCGATAGGGTGTCCTTTATGTCCGATTTGAGATCCTTCAGGAACACATCAAGGTCACTATAGTTCCGTTTCTGTCCCATGACAGTCCCCTTTCAGACCCATAGCAGTACCTAACAGGAGACAGATCGAATCCGCTAGAGTATTTTCTTTTTGTAATCTCCGGTTCAGTCTCACTTTATCCACTACATCCATGTTTTTGTATGCTTCTGTAATATCAGCAATAGTTCTGTCCGCTTTTTCCTGTGCAGTAGCATTCAGCAAATCATTCAGTTCACGATAATCAGCCAAAGTTTCATTATAATATTTTACCTGCTCTTCTAAAAAATCATAAACCCGATCCCAAAAGCCTTGTTCCTGATTGACATAATTTATGAGATCACATAAATTACATTTTTTTAATATTCTTTCTGCTCCTTCTGGATTCATGCGCTGTAATGCTGTAAGAACATCGTCCATGAAAAAGCGTTGCTTTAATAGTTCTTCGCTTTGTACTGTTTCTTCCATATAATAGTCTTCCTTTCATAAGTTATATTTTGTGTGATTTTGATTGAAATAATTTTCGATGATGAAATCAGGGATTCATAAGATAGCTTTCCAGCCTAGAAAATAGATGAGGATATAAGTCGATTTTTCCTCTTTTGAATTGTGATAAGATTGCTCCGTTGATTCCGGTTGCTTTTGCTACATAGGTCTGCTTTTCACGCTCTAACCGTTTGCAATATAGTTCTCTTAATTCTGCTTGGGTCAAGTTACTTCTCCTTTCTTTGCATATAAAATATTTTTTATAAAAAATTGCCAGTATACTATTGTATCATTCGCATACTGACAACCTACGAATTCATACAGCGATCGCTCTTGGAATTGATTTGCTTTGAATGTCGTACTCTGTGATACCGTGTTTGAGCCAGTACCACAGCACGGAAAGGAGATGGTTTGCACACACTACTAGGCTTACGGTCTTTTCATGTATGCACCTTCCTCTTTTCATATAGGGATATTCAGAAGCCACTAAAATCAATGGTTTTCGTCATTTTGTTGCAAATTTTCTTCTGCTTTTTGTTCATTTTTAACAAAACATTTTAGAAGCAGTTCCGGGGCCATCTGATATAGGAAATTAAGAATCGTATTTCGAACATCCGAATTGCTATCACGCATAGCCATCAATGTTAAATGTGCAACCACAATCTGATCAAGATTTGTATTCCCATCCTTGTCTATCCGACCAAACTTTTTAAGCGTTTTGTCTAATACACGATTTTTCAGTTCATAGTATGCCTTGTCCTCTTCATCCAATCCGTAATCTGTTCTAATATCCTTCATGGTATCGTTGTAACCACGAACCAGTTCCACCAAATTATCAATCTTTCTGTTATCCGCTTTGATTTTTTTCAAATCTTTGTCGAAAAGATCCCTTAATAACATTCGTGATACTCTATCAGGATATTGTATCGTTTCTTCCTCTATGATCTCTGCCATGATATCCATAGGGCAATTCATTCTTTGCACCGTCCCCTCAGAGTACATTTTCTTCGGATTTTTAATTTTTTTCGCATCAGCCATAAATCTAGCCACTAGACCACTTTTCATACAGGAAAGACTTTTTATTCTGTTTATTTCGTTCACAACATTTATGTCAAAATTCTTCTTAGCAAGATCGATGGAAATCTGTCCTATCACAGAAAGAATGATAAATATATCTTCCAGTTCTCTACTTTCCATCTTACCGGCATAATAGTAACTGAGTGCCATCTGTGCTAAATCCGTGGATACTCCAATCGAGATCTGCGCTGCTGAAATTGCATTGTCCATCTTGGCAAAATCCTCCGGGCAAAAATGGTACTCGCTGACACCTTTCTCCTCTACAGCATTGATGATAGTAGGATATTCCACGTATGCGGTACGTGCCAGTTCTGCCAGCTCCGGTAGATTTGTCACGTAAACAAAATCAGAATCACAGTCTTGTGAATTGAGCCTTGCCTGTGTATCTGTGCCGATTGCATTAAATACAATGATATTCTCGCCAATGTCAGGGAAATACTTCAACAACTTCTCCGGGTACACGTTGTACAAGTGGATAATATTGTTAGGGGAATTATGTGGATTTCTAAAAGCAGCTAACCTCTCCCCATCTTTGAATTTTGGAGTATAGCATTGTACACCGTCTGCCACTACAGAAAAACATTCTTCATTGAGTGGTGTTTTGTCTCCTACCGCAGTCAGTAACATAGATATAGGGTTGTCCATGATGGTCAAATTATCAGCTTTCTGCCATAACCGCCCAGCCAGCATTTCATTCTTCAGTTTGTTTAGATCCTTACTCTTTTTCTCCCGGAACAGCTCTGTTTTCGTAAAATCTGAATTCCAACCTACCATTGCTAGTAACACTTCATTGATGTTGAACCGGTTCTTCGTCATCTCCAAATATTTCAGATATTCCTCATCATTGTTCTTCAAAAGGTTGTAATATTCTATACTACAATTCGCTACTGATTGCAGTACGATTCTATCCGTACTCGGAACAGAATTATTCATCTGATATGCTGACTTCTGATATTCTCCCAGTTTACTATGATGCACCGTCTTTACAATCTCAAACCAGTTACCATGTTGTTTCATAAAATTGCGCCAGTATCGAAATGCTTTTGATTCTTTACCGCCCATCAGATCTACAAATTTTAGCCATTTAATAGACTTATCAGAGATAACCGCCTTTATATCACAAAGTTTCAACTTCCTCTTGAACATATCTGTCTTTTCTGTGGTGGCAGTCTCATAGTCGATGCCATGTTCTACGCAATAGTCTTTGAAGAACTCTTGTATATTTCCTACAAAGAGACAACTCTTAAAAAAGTGTGACCGGCAATAGATAAATCCTTCTGTTCCCTCTGGCATTATGCTACTATCACATAATCCTTGTCCGTCCCAAAGGATATTAGGAATCTCATAATCATCAACTCTTAGAACAGTACACTGTTTTCTTTCTTCATGCTCTATATAATGGTATTCCCCCGGATATTTACCGTTCACACGGATGCCATTAGCAGATAAATCTTCCCTACTTTTTCCTATAAGCGTATATCCTTTTTCTTTTGCAGTCTCCGGATCAAAAGTACAGTCATGCCTGTTGATGATTTTTTCCACTTTTGGATCGTCAAAATCAATTTCAAATTTGCGGTATTGCACCGGCACAGACTTCACAACCGCAGCTTTCATGGGATCAGACAATACCTCTCTATCCTTTATGATAAGAATGTTGTTCAACGGAATCTGAATATACCCATCTCCGGCGGCAGCAGTTGTCAGTGTCTGATATGCAGCCATTCCTACTATATTAAATAGAGCGTCCGGGGCATTTTCATACTGTTCCTTCATCTTGTCATACAGTCCCATAGTCAGGAATCGGATAGCCTTTAAAAACAGACTTTCTTCTATAAATATACATTCACCTTTCTTGGCTTTACTGGGATTCCTCATAAGCATGACAAAATGTTTCGTGATCTTGCTTATCTCATCACCCTTACGATTCCGCACAATAAAGGTGTAATCTATTCCATCCTTGTAGTACTGATTCCGAAGATCATTACAGCTTACCGGCACACCTTTCTTATCTCCTTCATGGTCTCTATAGGTCACATTATAGGATGTCCTCACTGTAAGAAAGTTACTGTATACATCTGAATTTTGGATTCTGGTCAAACTGCTATACATATACCTAGAGAACAAACTGTCCGGGAGTACCGCTTGTCTCTCACGAATTCCATCAAAGTCAAACCATTTATCATTTATTTTATACTGAATTTTCTTATCCGTATTTTTGTCTGCATAAGACTGCAAATAAATATCTGTTATTTCTACCGCTTTCATGCAGATGATAGACTGGTCTTGTGAATAATCTATTGTTTTAGCTATAATAATCAACCTCCTTCACTTCTTCTATATATAATATTCTCCATTTACTTCCTAATTTTGAGCAAGAAAATACCAACCATCGAATATTGACGGTTGGCATATATTTAGCATTTTCGTTTTACAGTTATGTAATAATTATATCGATTATGAGTTTTATTATCTATAACTTCAATTTGATATTGGGGCTTTCTATTATCTTGAATATTTATTTTTTCAATTTTATTCTCTCTATATATTTCTTTATTTCCTTTTTGATCATTGTTTTCTATATTTTTCTTGTTATCTTGATGATCAAATATTGAATCAAATATAATATATGTAAGAACCGCCTCTTTTATTGGCATAATAAGCGCTTCCACACAAAAACGAGTTATATAAATAAACTCCTTTATTAAATTATAGTCTAAAAAATTTTTTAATGTATTAATTAATGGAATGTAATTATTTGCGCACATAGCTTCATTTATATATGATATTATAATGCACATTATATAAAATACTCCAAAAATAAAATACATTTTATTTTTATCTTCATTTTTAAACATAAATAGTATAAATGTATAATTTAAATATACTATTATTTGTACTATTGCGGTTGTAATATCATAATTATTAATTTTAAACTTATCCAAAATATACAAAACAATAATTAAATCAATAACCAAACTAAGTGCAACAATTATAAGTCTAATATCTTTAAAGCTTTGTTTATCACTAATACCTATTTTTTTAAAAATAAATGGCAACATTAAAATTACAACAGCATACAAAATGCATATTAATCCACCAAATACTTTTTTATTATTGAATATTGATATTAAACCACATCCAATAATAACACTTGATATTAACGTACTTAAAACCTTAGATATCTTTTCTTCCATTTATGGCACCTCTTTTGAATAATATAAAACATTTAAAAATATTTATCAACTATCCCAACCATTTATGATAGAGTAAACTTACTGTCAGTTGGAGAGTCGCAGAAGATTCCCTGCTATGAAC
>ERZ860076.500-NODE-500-length-25310-cov-9.664740_pt1 | contig 25310 bp, 23 predicted proteins | sample MGYA00509982_ERZ860076 | MGnify/ENA primary metagenome ERZ860076 (study PRJEB30046, sample SAMN00715193) | human gut metagenome | study: EMG produced TPA metagenomics assembly of the A metagenome-wide association study of gut microbiota in type 2... | reverse complement strand
GGAGGTGATCCAGCCGCACCTTCCGATACGGCTACCTTGTTACGACTTCACCCCAATCATCAAGCCTACCTTCGACCACTGTTACATGGGCTTCGGGTATTCTCAACTCTCATGGTGTGACGGGCGGTGTGTACAAGGCCCGGGAACGTATTCACCACAGTATGCTGACCTGTGATTACTAGCAATTCCAGCTTCATGGAGGCGGGTTGCAGCCTCCAATCCGAACTAGGGGTGCTTTTCTGAGTTTTGCTCCACCTCGCGGTTTCGCTTCTTTCTGTAACACCCATTGTAGTACGTGTGTAGCCCAAGACATAAGGGACGTGATGATTTGACATCATCCTCACCTTCCTCCGTATTAACTACGGCAGTCTGATTAGAGTTCCATTATCTGGCAACTAATCACGAGGGTTGCGCTCGTTGCAGGACTTAACCTAACATCTCACGACACGAGCTGACGACAACCATGCATCACCTGTATACACGCTCCGAAGAGGGACCTAATCTCTTAGGCTTTCATGTATATGTCAAGTCTTGGTAAGGTTCTTCGCGTTGCGTCGAATTAAACCACATACTCCACTGCTTGTGCGGGCCCCCGTCAATTCCTTTGAGTTTCAACCTTGCGGCCGTACTCCCCAGGTGGGATACTTATTGCGTTTGCGCCGGCACAGACGATATCTCGCCTACACCTAGTATCCATCGTTTACGGTGTGGACTACCAGGGTATCTAATCCTGTTTGCTCCCCACACTTTCGCGCCTCAACGTCAGTTACAGTCCAGTAAGCCGCCTTCGCCACTGGTGTTCCTCCTAATATCTACGCATTTCACCGCTACACTAGGAATTCCGCTTACCTCTCCTGCACTCTAGCACCACAGTTTCAGCTGCAGGCTTAAGGTTGAGCCCTAAGTTTTCACAGCTGACTTACAGCGCCGTCTACTCGCCCTTTACACCCAGTAAATCCGGATAACGCTTGGACCCTACGTATTACCGCGGCTGCTGGCACGTAGTTTGCCGGTCCTTTTTCTTCAGGTACTGTCACTTTCTTCTTCCCTGATAAAATAAGTTTACAATCCGAAGACCTTCTTCCTTCACGCGGCGTCACTGGATCAGAGTTTCCTCCATTGTCCAATATTCCCAACTGCTGCCTCCCGTAGGAGTCTGGGCCGTATCTCAGTCCCAATATGGCCGGCCAGCCTCTCAGCTCGGCTACTGATCATCGTCTTGGTAGGCTCTTACCCCACCAACTAACTAATCAGCCACAGGCTCATCTTTTAGCGGATTACTCCTTTGACCTCTCTTAGATGCCTAAGTGTGGTCTTACGCGGTATTAGCTAGGATTTCTCCTAGTTATTCCCCTCTAAAAGGCAGATTACCTATGTATTACTCACCAGTCCGCCACTAAAATTTACAATAAATCATCTCTTAGTAAACTAATCAACTCTTTAAGCGTAAATTTTCGTTCGACTTGCATGTCTTAAATGCGCCGCCAGCGTTCATCCTGAGCCAGGATCAAACTCTCGTTTAAAATCCTTTTTTCTCATAACTTCTGCTATGCGAATTTACTTTGTTTTTATTGACGGTTGCACTCTTCGTACAACCATTTTTGGTTCGTATATGTATTGTTTATTTTTCAATGTGCTTGTCACAATTTTGCGACTGTATTAAGTTTAACATTTTTTATTAAACTTGTCAACAGTTTTTCAAAACTTTTTTATTTTTTTAATTACTTTTTTACATAAGTTTGTAATCATTTTTTAATGTTTTGTTTGCGACTTAATTAGTTTACCATTTTTATTTCTTTTTGTCAATACTTTTTTCGACATTTTTTACAAAAAATTTATAAAAAATGTCGGGTTAGTTATATAACTCACAACCAACCCTTAATTTTATAGCATTTGCATAGATTTTGCAATTAAATAGTTGTATAAATTTGCATGTCTAATTTCATCAGTAAGTATCTCCATCACAACTGCATATTTATTTTCATCTGGCATAGCAGCCATAATTTTTCTATACCTTTTTACAGCATCAAGTTCTCCCATAAGTGCCTTTTTTAAATTTCGTCTGTAATTTAACATATTATCCACATTTTTTTCTTCTCTATTTTCTGGTAATTTTTTATTCGTTAATTCAAAATATAAATTTCTAAGTAATAAATTATGTTTCTTTTCATCAGATATAATACTATTTATAATTTCTATGTCCTCTTTATTAGAAGTAAGTGAAAGTAACATTGTGTAAAAAGCCGCATCTTCAATTTCACCCTCAACAGAATCTTTTATAGATGCTAATGCTTCCTTTAATTCTACTGTCATCTCACTTGTTCTATTATATGTATAACCATAATATGGATAATTTCTATTGTACATATTTCTATAGTAATTATTAAATTTTATTGCTTCCATTTTTTAACCTCCACATTATATAGTATGTACATAATTACTTTTTGGTTAAAATAAACACACAAAACAACTTTTGATAATTCTTTTTAGTTATTTTCCTTAATAATATTTTTACTACATAAATAAGTAACGAAAAAATATCCTCCATATATTAATATTATAAACATAGCTGTTATAATAATTGATGAAAGCTTAAAACTAACCCCTACTGTCTTTAAAATATTATTACAAAACATTATTCCAAATACTGAATGTATGCTTGCTAAAATAAGTGGAAACATGAAAAATATTCCAATTTGTCTAAATAAAGCCTTATTAATCATTGCTTCATCTACGCCAATTCTTCTTAACATCTTAAACTTCTCTACATTATCACTTGATTCTGATAACTCTTTTAGAGCAAGAATTGCAGCACATGATATCAAAAATATGATACCTAGATATAAACCTAAAAATGTAACTACAGCACCTAAACCAATACTTGCTTCTCTAATATCTTTTTTTGTATCAACAGATATGCCGTAATCAATATAAAATTGATCATTTTTAGTGATTGAATTAATTATAGATTCAATATCATCAGGATTTCCATTATAATCAGCAATAATTTGATTTCTAATTTTTTGTTCATCTTTAAGAGCATTATCTGGTAAAACAATGAAACCAACTTCTGTTTCCTGACTTCCCATTTCATAAAAACCATTGATTGCTTTTTTATATTTTGAATAATAATCTTTTTGATTTATTGTTATCTTAGTATTTCTTTCTAAGGCTTCATTTTTAATATTAATAATGCTCGAATAATTTCCTACTACAACATATTCATTATCTTCCAACTTGACTTTTTCCAAATGAAAGCTATCTGCTATATTATTATAATCACTATTTTTAATTAAAATAATATAGTCACTATAATTTAAAAATGGATATTGTTTATTTGCTATTTCAAAATAAGAGCCAAGTGTAGACTTTAATGTAACATTATCATCATAATATAATGAAAATTTAACAATATTTTTTAAATTGCTATTAAAATCAAATCCAAATTTTTTAAACACTTCTTCAATACTTAATTTTAAATTCTCCTTTTGTATATCTGTAATATCAGATTCTTCTTGATTAACGTTACAGCTTTTTGAAAATTCTATATCTCTTGGTGAGAAATCAATGAAGTTTTTATTTAAAGAATTCTTCATCGATAATGCACTTGATAGCACACAGATTGTTATAAACAGCATCAAACATATTATGGTCATTGAAAAAATCATTGTGTTTATCTTACTTGAAAATTGTCTTAAAGTAAAACTATTTAAACCTTTATAATATACTTTTTTCAAACTTATAACTATTTTTAAAAGCAATCCAGATAAAGACCAAAATAGAAAAAAGGTTGATACTGCTCCTAATATAATGAGAATATATATACTATTTTCATTAAAATTATTATTAACACCACCAGTAACCTGGTAATAAGCAATTCCAAGTGTTATGCAAGAAATGATAAATATTATAGTACAAACAAGGGGATTTTTGAGTTTTATTTTTTCAGATTTTTTATTTGCTTGCATTAAATCAATTAATTTACATTTGCCAACATTTATTGTATTAAATATCATAACAACAAAATACATAATACCAAAATACATTAAAGTTTTAACACATGCACCTGTTGAAAATATAAATTTAAATTTTGTTAAATCAGCTTCAAACATATTTGCAACTACAATACTCATTAATTGTGATAATAAAAATCCTACTACTAAACCAACTATTAATGAGGCAATACCAATCATTAATGTTTCAAAGAATAATATTAATGATATTTTTCTTTTACTCATTCCAAGTGTAAGATATATTCCAAATTCTTTATTTCTTCTTTTAATTAAAAATCTACTTGCATAAATAATTAAAAAGGCTAATATAAAAGACACAAATACACTCACACCAGAAAGTATACTTATAAGAAGTTTTATTATTTCATAGGTTGAGGATGATACATTCATCATAACTGTTTGATCATCAATTGCATTAAATACATAGAAAATTGCGACTCCAAGTATTAGAGTAAAAAAGTAGATGGCATAATCTTTTATACTCTTACCTATATTTTTTAATGATAACTTAAAGAGCATCGTTTAAATCACCACCAAGTAGAGTTACAACATCAATTATTTTATCAAAAAATTCTTTCCTAGAATTTTCACCTTTATGTATTTCATTAAAGATTTTGCCATCTTTGATAAAGATAACACGTGTAGCATAGCTTGCAGTAAAAGCATCATGTGTTACCATAAGAATTGTAGCTAGTATTTCTTTATTTAAGTAATCAAATTTTTCTAAAAGCATCTTTGATGATTTTGAATCCAACGCTCCCGTTGGTTCATCAGCAAGAAGCAACTTAGGATCAGTAATAATAGCTCTTGCACAAGCTACTCTTTGTTTCTGGCCTCCACTCATTTGATAAGGGTACTTGTTTAATATATTAGTAATATCAAGTTCTTTTGCAACTTTTTTAATTCTTGTATCTATTTCTTTGGCAGAAACATTTTGAATAGAAAGTGCTAAGGCAATATTTTCATATGCAGTTAATGTATCTAGTAAATTAAAATCCTGAAAAATAAATCCTAATTCTTCTCTCCTAAATTTATTTAAATTATTACCTTTTAATTTAGTAACGTCTTTACCTGCTACAAAAATATGCCCCGATGTAACTTTATCAATAGTAGAAATACAATTTAAAAGAGTTGTTTTTCCACTACCACTAGCTCCCATTATAGCTACAAATTCTCCTTTGCTTACATCAAACGATAAATTATCAATTGCTTTTGTAAGACTTGATTTATTGCCATAATACTTTTCAACTTTAGATAATTTTAAAATATTTTCCATAAAAATTCTCCTTTCTGTATACTTTTATTTTAGTACAGAAATTGTATTTTGTCGTTATTCTAATATTACTAAATATTACACTTTTGTAACAGACGTAAATTTTATAAATATCATTCTTTTATTTTATAAAAATCACTTTTTGAAAATATAATAGTAACTCTTGTATACTTTTGCACTTTGGATTCAATAGTTATCTTATGTCCTAATTTATCACATAGTTTTTTTGCAATATACAGTCCCATTCCAGTGGATTTTGCCATTCTTCTTCCATTCTCTCCGGTAAATGATTTATCAAAAACTCTTGGAATATCTGACTTGGAAATTCCAATACCGTTATCATAAATGCTAAGATATGTTTTTTCTTCATCTTCCATTACATTTACTACAATCTTTGAATTACAATTATCTTTTTTATATTTAATACCATTGTTTATAATTTGATTTAAAATAAACTCTAACCACTTAGAATCAGTTAATACTGTTTCATTATTAACATTTACATTAAATTCAATATTATTTTCTAATATATCATCTTTATTTTTTAATGCTACGCTTTTAATTATATCCTGTAAACTTTTTTCTTTTATAATATAATCCCTTTGAGCATTTTCACTTCTTACATAATATAAAACTTGATCTATGTAATTATCTAATTTTCTAATTTGTTCTGTACACTTTTGGTTCATTTGTTCTTTATGATTATGATTTAATAATGTAAGACTTGATATTGGAATTTTTACCTCGTGTATCCACATTTCAACATACTCTTTAAAATCGTTAATACTTAAAGTATATTCCTTTATATTTTCAATCATTGACTTATTAATTTCATAAAGTGTTTGATAAAATATTTCTCCCTCATAAAAATCTGGTTTACTTATCATTTCTAAAATCAAGTATTTTTTATCTAGATTATCAAGCGTATTTACTAAATTATTGTAAAATTTATATTTTCTAAAATAATCTATTAAAATATTAAATAAAATAACAATTATAAATATTATTAAAAGTGCAAATTTCAAATCATTTTGTACCTTAAATGCATTTAACATAAAAAAGGCAATTATAATTCCAAAAACAGAAAAAGCAATTTGAGGAATTTTATCTAATAAATATTTTCTTAAATTCATAATAACTTATACCCTTGTCCTTTTCTCGTCTCTATCTTACCTTCAAGACCAAATTCTTGTAACTTACTTCTTAACCTACTAATATTAACGGTTAAAGCATTGTCATTTATAAATTCATTATTATTCCATAAATCAGTCATTAAATTATCACGACTCACAATTTTACCTCGACTTCTTAATAGATAGGTAAAAATTATCATTTCATTTTTGGTAAGCTCTAATGTTTTGCCATTTTTATCTAAAGTACCTTTTTGTGGATTTACAATTATATCGTCATAAAACAAATCATCTCTATTATTTTCCATACGTTTAAATATATTCTGTATTCTAAGAAGTAAAACAGTAGGATTATATGGTTTTATAATATAATCATCAGCTCCATAAGATATAGATAAAACTTCATCTACCTCATCATTACGACTAGTAACCATAATCACAGGAGTATTTATTTCTTTTCTTATTTCTTTTAATAACATTTCACCATTTATATTAGGTAAGTTTATATCAAGTAAAATTAAATCAGCTTTTGTATTTATTATATCTTCTTTAGCGTTACTAAAACTATTTAGAGATAACGCATTATATCCAGAATTTTTTAATAATGTTTCTAATTCTTTTCTAATAATTTCTTCATCTTCAACAATTAAAATATTTTTCATATCTATCCTTTCATTTAAACTAAAAATTTTGATGATTATATTATATCACATTTTTACAATTTCTTACCTTACAATATTGAAAGATTAAAAAAGTAGAGTAAATTCTTTCATTTACCCTACAAACTAAAATTTATTACATATGATTTTTCTTAATTTATAAAATTAAAATTTATGTCCACATTTTGTACAAAATCTTGCTTCTGGTGGTTCAATTTTTCCACATTCTGGACAAACGTGTTCCTTTTCAACTTCTTTTTCTTCTTCTTTTTTAGCTGCTTTTTTATCAGCTTTTATCTTAACAGGTTTTTGTTTTGCACCACAATTAGGACAAAATACTGCTTCTGTAGATATTGTTTCATCACACTCAGCACATAGTCTAAGTCCTTTATTAAATAAAATCTTTTTATTTAATTCAGCAATATCTTTATTTAACTTATCAATTTTCTTGCACTCTTTTTCAAAAGTTTTACCTACTTCTTCACCATTTTTGTAATTTTCGAAAATTGTAAGTCCCATAGACTCATATATTTTTTCAATATCTTTTTCCATCTCAGAAATTGATATTCTAGCTTTTGCCTCTTCAAATAATTTTCCTGATTTATCAGCTACTGTATTATATGTATCAGTTGCCACCTTTCCTGCTTTTTTTGATATTTCTGTTACTTTATCTTTAAAATCCATAAAATCCCCTCCATCTACATTTATATATACCACAAAGATTTATTTTTTTCAAGAGTTATATAGTGGTTTATATACACTTTTTTATTTTTATATATTATAATATATGTAAACTTACAATTTTAATTCATTATATAATTTAGGCGGCATAGATAAGCCGCCATATTTTTACTTAATTACAATTTTATCATCATTTAAATCAATCTTTACATTACTATCTTCTTTTATGTTTCCATCAAGCATTTCTTCTGCAAATTTATCCTCTATCTTAGACTGAATTGCTCTTCTTAAAGGTCTTGCACCATATGTATCATCAAATCCAACTTTACTTATGTATTTTATAACATCATCAGATACATCTACTTTAATATTTTTCTTTTCTAATCTTTTTATGAATTCATCTAGCATAATTTTAGTTATTTTTTCTATACTCTCATTACTTAGTTTTTTAAACACAATAATGTCATCTAGTCTATTTAAAAACTCTGGTCTAAATATCTTTTTAAGTTCGGCCATAACTTCATCTCTAGTTTTTTCATAGTCTTTTTTACTATCTTCTTTATTCATAAATCCAATAGAATGATGTTCAACTATATTTCTTGCTCCAGCATTTGATGTCATAATTATTACTGTATTTTTAAAACTTACAGTTCTTCCTGTTGAGTCAGTAAGTCTACCATCATCTAATATCTGAAGTAACATATTAAATACATCTGGATGTGCTTTTTCTATTTCATCGAATAAAACTATACTATATGGTTTACGTCTAACTTGCTCTGTTAGCTGACCTCCTTCATCGTATCCTACATATCCTGGAGGTGAACCTATTAATTTAGAAACACTATGTGCTTCCATAAATTCAGACATATCAAGACGTATTAATTGATTTTCATTTCCAAATAAATTTTCTGCTAATGCTTTTGTAAGTTCAGTTTTACCAACTCCTGTTGGACCTAGGAACATAAATGATCCTATTGGTCTGTTTTCATTTTGAAGCCCAACTCTTGCTCTTTTAATAGCTCTAGCTAATGCTTCAACTGCATCATCTTGACCAATTACACGTTTTTTTAATTCTAAATCTAAGTTTTTCAATTTTTCAGATTCAGTTTTTGTAAGCTTAGTAACCGGGATTTTTGTCCATGCAGATACTACATTTGCAATGTCTTCTGCATTTACACTTGCCTCTTTATTTTCTTCTTTTTTCTTCCAATTTTCTCTTGCTTTATTTACTTTATCTTTTAGCTCCTTTTCCTCATCTCTTAATTTTGCAGCCTTTTCAAATGATTGAGAAATTATAGCTTCTTCTTTTTCCTTAGAAACTTTTTCTATTTTGTTTTCCATGTCTAATATATTTTTAGGCATAGTTACGGTTCTTAATTTTATTTTTGAACAAGCTTCATCTATTAAATCAATAGCCTTGTCTGGTAAAAATCTATCATTTATATATCTTTCGGATAAATCTACAGCTGCTTTTATTGCTTCATCTGTAATCTTTACTTTATGATGTGCTTCATACTTATCTTTAAGTCCACTTAATATTTTTACTGTATCTTCTGTTGTAGGTTCATCTACAATAACTGTCTGAAATCTTCTCTCAAGTGCAGCATCCTTTTCAATATGTTTTCTATACTCATTTAGAGTTGTTGCCCCTATTATTTGAATTTCACCTCTTGATAAAAGTGGTTTTAATATATTAGCTGCGTCCATTGCTCCCTCTGCAGCTCCAGCACCTATTATAGTATGCATTTCATCAATAAATAAAATTATATTACCAGCTTTTTTTATTTCTTGTAAAACATTTTTTAATCTTTCCTCAAAATCGCCCCTATATTTAGCACCTGCAATCATTGCCGACATATCAAGTGATACAACTTTTTTATTTTTTAATATTTCTGGCACCTTATTATCAACAATCATTTGTGCTAAACCTTCTACAACAGCCGTTTTACCAACACCTGGTTCACCAATTAAAACAGGGTTATTTTTAGTTCTTCTACTTAATATTTCAATTATTCTCTGAATTTCATTTTTTCTCCCTATAACAGGATCTAACTTTGATTCTTTAGCAAGTGCCGTTAAGTTTTTGCCATACTGATTTAATGTTGGTGTATTTGTATCAACAGAAGAGGAAAATGATGAATCAGAATAGTTTGCAACTGGTGAATCTTCACTTAAAAGTCTAAGTAAATCTGCAAATATCCTTTGTGGATCAATATTTGTATCAATAAGTATTCTAACCGCTACACTATCAATTTCCCTCATAAGTGCTAAAAGAATATGCTCTGTTCCAACATAATTTTGTCCCATTCTCATTGCCTCTTTAGCACTATTTTCAATTATTCTTTTTGCTCTTGGAGTAAATTCTGGATCGCTTTCTAAGGTATTCATTACTCCATCAATTCTTAATATTTCTTCTTCAACATATTCCGGTTTTAACCCTTGAGATGATAAAATTTTACTTGCAAGTCCTTCTCCTTCTTTTACAAGTCCATATAATATATGCTCTGTCCCTACAAATGAATAATTATGAGTTATAGAAAATTCTTTTGCAATTTCTAAAACTCTATTCGCCCTTCCTGTAAATTCGTACATATTACTTCAACTCCTCTCTTATATATTCTGCTCTTTTTATATCTTCCTCTTCCTTTGATAAATCTTCTTTTATAATAGTTTTTAAAGTATTTTCTTGTGTGTCAACCATTAATGATTGAACTTTTTCTAAACTAACTTCATTTACTATCTTCATTGAAACTCCAAGCCTTAACTTAGATAATAGTTTAAAAGCCTCGTCTTCAGACATTATTCTTGCATTTTTTAATATTCCTAATGCTCTGTATATTTCATCACTTAAATATATACTATTTTCTTTTAAAACATTTCTTGCTTTTCTTTCTTGTGATATTATTGTTCCTACAATTGCCTTTATTTTATTAATGATTTCATCATCACTAAGTCCTAAAGTTTGTCTATTTGACACTTGATATATATGACCATAACCTGATGTATTCTCTCCATAAAGTCCCCTTACTGAAAGTCCAAAACTTGTTGCCTCATCAATTATTTTAGGTAAAAGACCTAATCTTGCAAGTGCAGGTAAATGAAGCATAACAGAAACCCTCATAGCCGCTCCTACATTACTTGGACATGATGTTATGTATCCATATTTATCACTATATGAAAATTTTAATTTTTCTTCTAGTTTATCAGTAAATGATATAAGATTATTATAACATTTATCAATATCAAAACCACTCTCAAAGGCCTGAATTCTTAAGTGGTCTTCCTCATTTAACATAGCAACAATACTTGAATCTTTGTTTGTTACAATAGCCGTATCTGATAAATCTAATAATTCCTTAGATATTAAATGTTCTTCCACTAAACTACCAAGAGTAGTTTCATCTATATCTTCTGTTTTAAAGAAATTATACTCTTTTAAGTTTATACTGTTTTTCACTTTATCTAGTAAATTTTGCTTTTCTTTTTTCTTCATTATGTTTGGAAATTTATATCCATCTATACTCCTTGCAAACCTAAGTCTTGTTGAAATTACAACATCAGAATCTTTTGAAATTTCTTTATACCACATTTATTTCACCACCTAATTATTTTCTTTTACTTTTTTCTATTTTTTTTATTTTATCACGTACAACTGCAGCCTTCTCATATTCCTCATTTTCTACTAAAGTTTTTAATTCATTTTTTAAAGATGCTACTTCATCTAATTTATCTAATTTATCTATTTTATCTTTTTGTATACTTTTAGCATTTGAAATACGTTTTTTATTACTTAATTTTATATGTCTATTCTTTCCATGCATTTTAAGAAAAATATTATCTAGTCTATCTTCAAATGTATCGTAACAATCAGGACAACCTAGAAGTCCAGTGCTTGAATAATCATCAAATGTATAACCACATGTAGGGCATTTTAATTCTTCTTTAAATCCAAAATCTCCAAACAAACTTGGAATATTTGTAAACATTGGAGAAAACATATCTGAAAAGTTTACAAAACCTAATTTTTTAGCACAATCTATGCAAAAATGCATTTCTTGTTTTTTACCATTTATATCTTCCATATATCTTACAGTTGCCTCTTTCTTTCCACAACTTTGACATTTCATAATAATCACTCCTTTACAAATTCATTAATATATTCTTCAGAATATCAGCTCTTACTTCATCTCTTTTTATTTTATCAACCTTAAATAAGCTCTTGTCAGAAAGTGCAGCCTTTATAACCTTTGCAGTATTTTTATCTAATAGATTATATCGTATAAAATCATCCAAGTAAATATCTGCGACACTTTGCGACAATTTACTACCAATTTTTTCAGTAATGTTTGATATATATTCTTCTTTAGTAGAATTTACTCTACTAATTTTTATATATCCACCACCTCCTCTTCGACTTTCTACATAAAATCCAAGTTCAGGTATAAACCTTGTGGATATTACATAGTTTATTTGCGATGGTACACAATTAAATCTATCAGCAAGTGCACTCCTATTTAATTCTGCTACTTCATTTTGTGTTATTATTTCATTTATATACTCTTCTATTAAATCTGATATTTTCATTTTAGCCTCCTTTTAGACTTTGACTTTCTTTGACTATTAATAGTATACTACTATACAAAACAAATGTCAATAGATTTTTATACAAAAGTCAGAAAAAGTCAAAAATATATTTATTCTAATTGTATTTATTATATATCTTTTTATAAAAAATTAATTATTAAATTTTGAATACTTTATTTTATAAAATATAATTTATTTTAAAATTGTTCAAAAACATTTGTAAGTTTACATAACACTTGATTTTGCTATACAAATATGGTACAATATAACTGCAATCGAATTTCATATATAATTATAATTAATTATTAGGAGGAAATTTATATGGAAATTGTAGTATATAACAAGGGCCAGTACTCTTTGGGACAAATAAAGAATGGAAGAATTACAATCATTTCAGATTGTAATAATAATCTTCCAAGAATAAACAAGAATGATTCTAATTCTGAGTATAATAATATTGTTAAGGCTGTTTTAACAGAGATAGACAATATTGAATTCATAGAGGACGATGAATTCTTCACAATCTATGATAAAAGAAATTTTCAAAGTACATCTTTGGAACTTCCAATTTTTGTTAATTTCCTAGGAAATTACAAAGAAACGAAAAAAAAGTACAATTATACTATTTTTTCTGATCAAACGCTTCTTGCGGCTAATAAGCTTGCAAATGAAGCTAAGCAGATTATTGAAAAAAAAGTAAAGGAAAAAACATTTGCTCCAATTTTTGAAAGCTTTGAAAAAAAGCTTGACCAAAATAATGGAGTTTGTGTTATTGAAATAACCTCCAAAAATGAAGAAGCTTTCAGTTTATTTTTGGAAGTTAAAAAATATAAAAATTACAAATTAACTCTTTTTGAGCCCCTGTATATAATCGCCAAGGGGTCTTCTTTTGACTTTATTGAATTAAAAATTCCGAAAAAGTACAAAGAAGATATTCCTCACTTCATTGGAAGTGGAGGCAAAAGAGCCAAAAAAATAGCCAACTTTTTTAATGCAAACTACATTAAATTTGTATTAGAAAATTAAAATATAGGCTCAGAACAGGATATCAAAATTTGATATCCTGTTTTCTTATATTAATAAAAATACAGATGGACGAGAAAATATCCATCTGTATCGTAATAACTATACCATATAACAACATAGCATAATTGAAATCTTATGAGTACAGAATAAATAATGTACTCATTATTATATTGTGCATTTTTTTATTTTTTATACAAATTATTAATATTTTTTTATATTAAAATTAATCTTCGGAATTCATGAAATCTTTTAATCTCTTACTTCTACTTGGGTGTCTTAATTTTCTCAACGCTTTTGCTTCTATTTGTCTTATACGTTCTCTTGTTACTTGGAACTCACGACCAACTTCTTCCAAAGTTCTCATACGTCCATCTTGAAGGCCAAATCTAAGTTTTAAAACTTTTGCCTCTCTTGGAGTTAATGTTTGCATTACATCTTCAATATGTTCTCTTAAAAGTACATCAGCTGCTTGTGCTGCAGGAGAAGGAGCATCTTCATCTGGTATAAAGTTGCCAAGATTACTCTCATCTTCTTCACCAACAGGTGTCTCTAAAGATATTGGTTCTTGAGATACTTTTAATACTTCTCTTACTTTTTCAACTGGCATTTCAAGTTCAGCAGCAATTTCTTCTGGAGTTGGTTCTCTCCCTAAAGTTTGCAATAAATGCCTTGATGTACGTATTAATTTATTTATAGTTTCAACCATATGTACAGGTATCCTTATTGTTCTTGCTTGATCAGCTATGGCTCTTGTGATTGCTTGTCTAATCCACCAAGTTGCATATGTACTAAATTTATATCCTTTTGATTGATCAAACTTATCCACTGCTTTTATTAGTCCTAAGTTTCCTTCTTGTATAAGGTCAAGGAAATTCATACCTCTTCCAATATATTTCTTTGCTATACTTACAACTAATCTTAAATTTGATTCTATTAAACGTTTTTTTGCTTCTTTATCCCCATGAACCATTCTTTCAGCAAGCATATTTTCTTCTTCATATGTTAAAAGTGGTATTTTTCCTATTTCTTTCAAAAACATTTTTACAGGATCATCGACATTTATATTATCAACAAAATCCATATTTTTAACATCATCAAGTAAAATATCTTTTTCAATTTCTGTTATATCTTCAAGATTTGGTTCAATATCAAGTTCGGCAACAGATTTTGTACCATCTATATTAACAACTGCCATATCAGAATCATCAACATCTATATCATCATCTTCAACAGCTTCTCTATCTTTTCCAGAAAGTAAATCTATATTTGCCTCTTTTGATGTTTCCTTTGCATCATCCATAATTATATTTAAATTAAGATCTGCTAAAGTATCATATATTTTTGCCATCTCTTCAGGAGTAATTTCTGCTTCATCTACAAATTTAACAATATCTTTATACTTAACTTTTTTCTCTTTTTTACCTTTTTCAATAAATTTTTTAATTTTTTCTTTTTTTTCTTCTTTAGAGATATTTTTTTTCTCTACTTTTTCATTTTTTATTTTTTCCACTTTTTCCACCTTTTGTTCATCAATTTGTTTTTTACCATTTGAAACTTCTTTCATTATTTACTCCTTTACGATTTTAATCTTGATATTTCAATTATAATTTGATTTAATTCAAATTGCAATATATCTTGCTCATCTTTTGAAATATTTTCCTCTAATCTTTTTAAAATTTCATCTCTTCTATTATATAGTTTTTCCTTATGTTTGTATGTTAATACATCATTTAATAATTTTTCGTTATCAATATTTTGTGTGTCTATATATATTATTTCTGTTAATTCTTTTATAAGTTCTTCATCTTTTAACTTAGATAGAATATCAATTTTATTAATGTCATATTCTTCTTTTAATTTAAGTATATACTCATAAATCTTCTTTACATTTTCATCTTCAAAATCATCTATACTTACTTCATTAAAAATTCTTTCTTGTATTTTTTTATTATGGCTTAAAATTAAAAGTATAATGTATTGTTCTTGTTTCTTTTTAAGAGTAGTAGTAAGATGCATTTTACGTGTTAAAGACTGCATATCAATATATACTGTTTCATGTTTTTTATTTAGTTTTTTTTCAACTTCTTTTAAAATTGGCCCCGTTCCTATACCATATTTTTTAGAAACTCTATCTACATAAATTTCTCTTTCAATGTCATTATCAATTGAGGCCAAAATCTCAGCTGTATTTTTTAAAAATTGGATTTTTGAATCCATATCATTCATGTTAAGATTCTTCTCAAGCATTGAAATCTTAAATTCAACAAGTGAAATACTTGTATCAATACATTTTTCAAATCTTTCTTTTCCATATTTATTTATATATTCATCTGGATCTTTTACATCAGGTTTATCTAACTTTAATACTTTTACATTAATACCTCTTTTATGCAATATATCAAGTCCTCTTAATGTTGCATTTTGTCCTGCTGAATCTTGATCATAACATATTATAACATTATCTGTATATTTTTTCAAAAGGCGAGCTTGGTCATCTGTTAGTGCTGTTCCAAGAGATGCTACTGCATTATCAAAGCCACTTTTTTGAAGTGCTATTGCATCCATATATCCTTCTACAATTATGATTTTATCATGTTTTTCTCTTTTAGCAAAATTCATCATATATAGAGTTTTACCTTTATGATATATTTCATTTTCCTTAGAATTCACATATTTAGGTAAAGACTTGTCTAAAACACGTCCACCAAAAGCTATTATTCTATCCCTTATATCAAATATTGGAAATATAAGTCTTGAAAAAAATCTATCATAGATTTTTCCTCTTTCGTTTTTTACAAGTATTCCAGAATTTAATATATCTTGCTCACTAAAGCCTTTTTCTTTTAAATAATCCAAAAGTGGTATTTTACCATTTGCATAACCTATTCCATATTTATTTATTGTTTTTATATCAAACTGTCTTTTTTTTACATATTCTTTTACAATATTATTTTCTTCTTTTAAAAGGTTTATTAAATTATTATGATAGTAAATTCCTGCTTCTCTATTTATATTAAAGAATGTTTCTTTTTTGTTTTTAATTTCTTGTTTATCTCCAAACGATTTTGAACTCTGTTCATATTTATTAAGATCTATATGTGCTCTTTCGGCAAGCATTTCAACACTTTCCCAAAAGTCAAGATTTTCAATTTTCATTATAAAAGAAATAACATTTCCACCTTGTGAACAGCCAAAGCATTTAAAAATTTGCTTGTCCATAGACACGCAAAAAGAAGGGGTCTTTTCTCTATGAAAAGGGCACAAACCAATAAAGTTCCTACCACTTTTCTTTAATGTAACGTATTCAGATATTACCTCTACTATATCATTTTGAGATATTACTTCTTCGATTAAATCTTCTGAATAATACGCCATTTTTCCCCCTTCTTTCAATCTATGATGCAACAAGCATTTTTACTCTTTCTTCTCTATTTAAATATATATTTGATGTATTAACAATTGAAATTAAAATTAAAAATACTGTTAATATCATTTGATAATGTGTTATATCAAGCCCAAATACAGATATACAAATGTATAAAAGTATAAAGAAAAGTTTCATTACAGTTGACTTTGTATCATATCTTCTTCTTAAAACAAATGCAAGTATTTCTATAAATACAATATATGAATATAGTAAAACATAATAAGTTTTAGATGTAGAATTTAATATATTTGTATTATTTAATAGATTTGAAACAAAATTTTCTACATTTATGTCCTTAATTCCAGTAGATAAATTAAAGATTCCTATTTTATCTATACTTGTATTATTTATAACTATCATACCTATAAATGTAATTAACGAAGCTATCAATGCAATAGTTATTATCGAAACAATGAGTTTACTAATATTGATTCTTTCAACCTTATACAAAGTATCTTTAGTTTTAGAATTTACAATAGAAATAATTTTCTTTGGGAATCCTAAGTGAGTTTTATCAAGATTTACTGTAAGAATAAGTGACATTAAAGCCATTACAATCCATAAATATGCACTTATTCCAATTGTAATTGATACTCCAACAAATATACCAAGTACACCGGAAATAACTAAGTATTTTTTATTTTTTATACCAAGTTGTTTTAATTCATCAATTAACTTTTGTATTAAAAGCATTGTAGAAAAAATTATTAATGTCTTTATTAAATTTATAAATATCATGTTCACATCTGTATACACACATGGTAACATTGCAAATCCAAATAATCCAAGTACTGATAATATATCACTTTTAGAGACGTTAAAAATTATCTTCTTTAAAACAAAACCAATAAATAATTTTAAAAATATATACATAAATAAAATAGTATTTTCTATCAAGTATAAATATTTATATATAGATATTATACTCATAATAACCACTATAAAAGTTATGTACACATATCTATATATAAGTGATATATTTCTCTTTACTTTTTTTCTATATAATTTATCTTTTATATAAACATATAATGCAACCAATAAAGCTGTTACAATTATATATACGACTTTCAAAATATTTAAAGTAGGACTACTACTGTTATTATTTAATAGTAACATTACGTCTTGATAACCCATAAATATAATTAAAGCAAGAAATAATATAACTACTAAAGTACGTGAAATCTTACTAATACTCATTTATATCTACCCACTCTTTTTAAAAGTCAACCTCTTATTTTTCTTTATTTACTATATAATTCGTTTACTTCTGCTAAAGCTTCATGTGTTCCTATATCAAAACATTCTCCTGAAAATTCATAAGCATAAAGTGGCATTTTTTTGTATAAATATGCTACTAAGTTTCCTGGTGCATCGCAAGAATTTCCTTCTTCTAAATATGTTTTAATTTGAGGAACAATTTCTCTTGGATATATATATTCAGCATATACTGCATATTTTCCTTTTGGTTCAGCTGGTTTTTCTTCAAATCCAACCATTCTCATATTATCATCGAGTTCAGCTACACCTAATCTTTTTAATAATTCATAATTTTCTTTTCTAACACATACACATGGTGCTTTTTTCTCTTTATAACAATTATAAAAATCTGTAAGTTCAAATTCAAATAGATTATCAGTTGCAAGAACTAATATGTCATCGTCAACCTTTGCATTTTCAATTACAAATTCTATATCACCTATAGCACCTAATCTATCATCATTTGATACTGTACCATCGTTAAATACTTTGATTGGTTTTATATTATTTTTTTCATTTGCCCAATCTTCAAAATGTTTTGTATATTTAGCATTTGTTACTAAATAGATTTCATCAATATCATCAATTTTATTTACTTTTTCTAAAGTATAATCAATTATTGCTTTACCTCCAACTTTCAACAAAGCTTTTGGAAAATTCTCTGTTAAAGGGAATAACCTAGTTGCATATCCCGCACATAATAAAATACATTTCATAATTAATCTCTCCTTTATACATGCAAAAAAGTCTACATGTATTTGCTATTATATCATATAAAATTTCGTTTTTCAACATTTTATTTAATATTTATACTCTAAATACCCCCTGCAATCAATTTTGCAGAGGGTATAATATATTACTTTACTTAATTATGAGTTTAAACAGCTTGTTCAGTTGTATTTGATGCATCAACTGTATCTGTTACAACTTGATTTTCATCATCATTTATTTTTTGTTCAAACTCAGATATTCTTTGTTCAGTTTCATATTGTTCAATTCTATTTAAAGCATATAAATATTTTCTTTCTTGTGAAAGTAATGCTTGATATTCATCATTCCAATCATCGTGGTTTCTTAAATCAGTATGAACATCATTTAATTTTTCTTCAAGAACAAGTTTAACTGGTTCCATTATACTTTTATTCTTTTCTACCTTGATTCCATTATCAACCATATATGTCATAACTTCAGCCATAAGCCTTTCACCTTGAGTATTAACTCCACCTTGTTCAGCATTATCATGTAAAATATCTACTGCTTTTTCAATTTCGTTTACACCAACTTTATCAAATATAGAATCTACTCTAGAATCAATAAATTGTCCATTTTCTCCAAATACTTCTTGACCTTTTATAAATAAATCAACATTATTTTGAATTATTCTTGCTTGTGCTACTGGTAATTCCTCTGTAGCTATTTTTAAAGCATGTCTATCATAATATTTTCTAAATGCACTATTACACATTTCTTGAGATTCTGTGTATGGCTTAAAGAATTGGGCATACTCTCTTAAAACTTCATGTTGAGTTTTTTCACCACTTATATTTTGTCTTAATTCGTCTAGATTTTCTCCAAAATATGCTGTAACTTTATGATCTATTGCATCTGGTTCATACTGTACTTCTGGTACAATATTCTCACTTTGAACTTCTTCATTAGAATTTTCTTGTATATCACTTGCACTATCAAGCATTAAATAGTCTTTTTTACGTCCAAATACCTTAGCAAACATATTTTTAACTGAACTTAAATCTTCTAAAAAAAGTTTCCATTCATTTTTCCAAAATTCTTTCATATAAAACACCTCATTTGTTAATAATAATACTATACTATCACATGTACCATTATTATATATAATTTGTCAAAAAAAAGCAATAACAGCAATATTTTATTTATATTACATTTTTGTTTCAAAAAAGCAATATATAATTTAAAATATGCCATATGTTAATAATTGCGCTATATTAAAGTTAACCATAATTTTGTTAATCATAAAATAAAATTGCGATCTAAAATCGCAATTTTAACTTTTAAAATTTAAATTTTACTGGTTGAAATAAGAAATCTTTTGCATTTGAACAACCTTGTTTAAAACTATCCCATATTCCAACATCTTGTACTTCAGTTTCTTGTTCTCTTTCTTCTACTGAAGCTTGTAATTGTAAAGTTTTAGGGCTAAATGTAACTGGTTGTAAAAAGAATTCTCCAAGTGTTTGCATATCATCTAAGAAAAGTTGCCACTCATTTTTCCAAAATTCTTTCATTATATACCACCTCTTTTGTTTTTTATATTACCATAAAAACTATAGTTATAGTTTATACTATTATAATATTTTTTTCAACTACATTTTGATTTCTTTTATGTTTCATTTGTGTTACAAGTATACTTCGCTATATGAATTATTTCTTTATCTTTAAATAAAGTTTATAGTTTTATCTTCTTCAATCATTCCTATAAATTCTTTGTCAAGCCATCTTTTATTTCTACTTTTAAATAAAATAACACTATCCTTTGTACTCCTAATATATTTATCCAGTTCAGATTTTAGATTAAAAATTTGGGATTCTAAAAGCTCTCCCTCAAATACTAAATTTTGAATATGATTTAAATATTTTTTACATATTTTGTATACCTTAATACTCTACTTCCCTCTTTTTCATCTAAATTTATATCATATACTAATATAACATACACATAAATCACCACCACATTTTAAATCCATCATATTCAATATCCTCTGTTAAATATTTTATAAGTTTATAAATTTCAAGCCTAATTAAATATTCATGTGTAACATCTTGTAAATGTTAAAATAAAAATGATAGAAAAATTCAATATAAAATTGATAGAAATCTATCAGTTTTTTTAATGAAAAAAACACTGTATAATTAATATATCTTTTCCTTAAATTAAGAAATAAAAATGAAAGGATGAAAAAATGATAAATTATAATAAACTAATGAACAACTTAGAAATATTAAAATTAGATAAAATGGTAAACTTTTTACCAAATTATTTAGAAAGTATAAAGGAACAAGATATTTCTGTTGTTGATATTCTATACAAGTTAACAGAAGGAAAAATAATGTATAGAGATGAAAGAGCTTCAAAAATACATGTATCTGTTGCAGGATTTCCGTTTGAAAAAGAAATAAAAGACTTCGATTTTTCATATCAACCAGGAGTTAATAAGCAACAACTATTAGAGTTAGAGAGCTTAAGATTTATGGAAAATAAAGAAAATATATTGTTTGTAGGTTCAAGTGGAGTAGGAAAAACTAATTTAGCAATAAGTATAGGAATTGCAGCAGCAAAAAAAAGATATTTAACATATTTTATATCATGTCATGATTTGATAATGCAATTAAAAAAAGCACATAATAAAAATAGACTAGAACAGAGATTAAAACAGTTTTGCAAGTATAGATTATTAATTATTGACGAAATCGGATACCTTCCAGTAGATAGAGATGGTGCAAATTTGTTTTTTCAATTAATTGCTAAAAGATATGAGGAAAATTCTACAATAATAACGACAAATCAACCTTTTTCAAAATGGGGTGAGGTATTTAGTGATAATACCTTAGCTAATGCAATATTAGACAGATTATTACATCATTCAAGTATAATAAAAATAACTGGTCCATCATATAGACTAAAAGGAAAAATAGAGGAAGTTGAAAGTAGGATGAAAAGTAATTAAAAAGCAGGTAACTAAAATGGAAGGATTTACCATCTTAGTTACCAAAGTTATATTGAAATTTTTTATCAATTTTATTTTGAATTTTTTTATCAATTTTGTATTGACTTTTACATAAGTTAAGAATTTGTTACGAAATCAATTACCATAGAACGATTAACTAATTGCCGTTAGATAATTGTTCTTTTTTATTTCTTTGCTTATATTCTCCTGTTCTTTATTTATTTTAAATGAAGAATTCAATTTGTTAAATATTGTTTGTTCTGGTATTGTTTTATCATTTTTATCTAAATGTGAATATCTTTGAGTTGATAATATAAATCCATATCAGTAGAAGATTTAAAAAAGATACAAGGAATATTAACTTTTACTATTGAAGATGATAGTGGAAAGTTTAGAAATCATGGAGAGGCTGTTTATGATGGAGATGTTCAAATTTTTATGGTCCCACCTCATAGAATGGTTCCAGCATTAATGGACAACTTGTTTAATTGGATGAACGAAGTAAAAGAAAAAGATAACCCTTTAATTTTATCTTCTATATTTCATTATGAATTTGTATTTATACGCCCTTTTTCAGATGTAAATGGAAGAACAGCAAGATTATGGCAAACAGCAATACTTGCACATTGGAAAGACTTATTTAAATATATTCCTATAGAAAGTATAATAAGGAAACATCAAGAAGAATATTATACAGCAATTCAAAATTGTAATAATGCAGGAGATTCAAATGAGTTTATTGAATTTATGCTTAAAGTTATAAATGAATCTATAGATGGAATGATTTTAAATCAACAAGAAACTACACAAGAAAAAATAATAAATTTAATTAAGAAAAATCCAGGTATTACACAGGTTGAGATGGCTAAAGCACTTGATTTAACAAGAGATGGTATATCGCACAATATAAAAGCGCTAAAAGAAAAAGACATTATTGAAAGAGGAGGCACTACAAAAAATGGAATTTGGAAAGTAAATGAAGTAGAGTAATGACAGATAATAATAATTTGAAAAGGCAGATGGTCTATTTACCACATTTTTATGTTAAATGCAACCAATATTGTTGCGTATTTACATAAATTATGCTATAATGTGTACTGATATAGGTAAGTTCTGTGTCTTAATACCTTTTTTTACTAATTAGTGAGAGGGAATTAACCTCTAGCTTTTTAGTTTAACTTATATAAAACCAATGCTTCAATAAAAGTGATAAGGAGGACAAATTATGTCATACGCTTTTGCAGGAGTTATTAACTCCGAATGGAATGAGGAGGTTGTGGAATATTTAGCTTCTAAATTTAATTCCGTTAATCCTCGGATTATAGTTCTATCTAAAACTGTGTTTATCAATGCAACTTTAGCTAAATTTGATAATGTGAGTTTTGTTATCAATGCAGGTGGCGAATGTCTCGAATTATCATTCGCAAAGGTTGATACAGATAAGATGGATTCTGTAATCCAAGAAATTCTAAAATGGGATGCGTTTACTAAATATCCATCTCGATTTTACATAAAAGTAGATAAGGACACTTCACGTTCGATTTTATTTGATACTGGCGTGCGTCAAGGACCTAAGTGCTTTAAGAGATATTTTCACAGGTATGAAACTGAGATAATTCGAATTAAAGACGAGTAACGATCGTGAAAAAAAATAGTCGCTTACTGTATAGTAGGCGACTATTTACTTAATTTATTATCTTTCTAAATCCTATTCTTTTTCCATTTCTTCGTGTTTAATTTGTTTTTCTGGATCAACGAAAGTATTAGTTTCTCTTTTGAAATCTCTAATTAAATTATTTTGTTTCTTTTTCTCCAATTTTATCAAAAAAGGCTTGGTCTGATGTAAACACCATTTGACACATTATTATACTATTACTACGAAGATGACATTGTAAATTATTTTCTTTCAAATATTTATCAAATTCTTTTGTATATGCTATTTCGTTTTTTCTTAATGTAATAATTCAAATGTGTTCTTGTAGGATCAATATCTTTATTAGTATGATTTTTTGCTTTTCTATCATTGGATTTAGGTCAAATTTTTAGACACATTTTTTTACGAATTTATATATTTCTTTTCAAGCTTCGCTTAGGAGTTGTTATAAGCATTAAAGAAAATCTTTAACATTTATAATAACTTTTATATTTATGCTACACCTTTTACATACTCATTATATTTTTGATTTGGCGTTTTATAATCAAGACTACTAGGTATTCTTGTATTATTATACCAACCTTCTATAAATTCAAATATAGCTAGTCTAGCTTCATTAAATGTTTCATACGTATTTACATTTACTTCCTCTTTTTTTAATATGGCATTGAAGCTTTCCATACTTGCATTATCATAAGGGTAACCTTTTTTGCTATATGAGTGTTTTACATTTTTTTCCAACAATAAATTCTCATATTCATTTGATGTATATTGACTTTCTAAATCTGAATGAAATATCATTCCATTTTCTATTTCCCTTTCTTTTTAAGCTTTTTCAAATGCATCTATTACTAACTGTGCTGTCATATTAATTCCGTATGACCATCCTGTTTCTTTTGTATAAATATATGTTATATCTCCAACCCATTTCTCACTTGGTTTTGTTGCTTTAAAATCTTGGGCAAGTAAATTTTCTTTATTTTTATCATCTACTTTTTTACTACCACTATGATTAAATTTTTTTACAATAATGCTTCTTAATCCAAGTTCCTTCATCCCTCTAGCTACCCTTTTTTGACTCACTTTTATGCCTTGACTATTTAAAACTTTTGTGATTTTGGGCGAACCATATCTTTTCTTATATTTTGCAAATTCTTCTTTAATTTTCTTATCAAATTCAATATTTGCAGTTTTATAACTGTTTTTTCTATTCTGTTTATGGTAATAATATACAGAATGATGTAAATTTACCACTTTGCACAACATTCTTATATCATACATATTTTTCATTTCATCTATAAATTTTATTTTATCTTCTGTTGTCTTGAGAATATGGCTAGTGCTTTTTTTAGTATTTCATTTCCTGTTTTTATTTCTTGGTTTTCCTTTTTTAATTTTAATATTTCATCATTATTTGTTGTTTCCCCTGTTGATGTTTTTATGCTTCCATATTTTTTTATCCATGTTCTTACATTTACTTCTGATGTGCCATATTCTCTAGCTAATTCAGATTTATTCTTATTTCCATTTTCATACAATTCTACAATTGTTTTTTAAATTCTTCTGTATATGTTTTCATATTTTAGACACTCCTTTTACTTTTACATAATATTATATCATTTTTTTGCCAATTCGTAAAATTTTGTGTCTATATATCTATACTAACACCATACAGATTATGGTATGAAATGCCAAAACCAATTTACAGCGAATTATGGACGAATTCAGATAGGTTATTTGTTCAGTCAGATGGTAAGCCTATGCATCCATCAACTATTAGTAAATGGTTTGTCAAATTTGTTAAAAATATTGGACTACCTGTAATTAATTTTCACGGTTTAAGGCATACAAATGCTACTTTGCTTATATCGCAAAATATAGATGTAGCAGTTGTTGCTGCAA